>Ga0247608_10006610_pt1 | contig 12128 bp, 13 predicted proteins | sample 176DNAGHGlowgp2_FD_193490 | JGI IMG/M metagenome (GOLD analysis project Ga0247608, IMG submission 193490) | Sheep rumen microbial communities from Palmerston North, Manawatu-Wanganui, New Zealand - 1766 DNA GHGlow gp2 | ecosystem: Host-associated > Mammals > Digestive system > Stomach > Rumen ... | reverse complement strand
CGCGATCCAGTCTTCGATGCCTAATTCCTTGAGCTTCTCCCACTGGTTGATATCAGTCATGTGGTGCATGAGATAGTTGTCCACGTAGTCCGTGCGGAGGCGCTTTAACTCCTCGTCGAAATACTTGTCGAGTCCTGCGCGGTTCCTGATGAGGTACTGTGGGAGCTTTGTGGCAAGGCGGATCTTGTCCCTGATGCCGTTCTTCTCGATGATGCGTCCGACAAGCTCTTCGCTGCCTGGATATATGTATGCGGTATCGAAATAATTGACACCAAGTTCATAGGCGCGCATGAATTCCTTCTCGGCCTTGTCAAAATCTATCGTATTTCCGTTCCTGGTAAACCTCATGCATCCATAGCCGAGGATGGAATAACCGTTTCTTTGCTGCATATAAAATCTCCCTGAAATTCCTTTTAATCAGGTTAGCATATTTAAGCCGGCATATATGTTTTTACTTCGGTATTTTTGTAAAAAAATCCAACATTCATTTGCATTTTGTCCCCATATCGCACATCCCTTGTGCCGCAAGGTTTTCGCGCTCGCAAAACAATAAAAACAAATTAACATTCGATACACTTTTATTGATTTTCAATAAATAATTGTTGCATTTCGAGTTCGCAGGGTGTATTATAGCCGCAGCCATGAAAGGGGATTTATGGAAATGAAAATAGTAAAAACCATAGCAATAGTATTAGGCGCAGCCATTCTTTTCACCGGCTGCAAGCCGCACAAGAATATGGGCAATAAGAACAACAACTTCGACCTGCCCGCCTACCCTGAGATCTTCGATTACGTCTACGATGACAGCTGCCGCGAGATGTCAGTCACTGTAAACGGCAGGACCTATGTCGATTACGGATCTATCTCCGACGAATATAAGGATTATTCGATAAGAGAATGCTTAGGCCACATCGAGCATTACGAGAACAGGCGTGTTTATACCATCGCAGAAGACCCTTATGACAACTACATCCTGGTAAAGAACATCTACAGTTATTCAGGCGACACCAGATTCTTCAGAGCGGTCGATACGATGAGGCAGGATATCTATACACCGGAATATATCGAACCGCTGGGATTCGAATGCTGGTGCGATTCAGGACGCCACAGTGAGCAGCCCGCTGCAACCGTCGGACTGATCCTTAACGCAGACAACATTAAGATGCTGAGCTATGAATATCAGATCAACGGCGAATTCGCAGGCGGCGGAGAGACAGGCTATGTCAGCGGAACACCTTACAAGAAGGGTGAACTCAAAAAGATCGGAATTACAGAGGTCGAACTCGGTGACAAGGCAGATAAGAATGCACCATTTAACTTAAGCATTACATTCAAGGTCACGGACGCAAATGACAATGTTTATGAGGTCAACGGCTCTTACGACCGCGAGATGATGCTCGGCGCATACCTTGTCGGTCTCTCGATCGAAGGCGATGCGACAAACGGATTTTTCCTCAAAGAAGATATTTAACCGGAGACAGATATGATGAATAAAAAGATATTGGCACTTATCTTAAGCGGAGCATTCCTTATGTCCGGCTGTTCCCTGATGAACAGGACTCCCGCGCCGGATCTCCCGGCCGGTGCTCCCTCCTTTACTCAGGAAAGCAGCGCAACGGGCGAAGCAGTGATCAATTATAACGGAAGAGAATATGCATTCTTCGGAACTCTTAAGAACAGCATGAGCAACGATTCATTAAGAGAATGCATAGGATACGTAGGCGATGATGAGAACGAGAGGATCTACACGCTGATGGAAGATACGTTCGACAACTACATCATGGTCAAAAACACAAACGGAGTCATGGATCAGCCGGGCTTCTACAGAGCCACAGACACCAAGAACAAGGACATCCTTACACCTTCTTATATCGAGTCTTTAGGCTATGAATCCTGGGGTTCTTCGGGTCTTCACTATGAAGAGAGAACAGCCGTGATCGGCGTTGTCTGTGAAGCGGATAATATCATAGAGATCGACTATTCAGTCGACATCAATGGCGAGAATTCGAACATCGGCGGAGTCCGCTATGGCAACATGGGCGTTCTTAAACATGGCGATCTCTTAACGATCGAGATCCTTGAAAGAAGCGTCGTAAAGTTCACAGAACCCGACAAGCCGTTTAATGTCAGAGTAACTTTATCCGTTATCCAAAAGGACGGACAGACGGTAGAGGTCAACGGCGAATTCACTCACGACATGATGCTCGGCGGATATTTCCGCCAACTCGAGGTCCATTACGATGAATCGCAAGGATACTATCTTGTCGTGAACTGATTACAAGGCATCGAAAACAGCATAAAGGGAGGCAGCAGAATGAACAGGTATGTAATCATGCACAGAGCAGCAGTTCCGGGCACGAAGAAAACCGTTTGTCTTATTTCAGCAGTTCTTCTCTTATCTTCGCTCTTCATGGTCACATCCTGTTCCGACAGCAAGAAGTTCCCGGAAAGGTTTTCGAAGTATGCGAAAACATGCACAGAACTCGCAGAATACTTTCAGGATATTACTGACGGCAGCGGCAATTATTATCTTCATTACGACAGCGAAAAAGATGAATACCGCTTAAGTGTCAGAAGTGAAGATGACAACTATACTCATCTGGATCTCCCATCTGATAAGAAGCCTAAACTCGACAACCTTGATGAAGCTTTCTATGAAGTCACACACAGGAACGGCCCCAACATTGTCCATGTAACTGAGGATTACGTCATCTTTACAGAAGACGGATACTACGGCTGCATGATCTATTCCAAAAACGGCCCCATCGATAAGACGGTAAAGAACAAATGGTGCTCACAGGAATACCAGCGTTTTTACAGATTAAATGATAATTGGTATTCCGTATATATTGATCTGATCTAAAGGATGTCACTCATTATGCAAACAGTTAGCTTCGGCCTGACAAGCCTTATAGCACTTATCTACATGGTCCTCATCGGGCTTGCGGTTTTCGCATTCATCAAAAAGAAGATCATAATAGGAATCGTACTCTCAGTTCTCTGTGCCATGGGAATCATAGCACTTGCGATCCTCTGGTTTATTTCACCGATGTAAGGTGCTTACTTAAAAAGTATCCTTCGTAATGAATACAGGATCTCCGTACTTTACGTCGAAGCATACAGTCACGGTGAAGTTATCAAGATCGTAGACGCAGGACCACTCGGTGCCTATGCTGCCCTTCTTGTTGTCGTAACCGACCATCTCAAGGAAGCTCATTGCCTTTTTAGGATCAGCTACACGGCTGCATGAATCAAGCTCCTTCATGAGGTCTTCATAGCGCGTGTCGTTGCCTGGATCGATGTAAGCATCTGTCGTGCAGACAACGTAATTTGTAACTGCAGGGTTCTCTTTGACATACATCTTGTCGCCAAACCATTCGACTACAACGCTCTTGCCGGTCTTATCGCAGACGAAGAGATGGAACGATGTGCCAAGCATTGTATTCATGTCGTATTTCTCAAAGAAAGCGACTGCCTCATCGACTGTTGCGCACTTGTCGAGGACGGCTCTTACGGCGACATTGATGAGGATGTCCTGTTTGCCCGTATTCTGATGGATCTCTTCAGTCTCAAGTTCAAGAATGGATACACCAAGTCCGGTCTCATTCATTCCTTCAACTACGAAATATGGCGCAGCAAGAGCAGCGGCCTTGCCTGTAAGAGATGTGGGTGATATCTGCCCTTCACCGCTACCGATGTTAACGATCGATAAGTCGACCATCGCGATCGAATCGTAACCGTCTTTGGGGTCTGTGTAGATCATGAGACAGTCAGCCTCAGGATAATCCAGATTGCGTCCCATAAGGTGATTGCCGTTCTCATCAGTTACCAGGAACGCAGCACATCCGAATGTGTTACCGTTCATCGATACCGGCAAGCCGTTGAACAGTTTATCGCCGGCCCAAGAGAGGAGCCCGGCTTCATCGGTAACTCCTGCTTCCAGCATATCGTCAAGCTTATAATCTGCCGTGTACTTAATGGTATAAGCACCCGGTTGATATTCCTTAAGTGAGAGGATCGTTGCTATCTGTTTTCTTACTGCGAAAAGCATGACCAGCAGGCCGGCGATCACTAAGACAACATATCCCAACACGATCTGTCTTGCCTTGAGCTTGTATGACAAAAGGATGCTTAAGACCGCAAGAAGCCCCACAGCTGCAATGATGATTCCAGTGAGCTTGATCCCCGCATAATTGACTGATGGAGTTACTTCACACATAGTATGCGAGATTGAATTCTTCAGTGCCTCACGGCCCTCATCTGAAAGCGTCGCAGTCAGGGACTCTAAGTATTCGGGATTAGCTTCCGGATCTTCACTCACGATCGCATAAAGCCTCTCGTAATAAGCGATGATGAAGTCATAGACTTTCTGCCATGTCTCATCCGGACATTCCATTACCTTTACATTGTAGATGAGCCTTCCCTGGTCATCTTTGGGTACGAGATAGCGCCCTATCGCAAAAGGGTTGGTATCGATACCGCTCACGATGTATGAGTATTCATATTCTTCAAGTTCATAAGGAGTGTAGGTGCTTAAGCCTTTCTCGACTTCGAAAAGATCTTCGCTGTAAAGATGGACCTTGCCTGATACGCCGGGCACAAAAGAAGAAGGATCGTTGATGTCGATCACTTTTCCGCCGGTGCTGTCAGCCTTCTCCGAGACGAATCCGGCAATGCATGTTCCGATGCCGGCAACCGCGATTACTGATGCGATGATAAGTGCGATCTTTTTTCCCATATGAACCCCTCTTTAATTAGTCTTTTGCCAAATATACGAATGTCAGTTCGTCGTCGATCTTCTGTTCTTTGAACTTCCTGTAACCTAAAGACTCATAAAGCCTTATGTTATCGACGCTCTTCGTGCTGGTAAAAAGTTCAAGCCTGCACTCGAAGTAAATCTTTTCGATCGCCTTTAAGAGCATGGTGCCGTTGCCCTGATTCCTGTAATCTGGATGCACCATGAGCTTGCCGATGTAAGCAGTGCGGCGCTTCTCATAAGCTCTGACTGAGCCTACGATCTTATCGCCGTCTGTCATCTTTAAGATAATGCCCTTGTTGAACTCTTCGGTTAATTCTTCGAGAGTCTCCTTAAGAGGAGGAATGTCCTTGTTATTAAACAGCGCAGCCTCGCTCTGATAAGCAAGATACTGGAGATCAAGGATCTCCTGAAGGTCCTTTAATTCAGCCTTATTAATATTCATATAAGATCCCCCTCGAAAAATTCAAAGAAATTTTATCATAGAGACTTATATTTGCATACAAAAAAAGCCGGCTCAGAAAGGGCCGGCTTTCAAGGGTTAAAGATCTCCGTAGCTCAATTCGAACCGTTCGCCTCCGATTTCTTCGAAAACAACGACATTTCTCACGGTATCCATTTCCACGAAATACAGATAATTGTGAAAAGGCTTGAATGTCTCATCTGTCGCGGAAAAATCACCCGTGATCTTTTCTACAAAAGGCCATATCAGATCAGGCCGGAGCGTTTCCTTATTAAAGCCGTCTTTGATGCGCTCCTCTTCAGTCATCATAAAATACTGCAAGGTCAGTCTGGTATCAGGATTCTCGCCGTGCGCTCCCCATGTAGCATCGCAGTGATATCCTTTGCCTCCGACAACAACATATGTCCAGCCATGATAACCTGCCTCGCCGTCGCCTTCAAAAGGTATCGCATCCACGCCCGCCTGGAGCAGCAGATATGAATATGATCCGGCGAACTCACAGCAGATGCCGTTCTTCTTTGTAAGGCATGCATAATCACTGAAATCGTCTATTCCCTGCCCGTCGAGCGGCTCATAATCGTATCTGAAGTTCTTGCACATATAATCATAAAGGCCCATAACCTTCTCGAATTCGGAGTAATCCGTGCGGATCGCTTCATTCAGCATCCTCTCGATCTCTTTCTCAAAGGCTGCCTGTCTTTCCATGAACTTATCTTTGTCCATCTTGTATTTCAGTTTGCCGGTACCGTTCTCATAACCGTCACCTACTACGATCGTACAAGCTGCAGGAAAAAAGTTTCCAATAAACACATCATGTGTGCAGGCCTTGAAGCATTCTTCATCAATGCACTCGAAAGTATCTTTGCCTTCACGCATTGCATCGCACATGTTATAGAACGATTCCCACCATTCATCCTTAAAGAACTCGGAAATAAGGTTCGTGTGCACATGAGGGTTGAATTTGAAAGGCTCGGGCGCTTTGGTGGTCTCTGCAGTAGTTGCCGGGACTTCAGTCTCCGTGCTTTCAGATACCGCCTCAGATGCTGTTGTGTCATTTGCATCAGTCTTTGCCGCACCGGCACTGCATCCAGTAAATAAAAATGTCAGCGCAAGAATGCCGCATAATATGTTTGTCTTTTTCATAGTTAACTCCTCATATCTCTTTACGAGATGGTCAGTTTAACAGCATGAAGAATCAAAACGGCATCAAAAATATAAACAAACGGCCGGAAAAAACGGCCGTTCAATGATTCGCTTATGCTTTTTGCAAAATATCGGTTAGTCTTATTTTTCCACGATCAACTTAACCAACTCAGATCATCGTCTTCTGGTATAGGGCGTTTCCAATAAACTTCATTCTGCTGTGCCAAAAGCACCCGTTCCTTATTCGCAGCCAAAGCGGACTTGTCCATTTGTCTTAGAATAAATGCTGCACCCATTTGCGAATCCGAACCGTCATATGTATCGTCAAGTAGAAAATCCTGCAATAATATGCGTGCCAGTTCTTTATCATCATAATAAGTTTTAAAGAAATCCAAGACTATGTAATCTAACCCGTCATAGTTTACCTGGACCAAATATTCATAGAGATATTTTTGGTTCCATTCTCCATTGGAATACGGAATGTTCTGTTTCAATTCTTTTGCTTTTTGAGTTTTGTAATCGTCATACCCCATATCTGTGCTCCTCCTGACATTTTTCAGTGTTTATTTCCTGTGCATTATTCATTCTGCCAAGCTTCATAAGACGCCCTGACTTTTTGCTTGTAGCTCTTAATATCGCTTGATCGAAGAAGATCAATATACTGTTTTATCTTTTCCTCATCGGATTGCATTTTAGGTGACAGATATTCGAAAATCTTTTCGATCGTATTAATCCAAAACAAATTTTTATCCTCTTCATTCATTAAACAATACATTGAATGATCAAATGGAACTGAAATCTGAGGATATCCTTCAGAAAAATCTCTGCTAATACATATTTCCTGAACAGCCGGACTACAGCAAACATTCAGCTGTCTTAAGTATGCATTATCAACATATTTAATCTTTTCCCAAAAAACATAATCCAGGAATTCCGCATCATCTCTCAATTCTTTGGTGCGGGATTTGGTTTTTTCAGGATCTCCCAAATAATCCGAATATATATTTATACTCTTTAACCGCATATAACACGTTCCGCCTTGATACTGCGTCAGTCCTCTTTCTTCAGACTACCATTAATGTAGTGTCTTGCATACGCCAGATCGTAATCAGCGTCCAATTCGTAATAGATCTTAAGTGCTTTGGAATCAAGCGGGATCTTCTCATCTAACACGATGCCGCTCTTTCTGTCCTTGCCGGCGTCGACTAAGATCTCGTTGTTCTCGCCCAAAGATGCGATCAAGGGATACCTTACCCTGATCTTGCTGCCGCTGAGCAGGCACATGCCGCCAAGGCTCTGTGCCGATCCCCAGGTCGTTGTCAGTCCCATCATCGTGACATTGGGACATTGGGACAGACGGTAGGCCAGCATGTCTCCGGAGCTCGCAGTGCCGGCGTTAACAAGCACTACGACAGGAATGTCGCAGTATCTTCCGTCAGGTTCTATCGTCCATGCCCAGTTATCGCTCTTGCGGTATTCCTTTCCGTCATAGAAGCCGCCGTATGTGATCATTGTCTCTTTAGTGAAGAGAGATACAAGTTCTTCATAAACGACGTCTATACCGCCGTCATTGCCTCTTATGTCGATGATAAGCCTGTCCATTCCCTGCGCTTTAAGTCCTTCGATCCTTGAGATAAGTAGCTCTCTTAATTCCGGATATTCATCCATAAGTGCAGCGGAAATATCTTTGGAATCATCGAATGATTCCCACGGAATGCAAAGATATCCGCAATGCTCATCAAGCATCCTCGCCTGAGCAAATTCACTGCACCACTTGTCCGTCAAAGGCCATAAAGCAGCATCAAGCCTGTTAAGGTAGCTTCCTATGCTCTTAACGGTCACTTCCTTTTCAGTTCCGTTCTCATCGATGAATCCGACCTTTACCTCATCACCGCCCTGACCTGCCAGGAATATAGGCTTTACAACGTCCTCATTCTCGGCTATCGGGTAAGCGACCATGTAGATCGAGAACTGGACGCATCTTGTCTTTGCGATCGCTTCATCGATCGGAACACCATCCCAGGAAGTAATGGTGACGCCGTTTCTGATGCCTTTCGCGTATGCGTCGGAATTCTCTTCTGTAAGTATCGTGACCGTCTTGCCGTCATCGGTTCTTATCATTGAGAAACCGTAATCGTTGCCCGCCATCTTTTCGCTGACTTTGGAAGCAAGTTCATCGTCTGTGATGTTTATCGAGAGATGACCGTCATGGAATTCATAACAGAGTTTTGCAACGGCCTCTGCGAATGCTGCTTCATCCTTATTCTTCTGAGCCTCTTGAGCCATCGGGATATACTCTGCCCTTAAAGCTTCGAAGTCGATCTCTTTGTAATCTCTTAAGACATAATTTGCTTCAAGTTCATCTATGAGTTTTGCCATCGATTTCTTGTAACCCTGATGGCTGAAATTGCCGAAATGATAAGACGCTCCCAGTCCCAGCACATAGAACACCATCCACGCACCGATAAGTGCTGTCAGGATACCGTTGATGATGAGCGGCAGGACCCTCCTCTTTCCCTTGGAGATCCAAAGAGAGATCAGCAGATAGATGATCGCTGCGGCAAGACCCGGGCCGTACCTTAAGAATCCGATAAGCTGCGCTCCCTTGGTGAAGTTAATGAGATAAAAGACAGCGAAATTAATAAGCGGAACAGGAGCCAGGAATCTGAAGGCCGCTTTTCTCTTCTTTTTTGCGAAGATCGCGAAAATAACCAGCACCAGGAACCAGTCGACCGTAAATGACATCATGTAATCAGTCGGTCCGTCGACCAGCTTTAACATCTCTGCGATCTCGCCTAATATATCGAGAAAGATCTCCATTCTTTGTCCTCCGCTTATGTCCAGAGTGTCGTTATGCACATTGGCGATGCGCCTTCACTTACCTCAAATCCGCAGTGCTTATAGAATTCGATTGCCGTGTCATATGCGATAACGCAGATGCGCATGTAATCCTTATAGTAATCCTTTATCATTTCAACGAGTTCTTTGCCGATACCGGCTCCGTGATACTCCGGATCAACGAGAAGATAATGCACATATGCATTCATTATCCCGTCATCCATTACAGCAATGAGACCTACGAGCTTATCACCGTCCCATGCAGAATAAACGGCCTTGTAGTTTCTCATTGCCAAAACAAGCTTGTCGGGGAAATGTCCCGACGACCAGTTTACCGAGAGGAAGAGTCTCTCGAGTTCATTCTTTTCGAATTCGTGTTGTTCGCTGTATTCAATATTCATCAGGTCAACAACCTCTCATCAATGTTATTCCAGTTAAATGAAGACTTAACGCCCTTCATGCAGGCGATCGAAGCCATGCCGTGAACGATAGACCATATCTTTATGATGTCTATCTCCTGCTCTTCATAAGTCTTCTCAAGACCGTTCTCCTCAAGATGCTTAAGATACATCCTGCGGAGCAAAAGGAACGGCGGATAGTCGTCTTTAAATTCCCTGTTCATCTTAAGGTGCGCAGTAATATTCTGCTTTCCGAAGAGGAAAATGAAATAATCCGGATTCTTGCTGAAGAATGTAATATATGCACGGCCCATCGCTATGATCGCGGCATCAGCTGTCGGCTTGTCCTCAACGGCTTCAACGAGCTTTTCCATAAACCTCTCTGTGACATTTTCCTTGATCGCATCGATAAGTTCTTCCTTGTCCTTGAAATGCGCATAAGGTGCTGCGTGCGATACATCACATGCCGCCGCGACTTTTCTTAAGGACAGGTTCTCTTCACCGTTCTCATTGATGATCTTTATCCCGGCATCTATCAGGGCCTGCCTGAGATTGCCATGATGATAACTGTCAGCCATTTAAAGTTTTCTCCTTTATCTCTCTTAATGCTCTGCTCGTATCCTTAGGATTCTCCCATAACGGACTGTGTGCAGCGCCTTGAATCATATAAAAGTATTTCTGCGGCGCCTTGATCATTTCGCAATAATCACGCACCAGTTCCCACGGGCAGTTGTAATCAGACTCACCGCTGATGAAGAACGCAGGCACTTCAAGTTCTGTTATTGTCTTCCTGTAATCGAAGTTATCCGTTTCTTCCGCAAGCTTTGTCTTGCGGTACATCTTCATGCCCTTAACGTATCCGATCTTCTCAGAGAGCGTGTAGCATTTAGCAGTGATAATCGGCCAGGTTATACCTTCGAACTCACTCTTATCCTTAATGGTTCCGCCACCCGCTTCATGAAGAAGATCTACATACACATACCAATCGTTGCACTTAATGTTACCACTGTCAAGATGAGTGACAGCTTCCTCTAGTCTTGCAAGATTCTTTTTGTCTCCCCTGCGCTCGAAAACACCCTTCATGAAGTTATACATGACAGTATCATTCTCTTCACTGTCGGTAACACACTGTGCCATCCCGATGTAGGCATAATAATCCTCAGGATGCCTTTGCACTTCCATAAGTGCGATCTTGGATCCACCTGAGAAACCCATGATGTATATCTTATCCTTATTGAAGCGCTCCTTAAGATACACCGTTACTGCCTCAGTATCATTAAGAAGATTATCCAGAGTAATACTGTCTGCATCTGCATTGATGTTATAGGCTATACCCATATACCTGTAATCCCAATAGACAACGGTGAAGTCCTCTTCGAGCTTCATATCCTTGTACTTATCGGTAAACACATAATCGTCCGTTCCCGGGCCGCTGGACACCAAAAGGAGCACGGGATTATCTTTATTCCTGCTGTTTATAAAAAAGCCGTTAGGAGCATCGTTTATGTCCATTACAAACTTCTCGGATATACTGTCAGGATCATCATAAGTCCTGATCTTACCCGGGCTCATCAATGCCCATACACCGAGTAATACCAGCGGCACAGCCAATATACACAATATGATGATAACCATCTTTTTTCTCACTATCCTTCTCCAATCTTGACACTGTCTATATTCAAAGATTATAGCGGCAATCTTTACAGTGTCAAGATTGCAGATTTTGCCTTTATGCCTGCGTCAGGTTTTCCATAGTCCGTACCGCTGCCGGACAAACACAGGGGCTGCAATCATAATTCGCCCTACAAAATACACGCAGTACGTGAAATAAGGATGGCCTGCTCAGAAATCCACCTTTTATATTCTCCCCAAACAAAAAGCAGCCGCGCTTATCGCGAGCAGCTGCTTTCTGCATCTATATCTTAGGGGTATGTGAGAGGGGGCTTATCCTATTGTCTTGCCGTCTTCAAGTCTGATCGTACGTGTGCCGTATGAAGCGCACTGCTCGGAGTGTGTTACCTGAAGGATCGTAAGGCCCTTTTCCTTGTTGAGCCTTGAGAACAGCTCCATGACTTCTTTCGAGGACTGGGCATCAAGGTTGCCTGTAGGCTCGTCTGCAAGAATGATCGAGGGGTTGCCGAGTACGGCTCTTGCGATGGCTACTCTCTGCTGCTGGCCGCCTGATAATGTATTAGGCATTGCCTTGCGCTTGTCAGAAAGTCCCGTGATCTCTAAGATCTCGTCGAGTGCACCTTTAAGTTCAGACTTCTTCTTACCTGCCATTGTCAGCGGAAGGAGGATATTATCTGTGACGTTCAGATTCATTACGAGGTTATAGAACTGGAATACGAACCCCATGTTCTTGAGCCTTAAGTCGGAGAGCTCCTTATCCTTCAAAGAACCGATGTCCTTTCCGCATACGTAGATGTTGCCTTCGAACTGTCTGTCGAGGCCGCCTACCAGATAGAGCAGTGTTGATTTACCTGAACCGGATGCGCCCATCAGGGATACGAATTCGCCCTGTTCGACG
>Ga0247608_10006609_pt1 | contig 12132 bp, 9 predicted proteins | sample 176DNAGHGlowgp2_FD_193490 | JGI IMG/M metagenome (GOLD analysis project Ga0247608, IMG submission 193490) | Sheep rumen microbial communities from Palmerston North, Manawatu-Wanganui, New Zealand - 1766 DNA GHGlow gp2 | ecosystem: Host-associated > Mammals > Digestive system > Stomach > Rumen ... | reverse complement strand
CCCTGGCTTCAATGGTGGCAACGGCAATAAGGTTGAGCCTAAGCAGTATGTCTATTTCGCCTTTGAGGACCTGGGAACCAGCGATGACTTCGACTTCAACGACGTGGTAGTGCGTGTCAGCGTGCCTGATGCTAATAACATGTCTACTGTAGAGCTCTGCGCCATTGGTGGTACACTGCAGCAGAAAGTATTCTGCGGCGACACTCAGATTGGCGAGGAGGTGCATAGCTACGGCGAATTCGGAGCTAACACCAAGACTGTTGTCGGTGTGCCTATTGCTGTGATGGGTACTGTCAACGTACCTGCCGGAACGTCTGTTGCTGATCTGAATATCAGTATCCAGGTGGTCAGAAGAGACGGACAGATAGTTACCATTGGTGGTCCACAGCCTGGCGAGACACCTTTCCGTGTTGTTGTGACGGGTGATGAGCAAGGTAAGTGGTTCTGGGCAAAGGAGCGTACGAACATCAGCGATGCCTACAACCTGTTCGGCAAGTGGGGCGTTGATATGGACAGCAATCCTGACTGGTACAAGCATCCTGTCAATAGTAAGATAGTCAAGTGGTAAAAGAATAAATGGTACTGAATTATATCTGGGTAGCTTTCTTCCTCGTCGCATTTGTCATTGCGGCGGGGAAATTGTTATTGTTGGGAGACTATGAAGTTTTTCCCGCTATGATGGACTCAACGTTCTCATCCTCGAAGACAGCCTTTGAGATTTCATTAGGACTTACTGGTGTACTGTCCCTATGGATGGGTGTGATGAAAGTTGGTGAGAAGGGTGGTGTGGTCAATGTGCTGGCACGTCTGCTGTCGCCGGTATTCACCAAACTATTCCCAGATATTCCCAAAGGCCATCCCGTGACGGGCAGCATCTTTATGAATATTGCCGCCAACATGCTGGGACTCGACAATGCCGCCACCCCCTTAGGACTGAAGGCCATGGAGCAGATGCAGGAACTGAATACCAAGAAGGATACTGCCTCGAACCCGATGATTATGTTCCTGGTGCTGAACACCAGTGGACTGACACTCATCCCCGTCAGCATCATGGTGTATCGTGCACAGATGGGGGCCGCCCAGCCTACTGATATCTTCATCCCCATCCTGCTGGCAACGTTCTTCTCTACCTTGGTGGGTATCATCGTCACCTCCCTATTCCAGCGCATCAACCTGCTGAACCGTACCATGCTGTTGACGCTGGGCGGTGCCTGCACACTGGTGGCAGCCATCATCTGGGGCTTCTCGCAGATGGACTCAGAGGCCATGAACCGCTGGAGCACAACGGTAGCCAACATTCTGCTGATGACCATCATCACAGGATTTATCGTGGCTGGCGTTCGTAAGAAGATAAACGTCTACGATGCTTTCATTGAGGGTGCCAAGGATGGCTTTACCACGGCAGTTCGTATCATTCCTTATCTGGTGGCCATCCTCGTTGGAATCGGCGTTTTCCGTGCCAGCGGTGCTATGGATATGCTTATTGGTGGACTGCGTGCCTGCGTTGATGCCTGTGGCGTCGATGCCCAGTGGGTGGATGCCATGCCTACCGCACTGATGAAACCGTTGTCGGGCAGTGGTGCCCGTGGTATGATGGTGGATGCTATGACAACCTATGGTGCCGACTCGTTTGTAGGTCGCCTGTCGTCCATCTTCCAGGGCTCTACGGATACCACCTTCTATATCCTGGCTGTCTACTTTGGTTCGGTGGGTGTCTCGAAGACGCGCCACGCTGTCACCTGTGGATTGCTGGCTGACTTGGGAGGTATCTTGGCTGCTATTGCCATCTGTTACCTGTTCTTTGCATAAACATTATTTATATTTATAAAAACATTTGAAAACATTTGAAGAACTTGGTGTCAGCGAAGGGATTCGCAAAGCCATAGAAGAGATGGGCTTCGTACAGCCCATGCCTGTACAGGAGGAAGTAATACCTTACTTGTTAGGAAACCGCAACGACGTTATTGCCCTGGCCCAGACGGGTACGGGTAAGACGGCAGCATTCGGCATTCCCGTATTGCAGCGCATTGACGCAAAAGACAATACCACTCAGGCACTCATCCTGTCGCCTACCCGCGAACTGTGCCTGCAGATTGCCGATGATTTGCGCGACTTTTCAAAATATATGGACGACATCCATATAGAAGCCGTCTACGGCGGTGCATCTATCGAACAGCAGATTCGTGCCCTGCGCAAGGGCGCCCAGATTATCGTTGCTACGCCCGGTCGCCTCATCGACCTGATGAACCGTGGCGTCGCCAAGCTGGACAACGTATATAATGTCGTACTCGACGAGGCCGACGAGATGCTCAACATGGGATTCACGGAGAGCATCGACGCCATCTTGGAGGGAATTCCCGAAGACCGTAACACGCTGCTCTTCTCTGCCACCATGAGTAAGGAGATAGAGCGTATCGCCAAGGGCTACCTGCACGACTATAAGGAGATAGTGGTGGGCAGCCGCAACGAGGGTGCCGAGCACGTAAACCATATATATTATATGGTGAATGCCAAGGACAAGTACCTGGCATTGAAGCGCATCGTCGACTACAATCCCCGTATCTTCGCCATCATCTTCTGTCGAACGAAGATAGAAACACAGGAGGTGGCAGACAAACTCATCAAGGACGGCTATAATGCCGAGGCGCTGCATGGCGACCTCAGCCAGCAGCAGCGCGACCTGACGATGCAGAAATTCCGCCAGCATACGGTACAACTGTTGGTAGCTACTGATGTGGCTGCTCGTGGTTTGGACGTCGACGACCTGACACACGTCATCAACTTCGGATTGCCCGACGATATCGAGAACTACACGCACCGTTCTGGCCGTACGGGCCGTGCCGGTAAGAAAGGTACGAGCATCTGTATTGTCCATAGTCGTGAGAAGTTCAAGATTCGCAACATCGAGAAGGTTATTGGCAAGCAGTTCGAACAGGGTGCCATCCCCTCTGCAGAAGAGATATGCAAGAAGCAGCTCTACAAGGTGATGGACCAGATTGTAAAGACTGATGTCGACGACGAGGAGATAGCTCCCTTCATGCAAGATATCCAGCGCTATTTTGAGTATATCGACAAAGAGGAACTCATCAAGAAAATCGTGTCCATGGAATTTGGCAAGTTCTTGTCTTACTATGCCGATGCACCGGAGATAGAGGAGGTAAATAACAAGAAGGAAGAAAGAAGAGGTAAGAGAGAAGAAGGACACGGTAGGAAGCAGCCGACACCTACCAGCAAGGGTTACAAGAAACTGTTCATCAATCTGGGTAAGAGGGACGGCTTCTATCCTGGCGAGCTGATGCAGACGCTGAACCGCTTTGTAGGCGGTCGCCAAGAGGTGGGACACATCGACCTGCTGGACACCATCTCCTATTTCGAGGTGCCCGAGAAGGATGCTAAGAAGGTCATGATACAGCTAACGGGCATCCGCTATAAGGGGCGCACCGTGCGCTGCAACGATGCCGACGAGGGTGGCAAGGCTGACAAACCCAGTAGTCCCAGAGCATCTCGGGAATCAAGAAATTCTCGGGAGTCAAGAAATTCCAGGGAATCCAAAGAGCCGAGGAAGAAAGCTGCGAAGGAACAAAAGACCTACAAGAAGGAAGACTGGATGCAGTTTCTGGCCCCTAACAGCAAGAAACTGAAGGGCGAGGTCCCCGACTTTAGCGAAGAGGGCTGGGCCATCCGCAAACCTCGTAAGAAGAAATAAAAAAATCCTCCAAGTGTCTGCTTGGAGGATTTTTTGTGTCATTCTGTTTTATTTTGTAAATTCGATAGTACCAATCTCAGAGCTGCTGCCGTTCCTGACTTTGGAAATCTTAATAATGCCTTCAAATCCCTTTTCTGTGAGATAGTCTTCAATAAACTTCTTGTAAGTACTGATCACCTTGGCATCAGCAGGAATTGTTCCACCGTCTACCAGTGCTTGTAAACTGGCATCAGCCTGCTTAATTGAAGACAAGAAGGCAACGAGAACCAGTTGGTCATCTTGTGAGAGTTGGGCAACAACTGATGCATCGGCATATGCAGACATATTTCTACCCTGGAATTTCAATGTAGTGCTAAAATCTTCTCTTACATAAGCTACACTGTTATAGCCTGATGGAGTGTTGTCATCATCATCACCACAAGACTGCACACACATGCCCATCACTGCTACCAGCAGCATAAGCATCATTGACTGAATTTTTTTCATAATTGTTTGTTGTTAAATAGTAAAAATCGCAGCAAAGATAGTCATTATGTCTGAATAATGCAAATTTTTATTCAAGAAATTATAGTAACGCTCGATTTTATTTGGCGTTAATCTCCTTAATCAGTCTGTCGGCATGTCCCCAGCGGTCCATCATGAACAGCATATAGCGCACGTCGACATTGATGGTACGTGCCAGCTGACGGTCGAAGAAGATGTCGCTGGACAGCGAGTCCCAGTTGCCGTCGAAGGCCAGACCCAGCAGTTCGCCCTTGCCGTTGAAGATGGGCGAGCCGGAGTTGCCACCGGTGATATCGTTGTTTGAGAGGAAGCAGAGCTGCATGGTACCCGTTTCCTTGTCGCCATAAGGACCGAAGTCATTGCTGGAGAGCAGTTCGTGCATGATAGGCTCAGCATAGTACTCTACGTTCTTGTCGGCCTTCTGCATCTTGTCCCACAGCGAGCGGGCGGTGGTGTAGTAGCCTGAGGGTTTGCCGTCCAACAGATATTCACCAACCTGTCCGTAGGTCATACGCATGGTGAAGTTGGCATCAGAGTAGTTGGGCAGATCCTGCTCCATGCGCAGCTTGGCGGCACAGAGCCACTGCTCCTGCTGGGCGATGCTGTCGGCAATAGCCAGCAGGTCGGCACGCAGGGTGGCGCGCAACTCGATGAGGTCCTGGCCGTAGACCACGCCAGGGTCTTTGTCGAACTTCTTCTTGTTGATATACAGCTTCTTACCGCTCTTCATCAGCATAGACTTGTCGTAGACATAGTCGACATAGGCACGGTAGTCGCCCTTGAAGTCGCGGTCAATAGTCTTAAAGACATCGATATGGTATTTCTTGTCGACATGCTGGCGGTAGTTCTTCATCATGGCTGCCAGCAGTTCGCGGTCGGTCTCCTGGTCCCACTCCTTGCTATTGTCGTCGAAGGTGACATACTGTTTTTTCTTCTTGTCCGTGGGCCCTTGTACGGCAATGCCGCTATGCACTTTCTTGGCACGCACCGACAGCTGGTCGCACTCGCGGCCCCATGTCTCGTTCCAATAGTAGAGCGCACGAACACTTTGGAAACGCTGCTGGTAGAGCTTTGCCAGCTTGTCGAAATCGAGCTTACCCTTCAGATAGCCGGTGCTGTCCTGCCACTGGCGAATCTTATTCTCAAACTGTCGCTTTTGCTGGATGAGTCCGATGGAATCGATACATTTATTCATACCGATGGAGTTCTTCCAGTAGTTGCTGCTATGAGCATACTTCGACTCATACTGAATGCGGATAGCCTCCGAGCTGAGCATACGACGCCACATAATCTCCTGCTTGACGCCACGGGCCTGCACCATCGTGGTATTGATAGCATCACGGCGCTCTTGAATACCATAGCTGCTAAGATAGCGGCTGGTGCTGCCAGGATAACCCATAATCATCGCGAAGTCACCAGGCTTATAGCCCTGCAGTGATACAGGAGCCCATGAGTTGGGATGGTAGGGCACGTTGTCCTTAGAATACTTGGCAGGACCATTGGTCTTTGGGTCAGCGTAGATGCGGAATACGGAGTAGTCGCAGGTCTGGCGTGGCCACATCCAGTTGTCGGTCTCACCACCATACTTACCCATCGACTTGGGAACGGTGAATACCAGACGCACATCGTAGAAGTCGCGGTAGGTAGTCATATAGTAGGCATTACCCTCATAGAAAGGCTTCACCTCGACACGCAGGGTAGAGTCCTGCTGGTGAATCTCTTTCTGCCAGGCATTCTCCAGTGAGTCTACATACTCTGCCTGACGGTCCATGCTCATACCTTTCAGCTGCGGTACTATCTTGTCGGTGACATCCTTCTGCTCAATCATGAAGCTGACGAAGATGTCCTCGTTGGGCAACTCCTCTTCATAGCTTTGGGCGACAAAACCATTGAGCATGTAGTCGTGCTCTACGGTAGAGTGGCGGCGGATAGCGTCGAAGCCGCAGTGGTGGTTGGTGAAGACCAGTCCATTGGGCGACACGACGACACCTGAACAGTAGCCACTGAAATTGATAACATTGTTTTTGATGGCGTTATCCGACTGATACAATTGTTCCATAGGCAGCTGGAAACCCTCTTGCTGCATCTGTTGGTAAATGGCGGTGGGCAGGTTATACAATGTCCACATGCCTTCGTCAGCGTGCGCTCCTAATGCACACAGGCTGACCAATGATAACAGTAGTTTTTTCATTATTAATCCTATTTTCTAAAGTACTTTCCAATTACGGGGAGGCTCTTCAGTGGCAGGTCCCGATAGATGATATATGCTACAAAGAGGACGATAAACAAGGTGTTAAAGGCCAGTGCCCCAACGGTAGGCCAATCGCTGCTGAGTTGCATGATGCTGAAGAAGACTGCCGTCAACAGCACGTAGCAGAAGATATCCTTCATGGGATAAGGTATGGGGTTCTTCTGCTGCCCTACGATGTAGCTCAGCACCATAGCCGTGCCGTAGCCCGCTACCCCACCCCATGCACAGGCCCAATAGCCGTATTGGGGGATGAAGAAAATATTGACGGCAAAGAGAACCAGGCAACCTGCCAGCGAGAACCAGGCACCATAGATGGTCTTGTCAATGAGCTTATACCAGAACGACAGGTTGAAGTAGACACCCATCATGATTTCTGCTGCCATGACGATAGGCACCACGCCCAAGCCCTCGCGGTAGTTGGCACCTAAGATATATTGCAGCAGGGGCATCCATCCCACCACGCAGAGGTATGCCAGCAGTGTGAAGATGAGGAAATACTTCATGGCGGCAGCGTAGTACTCCGTCTTGTCGGCATCCTTCGACTTGGCGAAGACGATGGGCTCGTAGGCATAGCGGAACGCCATGGTTATCATGGCCATGATCATGGCTATCTTCACGCACGAGCCGTAGTCGCCCAACAGGATGTTGGCCTGCTCTTCGTCGGGATAGACCAGCGGGAAGAGAATCTTGTCGGCCACTTGGTTCAGAATGCCTGCAATACCGAGTATCAGGATGGGCCATGAGTAGCTGAACATCTGGCGCAGCAGCTGACCGTCAAACTTCCATTGTATCTTCAGCAGGTCGGGTATGAAGAACAGCGTGATGAAGGATGTACACAACAGATTGATAAAGAACACGTAGAACACCGATGTCTTGCCCAGCACCACAAAGTAGAACACGTTCAGTCCGATGTTAAAGACAATGAACAGCATTTTCAGCGAAGCAAAGCGCACGGCACGCTTCTGGAAGCGCAGGAAACTGAACGGGATAGCCTGCAAGGCATCGAGAGCTACCACCACGCCCATCATCAGCAGATAGTCAGGGTGGGCAGCATAGCCGAGCGCCTCACTGATGGGACCTATGAGTCCGAAGAGTAGCAGCAGAAAGACGGCTGTAAGTGTACCAACCACCGCCATGGCAGTAGAGAATACAGTGTCGGGCTTGCAGCGCTCGTCGTTGGCGAAACGGAACAAGGACGTCTCCATGCCAAAGGTCAGTATGACCAGTATCAGAGCCACATAGGCATAGACATTGGTGCTGATGCCGTAGTCGCCCGTGTCGTGCGGCATGTAGTAAGTATAAAGTGGTACCAGCAGGTAGTTCAGGAATCTGCCGACGATGCTCGACAGTCCGTAGATGGCCGTATCCTTGGCCAGTGATTTCATGTTTGCCATAGAAGCAACGACTCCTTATTATTTAAAAACTACGCAGCCACGCTTTCAGCTCTAACATCATCTCCAAATGGTAGGCAAACGACTGACGGATGCCAAAGCCGTGACCACCTGTGGGAAAGATATGCAGGGAGGCTGGTACCTTGTTATTATATAACTCCTCATAGTAGTTGATGCTGTTGATGGGCGGTACGGCGCGGTCGTCGTGAGCCAGTGCGATGAAGGCACGTGGTGTATGGTGTCCTATGTGCATCTCATTGCAGTATTCATTCACCAACTTGCGCTTAGGCTTTTTTCCCAACAGGTTGTCGCGCGAGCCCTGGTGGGTAATACCCTGCTCCATGGAGATAACGGGGTAGAACAGTATCTGAAAATTGGGCCTTGCATCGCCTGTGGCGTGGGTGGCAACAGTAGAGGCTAAGTGACCTCCTGCCGAGAATCCCATAATACCAATGTCGTTAGGATTAATGTGCCACTGTTGAGCATTACGGCGCACCAGGCGCATAGCCTCTTCAGCATCCTCGCCAGGCACTTGCCAAACACCATGAGGCATACGGTATTTCACTACGATAAGAGCTATGCCCTGACCATTGAAGAACGGTGCCCACTGATGTCCCTCATGGTCCATCGCCAAGTGAGTGTAGCCACCACCAGGACAACACACAACAGCACGTCCAGTGGCGTGCTTCTCGTTAGGCAGATAGACCCACACCTTGGCCATGTCCTTCGGATCGTTGTTGCTGGTCTTCGGACCGTCAGGCCACAGATTCATCTCTATCGGCTTCTGTGCCGATGCTGCTAATGCCACGAGTGTCATTAAAGAAAGAAGTAATCTTTTCATTGTTATTTCATTTTGCCCGACAAAGATAAGAAGAATTATCTTATTCTCCAACTTTTTTCTGCATTTGTTTTGCATAAACTACTCAGAAAAAGGTATAATCATTGGGGACTGCCGTCCCCATAATTATAAAAAATGGTGTCAATGCCATATTTTGAGTTTCAAAATTTACAAATCTGTTTCAAAATATGCAAAACGTGAAAATTTTATCTGTAAATGGTGGTGTTTTTAAAAAAAATAACTATCTTTGCAGCGGTTGTGTATGAGGGAGTGACTCTCTTTAAGAACCTAAAAGACATTGAACAAACAATCTAAATCGTTAATAAAATGGTAAAGAAGAATTTTCAGTTGTGCCTCTGGATAGCACTGGTGTGCTGCCTGAGCCTGAGCGTCACCTCTTGCAAGGATGACGACAATAGTAATGTACCCGAGGAACCGGTAGACAACGAAGGTATGTCGACGTTGGAGAACGACCAACTGGCCGACCTCGTTGCGGCATGGACAGATGTCAGCCGCGACGAATTGAACGGCACCGAGTGGCTCAACAATACGTTTGAGCCTACCGTGGGTATGGAATTAGACGAGTCGAATCCCGGTATCCGCTTAGTTGTCGCCAACACCGTCGAAGAGGCGGACAGTATTGCCGCCAGCATGCTGGGCTCGCTGGGCATTGACTACGAGAACCCCGTGGGCTTCACCTACAGCAACAGCCAAGTGGGCACTATAGAATACAGCCATGGTGAAGGTAACACGCTGGGTTCCATCAGCGTCGACAAGATTCGGCAGATACCTGTACTACAGGAAATCCGACTCGTCAAGGTGCTGCCAAATAATGCGAAAGGCAAGCCCTACTACAAGTGCGGCGACATTGTGAAGTATAAGAATCGCTTCTACGTCTGCGTGTCGAATCACAAATACGGCCAGGAGGCCCGCTTCATCACCGTCAACGACCAGGACACTCACACCAAGGGCAAGTTCACATGGAAAGGCGTGGGCAATGACACCGTTTACAACGACGATATGGCTAAGGCCGAGGTGCTGGGCGACTGGCTTCAGAACGTGGTGTGCAACGGCACTATGTGGAACAGCGTGGTCAGCAGGATGATTTCCACGAAAAACGTGCAGTCCATCCGTCAGCTGGTGCCCGAGGACAACAACATCCGCGTATCGTTCATCAACACGCTCATTTCTGACGAGTCGTATATTCCTGAATTGCAGAAGCCCAATCCATTAATGAAAGGCACTCTGTTCCAATATTCAAATTTTGCCTGGAAAGATAGAATTGACGACGAAACCGACATCTTAACTGGCACGTTCGCCCCAGTGGGTTTCCTGTTGGCAGACAAGTTGAGATGGACGTTGATTACGGACAAGTGGGTACCCTACATCTTCCTAGTCAAGGGAGAAGATACCTTCAATAAGGTGTACGACCTGGAGCTGAGCGCGATTAAGTCGCAGTACAAAGACGCCTCGCATTTCAAGTTCAAGGCACTGAACAAATTTAAGATTACCGATAATGACGAACTCATCGGCATGTCATCCCTCCAGGATAAGAATGGAGGTAGCTATAGTAATTTTATTAAGGCAGACACGTACTACGTGTGCGTCATAGGCATGCACTGGACTCACGAACAATTCTATGATGAACTGAGTAATGTTAAGGCGCTCTTCAACTTCTGCTGCGACTATCTGTATCATCCGAATAAAAAACAGAGGGAGCGTTTCAATCAGTACCCCACTGAATGGGGCTATCGTAACATCACGAGCCGCAGCTTTACCTTCACTGACAAGGGAAAAAAGCAAAAGAACTACACGGATGTGTCTATCCAGAAATGAACGTATTGCAAACTAAATACATTGAAAATAAAGAATAGATTATGAAAAAGAATTTTTATTTTTTGCTCATGGCCGTGCTGGTGTGCGGTTTGAGCCTGAGCGTCACCTCATGTAAGGATGACGACAAAGACAATGGACCGAGTGAAGAAGAACTGGAACAGCAAGCCTTGGAGCAGCAGGATTTGGACAATGCCCGCATTGCCATTCTCGACCAACTGGCTGACCTTGACGAGGTTGAGAGTTCCGAAGTAGACTTGCTGTCGCAGGAGTTCAAACCCGTCATCGGTGTGCCTGATGAAAACGAAGAGGCTATCCGCTATGTGTACACCAATACGATGGAGGCGGCAGCCGAGCGCTTTGCTGACCTCGTGGGAGCAGAGATTGATGAGAATACCCCGTCATACACATGGACTGACGAGAAGATGGGCACGATGATCTATACCAAGGGTAACGGCACCACTGCTTGGGCCGAGGTTGACGTGGATATCAAGCAGGTGCGTCCCTTTACGAAGATTATATACTGCACGCCTGAGATGCGCGGCGAGAATAAGGCGTTCAAAGGTCGCGCCTACTACCGCTTCGGCGACGTGGTGCGTCGATATGTGCAAGAGGACAAGTTTAGAACAGTTGCCGAGTACTGGGTTTGCGTGCGTCCAGCCTTTGGCCCCGAGAAAAAAGAAGACTCACACTGGGCTTGTATCAACGTCTTGCCCATGAAGAATATCTATACCTTCTCTGAGCTTGGAACCATGTATTTCCCTACTAAGCTCGGCGAGAGTAAGGAGCACATGCAGAATTTGGCTGAGATGGTTTATGCCATCCTCAATCCCACAACGTGGGCATCGAACATTCTCCTTAATATGGATAACAAAAAGATGAAGATGTTCGGCGACTTCAATAAGAATAATTTGAAATATCATAACGAGTACTTCTGGCGGAATGTCTCCAATGGATGGGATAAGATGGAGATTAACATAGGTGATGCCACTTATGATATTTGGGGGGTTGTATTTGAATCCGACAGACAATATGTGGCTGAGGAGGTGAACAATTCTGCGTATGGGATGAAACTGCTCTACAAGGGCTATTCCTGGGTAAAAAAGAAAAAGGTGATTCACCTGTGGCAGGCCAACTATACCAGTGGCAATGGTGTCAATTCCAACATGCATCAAGCAACCTTCACAGAGCCCCGTTGCGACTTGACAACTAAATCTGCTTGGCGTTTAGATTTCCGTAAGACTGGTGGTTATCAAACTTACTATCTTTCATTCTTCAACCAAGGAGAAAGTCGTGGTGACAATATGATGCGCTGGTGTGTCCGTTTCGCCACAGGCAAGGAATTGGCGAACAAAAAATGGAATGGTAATGTTAAGGAGGCTATTCCTGGCGTTGATGAGATCTACCGCTACTATAGAGACGTAGATCCTGCGGGGGGCGACTTGACTAAAGAGCCAGTGGAAGATAAGCTCATCAACTAGTAATTTGACTAACATAAAAGAATTGATGATGAAAAAGCATTTTCATTTCCTGCTCATGGCCGCGCTGGTGTGCGGTTTGAGCCTGAGCGTCACCTCATGTAAGGATGACGACAAGAACAATGATGACG
>Ga0247608_10006608_pt1 | contig 12132 bp, 15 predicted proteins | sample 176DNAGHGlowgp2_FD_193490 | JGI IMG/M metagenome (GOLD analysis project Ga0247608, IMG submission 193490) | Sheep rumen microbial communities from Palmerston North, Manawatu-Wanganui, New Zealand - 1766 DNA GHGlow gp2 | ecosystem: Host-associated > Mammals > Digestive system > Stomach > Rumen ... | reverse complement strand
TTTTCAACAGTATGCCGATGGGGGCCTTGTTCGCCGCCATCTTCTTCGTGCTGTTAGGCATTGCCGCGCTCACCTCCACCATTTCCCTGCAGGAAATCATCGTGGCCTTCTCCGTGGAAGAACTCCACTGGAGCCGCCGCAAAAGCTCGATCATCAGCATGATCAGCATCTTCGTCATTGGTATTTTCTGCACCCTGTCGTTCGGCCCCATCAAGCACTGGACCCTTTTCGACCGCACCATCTTCGACCTCTTCGACCTCGTCACCGCCTCCTACCTGATGCCTATAGGTGCGTTGGCGACGACCATCTTCCTCGGCTGGTTCTACCCGAAAGTCGAAGTCAAAGACGAAATCACTAACGGCGGCGCGCTGAAAGGGAAACTTTTCGAGCTTTACTACTTCATTCTGCGCTTCGTCGCCCCGATTGCCCTGATAGTGATTCTGGTGTCGGGAATAATTGGATAATGTAGGGCGTGTTCGATACATTCCTAATACAGGGCGTATTCGATACGTCTCTAATACAGGGCGTATTCGATACGCCCCTACCATAAAACATCATTCCGCACAGATATCCTGCATCACCAATCCGGCGAGAGTGAAGCCGAAGATGGCGGTGATGTGGGAGGTGGTGCCGTTGATTTGTGCCTTGGAGGAGCACCATTCGTGGTTGATGAGGTCGGGGTTGCCTGCCGCGATGATGGCTTTGGGACAGAGGCAGGCGTTGGTGCCGCAGGTTGTCACGGTGCCTTTGTTGGGCAGCACTTCGGGTGAATAGACGCATTGGAACTTTTTGTGCGGGTACTCGCCCATCCGTTTGAACCGTTTGCGCAGGGCGCGCGCCAGCGGGCATCCCTGCACTTTCCAGAATTCGGTCACCGACACTTTGGTGGGGTCCATCTTGAGGGCGGCGCCCATGGCGGAGTAGAACTTGCCCGGACATTCGGTGGCGTGCAGGATCAGCCGTGCCTTATGCTCTAAGCTGTCAATGGCGTCGATGATGTAGTCGTAGGTTTCCAGATGGAATTGCGCATCGTTCTCGGCGGAGTAGATTTCCTGGACGGCGTTGATTTCCGCTTGCGGGTTGATGTCGAGCAGCCGTTCCTTGAGCGTTTCGACCTTGACCTGTCCCACCGTCTTGGTGGTGGCCTGGAGCTGCCTGTTGACGTTGGTGACGCACACGCGGTCGCTATCGACGATGGTGAGGTGGCGGATGCCGTTGCGTACCAAGCTCTCGGCGCACCAGCTCCCGACGCCGCCCACACCGAAGACGATGACCCGCCGGCTGGCGATGCGATCCATCGCCGTCTCCCCGACGAGCAGGGTCATGCGGTTGAATATGGCGTTTTCTATGCCCATGCGATTTCGCGGACTCCTCTGTTTGCCGAACAATGGCCGCAGCGCCCGCCATGCGGAGTCCGTTGAACATGACCGGTCTGCAATCGCCGCGCAAAAATAACATAATTTTCGATAATCGCGGATGGCGGCGTAGCCGAGGGCGTTGCCCACGCGGTTGTCGAAGAGTTGCCTTACGCGAACAGGTCGTCCATAGTAACCTCGCTATGGACAATGCTTCGGTGTACACCGTCGGCAACACCGAACGTAGTCACAAACGTATTTACAAGTGATTTTGTGGTTTTGACTTGGGTGCGGAAGACCTCCATCCGGGCTCGTAGCGATTGCTCGTAAGCATCGCTGATTCGGAACGGGGTGGTCGAGAATTTCATCTCACAAAGATTGATAGTGCGGTCCGCTCTGTCAATCAGCAGGTCTATTTGTGCACCTTTCTCCACATTTTCCGCAGCCTTGCCCTTGCCTGGCACATACCTCCACGAAGAGGCCTCGGTGGCTATACCCGAAATGCCTAACTTTGCCTTAATCTGGTTCAAGTGCATGAGACACAGGAGTTCAAATGCCAGTCCTTGCCAGGATTCAACTGTGTGGGATTGGAAATTGTGACTCCACCACTGCTCATCTTGAGAGTTGAATTTTTCCAGAAAACGGTAGTAAAAAAGAGTGTAGAAATCCACCAGCCGAAAGATGCTCCCCTTTTTTTTGTTGCCGAACTGCGAGTATCGGATGACGAAGTCACAACGTTCGAGATTCCGAAGCACTTTGGTCAGCATGGTGCTGTCCATTTTGGTCGCCGACATGATCTCTTCACGGGTCATCCCTTCCCGTTTGCCATTCAGCAGTTTCACAACGGCAGTGTATTTCTCGGAATTGCTGAACAATGCGGTGTATAGCTCTTCAAATTCGGTTTGTAGCTCACCATTTTTCCGGAAAAACAGTCTGTCAATATTTTGAACGAGGCTCTCTTTCACATTCAGCAGGCTGTAATAGAAAGGTATCCCCCCGATGGTCATGTACGCCTGCAATATCTGATATCGGTCCCACGCAGCTCCGCGACTCTGCAAGTACAACTCCACTTCGTGCAGCGTAAAGGGACGCACATAGATGTTGTTTGTGATACGACCATGCAATCCACCTTGATTGTCAACAAGCTTGTCCACCATCCAAGAGGTTGACGATCCGCTGGCAACGAAAACGATATCGTTCCGCCGCGAGGCCCAACCGTTCCAAAACATCTCCAAGGCATCTACAAATTCCGAATGCGGGGTGTCAATCCACGGCATCTCGTCAAAGAAAACCACTTTCCGTTTTTCTGAAGGCAATGTGTCAAGAAATGACTCCAGTGCATCAAAGGCGTCGTCCCAATCAGCGAATTTGGGTTGCTTGGACATGTTGGCGTACTTCTTCAATGCTTTGGCGAAATTGCGTAGCTGCTTGTTTTTTGTAAGTCGATGCCCACCTACGTACGAAAAATCGTATTGATAATGGAAGAAATTGTCCACCAAAAAAGTCTTGCCGACGCGCCGCCGACCATATACGATGACAAATTCAGACCTGTCTGAATCCATACTACGCTGTAATTCAGCTAATTCTCTTTCTCTTCCGATTATATTTGCCTTTGTCATACATGAATAATTTGGACTGCAAAAATAATAAAATATCAGAAGTAAACGCCTCAAATCTCGAAAATAAAGCGAGATTTAAGGCGTTTACCCTATTGTTTTTTATAGTCAGGGGGCTTTCAGAATGGTGGCACTAACGGTTCCATCATCATTTCCCCGACACGCACGCCACCCCCGCCACGAAGAACGGCAGCAGGAAGAAGATGACGGCGTGTAGAGACGTGCCATGGCGCGTCTCCTATAGGGCGTCACCCACGCGGTTGTCGAAGAGTTGCACCCGCGATTTGGTCCAGAAGAATTTCGGGGGCACGTCCAGCGCCCAGTTCGTGAAACCGAGGATGAACCCAGCGAGTGCGAGCCCGCCCGCGAGGACATATACGTGCGTCCCGATGCCGATGTGACCGATTTCCGATATTTCATCAAACGTGTAACCCCTAATGGGGTTATGATGCGGGCGCGCCGACACGGATCCCGCTACAGAGATGGATCCCCTACGGGGATGATGGCGTGTTCTTTTGTAGGAACCGTTTCCTCGGATAATGTTTTCCTTACGGGGATGATGGCATGCACGTTCCGTCATCCCCATGAACCCCGTTAGGGGTTCAATATCTGTAGCCCGGTGCGGTCCCCCACGATGTTCCGCAGAACCCAGTCAGGGGTCCCATCACCATTTCCCCACCACAACAGCCACCCCCGCCACGAAGAACGGCAGCAGGAAGAAGATGACGGCGTAGCCGAGGGCGTTGCCCACACGGTTGTCGAAGAGTTGCACCCACGATTTGGTCCAGAAGAATTTCGGGGGAACGTCCAACGCCCAGTTCGTGAACCCGAGGATGAACCCCGCGAGCGCGAGCCCGCCAGCGAGGACATACACGTGCCTCCCGATGCCGATGTCGTTGTAGGCGAGTTCCGACAACGGGAGGAATAGACTGATGAGGGTAGTGAGCGGGGGCTACTTGGTTTTCATTGTCGTCTTGTCTTTTCCTCACGCTTTTTCGACAGAATATACATTAGGATATTTTTTCTTGAAGGCCGCAATGGCGGCTTCTAATGTTTTGGCAAACATTGTCTCTATTTGGTAGGCGTCAGGAGTGAAATATATTTTACATTTAAATTGGCTATAAGAACCTCTACGGCCAATAATGGAGCATACAATCATGGCGTGTTCGTGTTTTCTTTCTTTTGATGTTTTAGTGTCTTTCATAATCTGTTTGCTAAAAAAATTGCTGCGACACTTGCGCTATTGTTTATACTCTTTCCTCAATTCTTTCAACTTATTGATGGTTTCCGTATCGACAACTATGTTGTCTTTGATGTTGAGCGGATAATAGTTACGGGAAAGTTCTTCTTTCTCTACAGCCTCTGCTTCCGCACCTGTGTTTGTAGGATGCCATTCCCATTCACAGTATTTGTCCATGAAGTCGTTGACCATTTGTTCCGATTGAGTCATGTTAATACCCAATAGAGCGCTAAGCGTCTGGCGAAGAGTGGAAAGAGTACCATGATTAACACATGATGCCGAATGCTCCTGACAAATATGCCACAAAGCTCTTTTTCTAAGGGGTTCCTTGCTGGCAATCCCCACATACAATTTCACAAACCCATTTCCATCAGATATAAGTCTGCCGTAGTCAATGTTTGGCAGGGGCGCGAGTATTTTTTTGACGCAAGTCTTTTTGAACCACCAAAAATAGTAGCCGGGTTGGTTGTCAACAATGGAACAATTGCATACTCGAAGATTTTTAACAGTTTCTCTCATTTTTAAGGAATATTGGTTAAATACTGCAACATTTGGCCAATGCGCATACCTTCCATAGGAACCTTGCTATTTGGCAGCTGCGGACGGATATACTGATAGTAGTCCTTCCCTGCCAAAATAATGAACTCGTCATTTTGGAGGTCGCAACCTTTTTCTTTTAATTGGTTTAAGACATTGTTCGCCCAAACAATCCTTTGACTTTTTGTTAGATTACCAAGAAAAAGGTTATAGTAGGCTATTTTATCATTCGGTTCCAGCACATGGTGTTTGGCGGAAAGAATAAATATCTTGTCCGGTGCAGGAGTCATCTGGCAGGCGTAGTTGTACGATTTCTTGAACAACTGCCCTGTATAGAGTTGACTAGCTTTGATAGGAACGTTGGTCTGCTGCTTGCTTTTTGAACAAGCCAATAATACGATTTTACTCATAAATAATTACTGTTATATGAAAACCTACAATTTTGATTTACAATGCCTTATAAAAAATTCTTCTAAACTCGTCAATAATCAATAAACATTGAGATTAATACACCCGGACCATCTTATTGTCCTCAGGTTTTTCCATAAGTCCAGCTATACTTGGAGCTGTCGGGACTTGACTTTTTGTAACTCTTTCCCAAATCCATTCCACTTTAATCCCGTTGTATTGGATACTTCCGTAAATGTCATAGAATAGAGCAAATTGATGAGGAAAGACATTAACCAAATGGTTTCTAAAATACACATCCCAGAAAGGATACAATCTGTAGAAGCCTATAGTGTCATCTTGTATGATTTGAAAAACGGGCAAGATGTCAATGAATTTATTGGCAAGATTCAAGCCGTCTTCATTTTTTTCAATTTCATCTATGTTAACATCTGCAAGCCCTTTGGCCAAATCGTGACATAACACATCAACTGATTGCCATAAATACTCAGCCAAATCATATATTAAACACAACTTTAAATAATTCAAATAAGTATGAGCATCTTCACCCTGTAATTGTTCAATACTATTCGGTATTCTTTTTTTGTATGTTGGTAGCAACTCTATTGTTTTTTTCTGCCAGTCTTTGAGGATATCAATACTTTTTTCGGATGCTTCCCAAATGGCGGGCCGTTCATCCTGAAGTATTTCCTTTAAAGTATGAGGTCCTGTTACGCGCAGCCCCCGCCTCCCAATTATCGAACAAACCACCACAGCATGCCTATGCTTAATAGAATTTGATGCTAGTCTCTTTGCCATATTTTTGTTACAATTTATTCCACCTACTCTTTTCCGGATTTTCGGCCTTCTCCTTTTACAATGTTCTATATGTGTTTCCCAATCTATTTACTGCGCCACCTCCACCAGTTTCTCCCAAATCTTCACCATAGCCCAGGTGTCAAGCTCACAATAACGAAGCAAGTCCTTGCGAGCGCGGCGGGCTTTGAGGAAAGACATCTCCTTGATTTTCGGAAAGATGTCCATGGCTTCGCTGCCGTTGTGGACACCATTCAGGTTGTGGTAGTCCAATTCAGGGTCGTTGGGGAAGAGGGCGGGCAACACGCTCTTGATGCTGAACGAGCCGCCCATGGAGGGGACGTAATAGTACCCGTCACGGAAAGTCACGAGCAAATCCACTATGTTGTCGTGGATGCGCATGAGATGATTGTACAAATCCGGAAATGCTTCCGCTAATTCCTTGATGACAGTCTTCTCAAAGGACATATTATACGCTATCACGCAAACGTCAGTTGGAATGTCTTTGCAGAGTTGCTCGGCCAGTCCCCGGCGCGGGTCGGTGCCATCGCTTTCCGCCAAATACTCCTTGTGTTCATACTTTCCCAACCGTTTGGCGATGTGCAACGAGTATTGGAAGGGGATTTGCTGATATGGTTTGGAGCCTTCAAACTGCGGCACCACACTTTGCATCGTCTCGAAATCAAGGAAGTAGAGTGGCAGGGAGAGTTGAACAAGGAACTTTTGGATTCCGACTTTGTCAATTGACTCCGTGTTGGTCAACGTGTTGCCCACTTGCATCCTCTGTATGTTACCCAACGGCTGGGCAAGCAAATCTTTGAATGACACTCTGCCTGCACGGTAGTGCGCCAATTTCTTGTCAAAATAAAAACAATCATCCTTCTTGCAGCCAATAGCACCGCTATACACGTCGAATACCGATGGTTTTGGCAGATGGCGCGTGCAGTAGTTCCAAAAAGCACATTTGTATGGTTTTTTGCAGTTTTCCGACAGATCAAGACGCGGTTCAGTCTTGCTGTTGATGATTTTCTGCGCTTGCTTTACTGTTCCGTCAACAAGTTGGTATTCCTCGGTAATCGCCTGGCTCAGGTCGAGAGTTAAGAACAGGTTCTGAAGGTCCAGAGTTTTTCCCTTTCGGTAATTACTATTGAGGCACAACAGATAGGAGCCCGTTACCTTGACCCCGCATTGCTCCAACACCCACGTTTGGTAGGCGATGTCGGGGAGATATGGCGCGATCTTGCTTTTGTCTAACTTTCCCGGCTCTGCCGAGGTGCTCTTCACCTCGTAGATGGCCCATCCACGCCCTTCCTTGTGCAGGATATCAACGGCACAGTAATTGCCTTTGTAGTCAAACGAGGCTTCGCAAATGTTCTCCACGCCGTCCTTCATACATTGCTGCGTTTTCTTAATCATAGCAGCGAGGTCGAGTTTTCCTCTGGAGGTGGTAGTCACCTCCACGAAGTTTCCGAAATATTGCATAGCGAGGTCGCCCACTTCGTTGCCTTGGTCGAGCCGGGCCTGTAACGAAGGGTCTTCGACGGCCTCTTCCGGTTTGTATATCTTCAGCCAAAAGTTTTTGGGGCATTGGCGGAAGGCGGTGTAGCGGGATTTGGACAAAGTTTGCATCTTCGTGTCTGATTATGATTCTGTTCTACTATTTTTTCTTTAAAGCGTCATAAATCTTCTCCAAAATGGCGGCAGAATTTGTCCCAATGGCGATAATGTTGCCAGACAAAATGGCTCCGATTAAAGATAGCACCTCCAACACTCCATACTTGTGGACGATTTTACGAACTGTATCGATATAATCTTTGTCTTTTTTACCATCCTCAAGTTCATCCAAAAACTGAATAACTTCTTCGATATCTTTTTTCTGTTTTTTATCCTTGATATCACGACGTTTGGCATTCAATTCGCCAGTGACTTGAGAGAGGTTCGCTTTTTCAACATTGTGGGCGAGTTCTTGGACCAGCTGATCCATAGTGCTTTTACTCGCTTGGTAAGGAATCAACTCTAACTTGGACAAAGGAAATTCGCCTGGAACCGACACCCGTCCGTCTTTTCTGAACACTATCACTACATAGCCGAACTCTTGCTCAACTTTTTTGCAGAAAGCGTCCACAGAAATGTCTGCACGGAATGTTAAATCGCCCGTGGTTGGTGCATTGTAAACTTGTACACTCGCCATAGAATCGTTTTTATCCGCCACATGCCCTTTACTGTCTTTATAGACTTTTAGGGTTGCATCGAATTGGTCCTCAAATTGTTTGGCAAATGCACCGACTGTCTTTCGGCCGTCAAATTTTAATGTTGCCATAACACAATTGTTTTTTGCACCTACTCTTTTCCGGATTTTCGGCTTCCTCCATTAAAACATAATTAGTAGGGATGACACTGGTGCGATTACACTTCTTCAATCCACATTTTGTACCACCAAGATGAACCCTCAAAATGAAGTTCGAAGGATCCATGGCGTCCTTCGGTCACCTTGTATTCGTTTTCTGAAAACGCTTCCGTCCTGCATATGATGAAGTCCTCCATAGCCTCTTCGGCTTCCTCTCGGGTGTCAAATTCTTCATACGAGGTACGGTCTTCATCTTCATATCCGATGGTCTGGAAGGCGTACTTGCATTGAAAAGGTTCGGGCTCGGAGCGTTTCGGTTTTTGTTCTGAGTTGCAATCCGATTCCCCCATAATGAAATCAACCAACTTGGATCCCATTTGCCGGGTGTTCCAGTCGGGATTGCAGTCAAATTTCAGCTTCGGTGCGATTTGGTCCCGAAGCAACGATTTGGCCTCCCTGTCCCCACATGGATTTCCGTCAACCAGCACATCAATGCCGCCGTCCGGACGCACACCGATGGTGTATTTCCCTATTGTAGCGGATTTTTTGTAATCGTTCATTTATCTTCGATTTTATATTCTTGGCCTTCAATAGTGATGGTCACCTCGCTGAAACCAAATAATTTGAAAATTTCGTAGAGTTTCTTCACACCGGATTGGGTCGCTTTCCCAACAATGCCGTCTTTAATGGCATCTTGCTTGATTTGCTTGCGCGCCTTGCTCTCCAATTCAGTCACGGAAGGATGATCCCAATCACCTTCTTCATAATAAACTGAAATATCAGAAGGATTTACACGTACGTCAAAAATTTCAGCATGAGGCAAATCCACCCAAAGCGTATCACCTTTGACTTCCACTCCTGTAGAATCGAGCTTTGCTAAGTCAAAACCTGCGCGAACTGTCCCTCTCGCCACAAACACCAATTCGTCGTCCGAAAAACGCCCTTTCCTTACTTCTTTGATAGGAAGTTCTTCATAGAAACAGGCTGTGGCTAATTGCGAAATTTTCTTAATCTCAGCAACCACATTGGGGGTTTCTTTTATTACAATCTCTTCACCCTTGTTTTTCTTAAACTTCTTGTGGAGGATGAAACCTGTGGTTCCCAATATTGCCAAAACAACAACACCTATCAATAATTTTATTATTAATCCTTTATCCATGACTATTCGAATTTAATATTGATACTTTCAAATCCAAGCTGGCCAAGTAAGGCCTTGAAAAAATCTCTTGCGTTATTTTCGGCATCATTAAGTATGCCCAAATTAGGTACGTCTTCTTTGATGCTTTTTTCTCCTAATTTCAACAGTTCGTTTCGCTCATCAACCGTCCAGTCACGTCGGGTCCCAGTTCTCTTTTCGTAAACAATCTCAGAGTTCTCAGGCGGAATATTTAGGGAAAATAATTTTGCCTTGGGCAATGTGATGACCACGGATTTTTTCTTTTCGTCAATTTTCATTTTGGTAGGATCAAAATTGTTCATATCTATCCCCGCTTTCAAATAGGCGGTACATCTGAACATAATTTTTTTGACTCCGAATTCGTACCATTTCTTATTAATTACGGAGTCCATCACCACTTTTTTCACGGTGTACTCCACAGTGCCCAATTCAGCGGTCGTTGACATCTGCGTGATTCTCTGGTTCAGCTTTTGTTCCAGCGTGATTTCTTGTTGCGGTTCGGGAGCTTTTCCCTTCTTCTTGCACCCCCCGCATAGCATTATCACGAATGCTAACAATACGTACGTTACTTTTCTCATTGTTTAATATTTTTAGTTAATCTATGTTGCTTTTGAAACGTTTTTCCATAGAACTTAATGGCTTACAGAAATCGCCGTATATCGGCTGCGGTACGGATCACTTGAACGTATTCAAGTGCGATTTCAGGAGGAATAAGCACTCTGTTGTCCCGCGTGGCCACTTCCACAGTAAGACCGAATTCATCATACATTCTATAGCAAAATTCGCCAACCGTGAGATCGTAAGGACAAATCATTTCGCCCTTTCTGTCGAAATGCCCGCCAGATGGGCGATAGTCCCTGATCGGTCTATGCTCATTGGCAGGGCGAGTGGCCCGTCCGTCCTCATAGACACGCAAAAAGCCTCCAAAAACGAGAAAAAACTCGTCCATCAAATCCCGAACTATTTGACGTTCATCAATATGCAACGATTTAGGCGTCTCTTGGTAATAGCCACTATTTGCTTTACTGTTCCTATCTAATATGGACATGATTATTGTTTTGATTATTGTTGATTTTATTTCGCATATAACAGAATAGTTTATTCAGGATTTCACTCCCTCGGCAATCTGATTGGTCATCGTTTTGTTGTCAAAGACATTTCAATCATACTAACCATAGTTTTAAGACTATCGATATTTTGAGCACGAGGGCTATACTCTAAATACACATCATCAAATAATTCCTCATCTTCATATTGGGCCAATGTACATATCAGTTTGTCGCCATCCAATAAGAACTTGAACCCTTTCCACATCTCAGGACGGTCATTCCAATAATCGAACCAAACACCATAATCCGCACCATAATTATTAAAGTCGTCCCATCCTTGATCGTCGCCATCATTGGGTAGTGGTTTGGTCCAGCCCAGTTCTTTTACGCCCCTCCTCTTTGCCGTTTGAAGCAACCCTTCCACTCTTTTTTCTAACATTTTACGCAATTGGTCACTTTCCTCACCGTGTTTTTGAATTGTTTCATTAAACTCGTTTATGTTATCGATTATCTTTTTCCCTAATTGCTGTGTGTTCCATTCAGGATCAATGTCCAGCTGTACCATTGGGGCGATCTCGTCTCGGAGCAAACTTTTTACATTTCCTGAGAAAGGTTTGCTATCAACCAATACCTCTACACTTTTGTCAGAGCGTATGCCGATGGTATAATCCCCAATAGTGGCTTTTTTCTTGTAAGAAGATGTCGAATTGGAGCGTTTTCTGAAAAACAATCCCATAATTTTGTTGAACATTCCCATAATTTAATTCTTTCTATTTGTTGTTATTGGTAGTACATTTTTGAAAGTGCAAAGATAGAAATTTTATAATCCTATTGCAAAAAAATCCAGAAAAGACTATGATACCCTTTCCAACTGCCGCAGCAGCTTGTTCCGCATTCTGGTCGAGACCTTTTGATGTGGTGCGAAAGCGCAGTGCGTGGGGCATTCGTCTATCAGATTCCCGACATCATCATGTAGAGAACGATATGCAGGAATCACCTTATACGTATCGTCCCATGCGGAGAATCGGGTGCCCACGTCAAAGCCTCTGTCACCCGTTCGATACTCGGTATCAGCCAAGTGTCGGTTAATCCATTCTACCATCTTCTCCTCCGTGGGCGGCGTGTCCACCACAATGGCCAACTCAATGTAATCGTCGCCCCAATAACTATTTCCGGGATGACAGAAGATCTCAATAATATCCCCTTTTTGAAAACGGATTTCCTCCTGCTTCCGTCCATAAAAGGCGCATCGACCATAAAGGTAATTGTCATATTTGATTTCACCGTATTGCTCAGGGACATCCCGTACCACTATCTGCGCATACGCCCTTTCACCCCAAAGCGTGCCGTCGGCCAAATACAGCTGTTCTGAAAAACTTTCCCCTTCAAACATCGGAGTGCCCAGCGGAATTTCACTCACCACGATACAATATATGTTGTCGCCCGAAAGTGCTTCAGCACTTACCCGAACCGCTGCCAATGCCTCTTCTTTCGTCCGATAAAACCGGTGCGCCTCGCGATGGCAATGGTATGTAGGATATTTGCAATGACGCTCATGGTTTGGAATTGTATAGGGCGTCACCTGAAAAAAAGTAGGGATGTGGATGG
>Ga0247608_10006607_pt1 | contig 12134 bp, 5 predicted proteins | sample 176DNAGHGlowgp2_FD_193490 | JGI IMG/M metagenome (GOLD analysis project Ga0247608, IMG submission 193490) | Sheep rumen microbial communities from Palmerston North, Manawatu-Wanganui, New Zealand - 1766 DNA GHGlow gp2 | ecosystem: Host-associated > Mammals > Digestive system > Stomach > Rumen ... | reverse complement strand
GACAGCACCGTCAGTAACGATTTTGTCAGTAACATCTTCGTCACCCATCTTGGCTGTACAACCTGGATCATTATAGGAACTGCCCAACTGTACTGTCTCATAGGCATCGCCGTTCAGCTCAAGTACAGCATACGTGGTGATGCGACTTGTGCCTTCTGTCTCTTTATCGCTGCAACTGGACAGTGTAAACCCTGCCATTGCAAGCATTGTCATGAATAATATGTTCTTTTTCATTGTCTTGGCAATTAAATAATTGTTTACTTACCCCAAAAAACAGGTTCGGTGTAACCAGGGAACACAGGTGAGTTACCATTACGCGCAGAAGAACTCTCTGCATAGATCCAGCGCTCAAGGAGTTTGTTTTCACCGACCTTGTCTTCTACCTTAATAGGTGTGTAGAACGTACCGGGGACGTACAAATCCGGCTTATAAGAAGCATCACTATTCTCATTATACATGTCAATACCTCTTACGGTACCAAATGCGGGATAGTCCAGACGACGAGCCTCGCACCAACCTTCAAAAGTGTTAACACCTGCCAGAGAAATCCACTTCTGAATACCAATGCACTTCTTGTAGTTGCTCTGGTCGTAGGGGAACTGTGCCTTGATAGCATCAGCACCACTTACCTTAGCCGTCTTACAAGAGGCGTCAATAGCTGCATTGTAGTGTGCCTCGGCCTGAGTAGCATCACCATTCTTGGCATAGTACTCCGCAATAAAGAACTCTGTCTCAGCTACGGTCAGCATGTATACGGGCATGTCGAAGCTAGCAACAGGACGACACCAGTAGGTTGACTTGTAGCTGTCAGAAGTAGAGAAGTTTGAACCTGAGATTCCACCTGTGTATTCACCTGCGCTGTTAGTCTCGAAAAAGGCTGGCAGACGGGGATCAGAATAGACAATGTCACCATTGGCGTTCTTCTGCTGCATGGTGCCGATAATTGCAACGTTTGCAACAACGTTAATCTGTGTAGAACCCCAAATAGTTGAGAACTCCTCGGCATAGAAGGGGCTCAAAGAACCACTCTCGTTCTTCCAGATACCCTGGTAGGCTACGTCGTCAGTGGGAAAATCATTCTCCTGAACGAGGGCGGCAATCTGTGCGTCAACATTGGCAACAGCGCTCTCACGCATCAGAATCTTCAACTTCACTGCCTTGGCAAACTTTATCCAGTTGGCGGCCTTCTGACCTTTGAAGAGGAAGTTGGTAGCGACTATGTCACTGGCATCTGCCTTAGACAGAGCATCGTCAAGTTCTGCTACGATAGCATTATAGATGTCCTGACCCTGGTCATAGTGAGGTGATGGATTGTTAACATCAAAAGCCTCTTTGAAGGGCAGTTCTCCATAAGCATCGACCAGGATCTGATAGCTAAAAGCCCACAATGTGGTAGCAGCCAGATAAGACCCCCAGTCACCGCTGTTTTTGGTCAAAGAACGAATGGTCGTCAAATTTTTCAGAGCACGCTGGTTCAACTGCCTGTAGAACGAGCTAGAACGAGTAGCCGACATTTTGAACTGACTATAGTCCAGATAGTTTGATGTACCGAAAGCCTGTACATAATACTGTGCAAAATAGCCGCCTGTAATACGTGCAAAGTCGCCATAGCTGCCTGCAAGGTTCATTTCTGCTGCAGGCATCATGATGTCTGCTGTCATCATGGATTCTGATGGCGAGTTGGGGTCTTGGTTAATGTCCAGGTAGTTGTCACAGGAAGTTGTAGCCAAGCCCAAAACAATTGTTGATATAATTGCGAATTTCTTCATAACTTTAGTTCTCCTTTTCATTTAGAATTTAATACCTACGTTGAAACCGAAGTTACGGCAAGCTGGGTTAGAGTACAGCTCTCCGAAGAGACCTTGGAGATCATTGCCATAAGAAGATACCTCAGGATCAATGTAACGGTTTGATTTGTGTGTCCAAGTGAAGAGGTTATTAGCAAACACTGACAGTGTTATCTCGTTAAGATAAATCTTGCTAACCAGTGACTTCGGCAGTGTATATGCCAATGTCACGTTACGCAACTTGACAAACGAACGATCAATCAGGTAGAACTCGCCGCCCTCACCGGCACCATAGTTGTTAAAGTAGTCCTGATAGCTACCGTCAGCAACATAGATAGGTGTGGTGTTAGGTGTACCGTCGGCATATACCGAGTTAGGTATGATGAAGGGCTTACGGTCGTTGTAGAGTGTTGCTTCGCCATTACCCGTAAACTGCATTAAGTTCTTCGTACGCGAGAACATGTAGCCACCTTTACGGATATCCAAGGCAGCGCTCAGTGTAAAGCCATAGGCTGAGAACGACGTGGTTATACCACCCGTCCAGTCGGGATTAACATTCTTGCCGGTATCTTGAACCTCGTTTGTCAGCAGCGGCTGACCACTGGCACCAACAATAATCTTACCATCAGCAGTGTACTGGGGCAGATAAGTGAAGAGCTCACCCATGGGCAGACCCTCTACAGCACGCATATATACAGCGTCGTTACCTGCTGAGAAATAGTTGATGTTGACCATGCCGCCATCCAGGCTTGCAGGCATAGAGAGCACCTTGTTGGTGTTCTTTGAGAAGTTGAATCCTAATTCCCAACGGAAGTTCTTGGTGCGGATAGGTGTTGTGTTAACCAACAACTCAATACCACGGTTGCGTACCTCACCAAAGTTGGTCACCATCCAGTTGTAACCTGTTGCGGGGTCTACAGGCAAAGTGAAGATTTGGTCATCAGTAACACGATTGTAGTATGAGAAGTCGATATTGATGCGGTTGTCAAGGAAGGCCAAATTCAAACCGATTTCAAACTCAGTAGTCATCTCAGGTTTCAGCGAGGTGCTACCAATAGTTGCAGCAGCCTGGAAAGAGTTGACACCATTGAATGGGAACTTGGTCAGGTCAGTACCATAATAGCCATCAGAGTAGCCCTGTGCATAGCGAGGAAGAACTAGATATACATCAGCGTCATTACCCGTCTTACCATAAGCTAGACGGATCTTACCGAAGTCCAGAATCTTGTTCTTTGGAATCAGACGGGTGAAAATCCAGCTCAGCGTAGCACCAGGATAGAAGTAGCTGTTCTTCTCCAAAGGCAGCGTTGAGGACCAGTCGTTGCGGGCTGTAAGATCTAAGTACAGCATGTCGTCCCACCCGAGGGTCAAGTCTGCCAAGAGACCGACATTGCGGCGTTTGTACTGGTTCTCGTAGATTTCAGTCTTGGTGGCTCCATTGCTCAGATCCCAGTAATTTGTATAGAAAGTCAGACCATCGGTCTGGTTCCTGCTGAATGTCTGATAGCGCTCGCTCATGTTCACACCGGCCATCAAGTTAACGTCCAACTTGCCATCAAAATATTTATCCTGCCAGTTGGCCAGGAAGTCATGGTTCAGTTCATACTTACGCAGATAGGTTGTAGAAACATAACCTGCCTGATTCATGTTTGAGGGAGCATAACCATAGTCTTTGTTGATGAGGGCATCATCCAGATTAATCTCTGGAACACCCAGCTTATGGTCATAATCAGTGTAGTCGAAACCAAAGCGATAGGTCAGTGTTAACTGACGAAGGGGCTTGATGTCGGCCTGGATTTTACCGAATACTTGCTTAGAATTGTTCTGGTTGTAGTTGTTTTCAATAGCCCAATATGGGTTGGTAATACCATAAGGAGTAAACCAGGCCTCTGGGGTGTTGAAAGCACTCGACAAGTCCTTGCGGTCAACCAGCGACAAGTCGCGAGGAAACTCAAGGACACCATCAATCATGGATGTTCCTTGATAAGTACCTACGGTATTGGTCTTTGAGGTAGAGAGATTGACACTGCTTGACAACTTTAGCCATTCTGTAGCGTCATAACTTCCACGATAGGCAATGGTGTTACGCTTGTAGGTGTCCTTGTCGCCTGGAATAATACCATTGTCTGAGGTGTGAGAGAAGCTCAGATAGTAGGTCATCTTGTTATCGCTGCTGATACCATTCAGTGATACGCTATGAGAGGTTGAAACACCGGTTTCGAAGAAGTCCTTGATATTGTCTTCCTGAGCGACGTAAGGGTGCAACAGCTGTTGGTTGTTCCATACAGGGCCATAAACTTGCATGCTTCCGTCAAATTCAGGACCCCAAGAGCCATTCTCGATAAAGGTTTGTCCACCATTCCATCCCTGTCCGAACTTGTTCTGCATTTTTGGAAGGGTGGCTACTGAACGCCACTGCACGCTACCATCATAGCTGATTTGGAAATTACGGTCGCCAACCTTCTTGCCTTGCTTGGTGGTAATCATGATGACACCGTTAGCAGCACGGCTACCATAAAGAGCTGTAGCGGCAGCACCCTTCAGAATTGTCATGTTCTCGATATCGTTAGGATTAAGGCTTGAAATACCACCAACTGCGTTGGCAAATTCATCCTGTCCCTTCTGAGTACCAGAGAAAGTTGTCTGCTGCAAGGGTACTCCGTCAACAACATACAAGGGTTGGTTGTTACCGTTAATCGAACTGATACCGCGGATGATAACAGAATTGGCTTGACCTGGGTCTGAAGATGTGGAGTTCACCTGAACACCGGCAACCTTACCAGCTAGCGCAGAGGTTACATCTGTAACCTTACCTACTGTCAGTTCACTGTTGTCCAGTGTCTGTGCCGAGTAACCCAGTGTCTTCTGCTGACGTGAGATACCCATAGCAGTTACAACAATCTCGTCCAGATTGGTGTCACCGTTGCGGAGAACGATGCGCATGTTTGGACGGGCGCTAACCTCTAGTGTCTCCATACCAACATAGGTAAAGCGCAACTGTGACTTGCCAGCAGGTACGGTAAGCGAGAACTTACCATTGGCATCTGTAACAGTACCGATATTGGTGCCAACAACGAGGACGGACACACCGATAATCGGCTGGTTGTCTTCCTCAGCAACAACGGTACCGTTAACTTTTGTCTGCGAAAATGCAGTTCCTAAAACGAGGAACAACATTGTCATCAACATTGTTAATCTTCTTTTCATAAGCACTCTCAAATATAAAACAATTAATTATTAATGATTCTTCGTACTTGTATTATTATAAATCAGCGTTTAGTTCTCTAAAAAACGAGTGCAAAGTTACTACTTAAATTTGTTAAAACCAAATAAAATTATAAAAAACACACAAAATTTGTGCATTTTCATACATTCAAGATACTAAATGTAAGTAAAAGAACGATTTTTCTTCCATTTTGAAACATTGTCTTTGGTGCCCTATGCTCCAAATGAATCTTGAGCGTAATAAACGGATAAGTCGTCACTTTCCTGCTTACAATATGCAATAAAAAGGGATGAAAAATCGCTAAATCGTTAAAAATAGGGATAAAAATGAATATTTTTTAAATAATATTTGCAAAAGATGCACAAATGTATTACCTTTGCACCTTGCAAGTATGTGTCCGAATGCGAAGGGCCAAGTGTCCGATTGCTGAAAACATATTAAATAAAAATGTACGGGTACATTATTAAATACGGATAGGTAGTAAGCTTTAAACGCTTAACCGTCAAAGGTGTCTGACACTGAACATGAAAGAATAAACATTTAAAAAAACAATAAGAGAAAATTATCTATGAAGAAAAGACTAACAATGTTTCTTACCTGTCTCTTCATGAGTCTTGGCATAGCGATTGCCCAGCAGAAGATTACAGGTACCGTCTTTGAGGACAACGGAGAACCATGTATCGGTGCTACCGTTATGATTCAAGGCTCAAAACAGGGAACAAAGACTGACATTGATGGTAAATTTACCATCAACGTGCCAGAAGGCAAAAAGCTAGAATTTAGTTACATCGGTATGGCCACTCAGGTGTTAAAGGCCAAGAATGGTATGAAGGTTGTATTGCAGAACAGTGCAGAACTGAAAGAAGTTGTTGTAACCGGTATGCAGAAGGTTGACAAACGACTGTTTACTGGTGCTTCTACCAAGATCAATGCATCAGATGCGAAGATTGATGGTATGGCCGATATTTCCCGTTCGCTGGAAGGTCGTGCTGCAGGTGTGTCTGTCCAAAATGTAAGCGGTACTTTCGGTACAGCGCCCAAAATCCGTGTCCGTGGTGCTACGTCTATCTATGGTAACTCTAAGCCACTATGGGTTGTTGATGGCGTTATTATGGAGGACGTTACAGACGTGAGTGCCGACGACTTGTCTTCTGGTGATGCCAATACACTGATTTCAAGTGCTATCGCTGGTTTGAACTCTGACGATATTGAGACTTTCGATATTTTGAAGGATGGTAGTGCTACCTCTATCTATGGTGCACGTGCCATGGCTGGTGTGATTGTTATTACCACCAAAAAGGGACGTTCCGGACAGGCTCGCATCAATTATACTGGTGAGTATACGTTGCGTCTGAAGCCAAGCTATTCCACCTTTAATATAATGAACTCTCAGGATCAGATGTCTATCTATCAGGAGATGCAGCAAAAGGGTTACCTGAACTATGCTGAGACATCAAATGCTGCCTCAAGCGGTATCTATGGTAAGATGTATCAGCTGTTCTCTGAGTATGATCGTACATCAGGACAATTCGGTTTGGCAAATACAGCAGAGGCTCGTGCTAATTATCTCCGTCAGGCTGAGTTCCGCAACACTGACTGGTTCGATATCCTGTTCTCAAACAGCATTCAGCACAACCATTCTGTGAGCATCTCTACTGGTACGGATAAGTCACAGACCTATGCATCAGTAAGTGCTATGTTCGATCCAGGATGGACTAAGCAGTCTAAAGTCGAGCGCTATACGGCTAATCTGAACAATACGTTCAATATTTCAAAGAAACTGACTTTCAATATGATAGCCAATTCTAGCTATCGTAAGCAACGTGCTCCCGGTACCTTGTCGTCTGAAGTCGACGTCGTCTCTGGTGAGGTTCATCGTTCATTTGACATCAACCCGTATTCATATGCTTTGAATACCTCACGTGCGCTGGATCAGAATACGTTTTATACCCGCAACTATGCTCCGTTTAATATTCTGCATGAGTTGGAGAACAACTACATTGACCTCAGCGTGTTTGATATGCGTGTGCAGGGCGAGTTGAAGTACAAGCCTATTCGTCAGGTAGAGTTGTCTTTACTGGGTGCTTATAAGTTCAACCAGTCAACAATGAACCATCAGATCAAGGACGAGGCCAACCAGGCTCAGGCATACCGTTCTATGGCTACAACAACCATACGTAATGCCAACCCGTTCCTCTATACTGATCCGGATGATATCTTTGCCTTACCAGTGAGTGTATTGCCTTATGGTGGTATCTACAACAAGACAACCAACAATATGAATGCATGGGATTTCCGTGTTACAGCCAGCTATAATGATGCTTTCGCCAACGACACGCATATCGTAAACCTCTATGGCGGTATAGAAGTAAACAACATTGACCGATCTTCGGACTGGTTCCGTGGCTGGGGTATGCAGTACAGTCTTGGTGAGATTTCAAACTATGCCTATCAAGTATTCAAGAAGGGTGCAGAGGATAACTCAGACTACTTCACACTGAATAATACTCATGAACGCCGCGCCGCTTACTTCGGAACAGCTACTTATTCTTACAAAGGACGTTATACACTGAATGGTACCATACGTTACGAAGGAACCAATAAGTTAGGAAAGAGCCGCGATGCCCGTTGGCTGCCCACATGGAATGTTTCAGCTGCATGGAACGCTCATGAGGAGCCTTGGTTCAACAAAGTTTTCAAGGACGTATTGACCCATGCAACATTCAAGGCTTCTTATTCACTGACTGCAGAGAGCGGCCCATCATGGGTTACTAACTCACTGCCTGTTATCAGCAGCTATAACCCTTGGCGTCCTTCAGCAGGTCTTCGTGAAAGCGGACTTCAGGAGTCTGACCGTGCTAATGGTGATTTGACCTTTGAGAAGAAACATGAGTTGAACCTCGGTTTCCAGTTAGGATTCCTCAATAATCGTATCAACGTTGAATTTGACTGGTATAAGCGTAATAACTATGACTTGATTGGTATTGTCAACACACAGATGGGTGGAACGAAATACGGTAATGTTGCATCAATGAAGTCTAATGGTGTGGAGTTGAGTATCAATACCACCAACATCAAGACCAAGGATTTCACATGGAGCACCAATTTCATTTATTCTCACACCCACAATGAAGTTACTGAGCTGGAAAACAATCAGCGTGTAATAGACCTGGTTAGCGGCTCTGGTTTTGCTTTGGAAGGCTACCCTGTACGTTCGCTGTTCTCTATTCCCTTTAAGGGCTTGAACAATGAAGGTTTGCCAACTTTCCTTGACCAGGATGGCAACATTACAACTACGGGTATCTATTTCCAGACACAGGACAAGGAGAAATTGGGATTCCTGGAGTATAGCGGTAGTGTTGACCCCACCGATGTCGGTTCTTTTGGCAACAACTTCCGGTACAAGGGCTTTACGCTCAATGTATTTATTACATACTCATTTGGCAACGTTGTACGTCTTGACCCTGTATTCAAGAACACCTATAACGACTTGAATTCAATGCCTAAGGAGTTTGCTAACCGATGGATGGTTCCTGGAGATGAAGCAACAACGACGATTCCTGTCATTGCATCTTCACGTCAGAATCGCAACGACACAAGTTTGAGCTATGCATACAATGCGTATAACTACTCTACCGAGCGTATTGCGAAAGGTGACTTTATTCGCATGAAGGAAGTTTCTATAGGATATGACTTCCCACAGAGCATTGCCAGCAAGCTTAGTTTGAACAGTCTGTCGTTGAAGTTGCAGGCCACCAACCTCTTCCTTATCTATGCAGACAAGAAACTGAACGGTCAGGATCCTGAGTTCTTCAATACTGGTGGTGTCGCAGTGCCTCTGCCCAAGCAGTTCACGATGACATTGCGCTTTGGACTCTAATTTATGATTATTAAGCATTAAGATTTAAGAAAAAAGAACATTATGAAAAAAAATATAGGACTATTATTCATTGCAGCGAGCATGGGATTGGCCTCTTGCGATGATTTCCTTGACAAACTGCCGGATAATCGTACCGAGGCAAACACAGAGGAGAAAATTCAGAAACTTCTGGTGTCAGCCTATCCAACTCACGACCATATGGCCTTCACAGAATATGCAAGTGACAACGTAGACGATATGGGTGCCAACAACCCTAACACTGATCGTTTCTTGGATGAGATGTACACCTGGACAGATATCACAGAGACAGATAACCAGGACCCTGAGAGTTACTGGATGGACCTGTACCAGTGTATTGAGACTGCCAACATGGCACTTGAAGGCATTGAGTCCATGGGTGGCGCTACAACACCTTCACTCCGTGAGGCACAGGCCGAAGCACTGCTGTGTCGTGCCTACGCTCACTTTATGCTGGTAAATGTCTTTGCAACTCATTACGACGCAAACAACTCATCAGCTCTCGGCGTATCTTATGTCACTGCTACTGAGAAAGAGTTGAACCCCCAATATCAGCGTGAAACAGTGCATGAGAACTATGCACATATTGCAGCAGATTTGGAGACAGCTCTGCCCAATGTGGGAGACAGCTACTATACTGTTCCCAAGTATCATTTCAACAAGAATGCTGCTTATGCCTTTGCTACTCGTTTCTATCTTTATTACGAGAAGTATGACAAGGCTATTGAGTATGCAAACAAAGTTCTCGGTACCAACCCTGCCTCAATGTTACGTGACTGGGCTGTGTTAAATGACATGCCTGACGGATCAGACTATCAGCAGTCGCCTACCACCAACCACGTCATTGAAGCCACACTGAACTGCAACCTACTGTTGCTGACCTCCTACTCAGCACAGGGTATCTATTTCGGTGGATTCTCAACAGGACACCGCTATTCTCATAGCGAATATCTTGGACAGAGCGAAACCATTAGTGCTTTGGCTGGCATCTGGGAAGGTGACTATACAACGTTTGCCATGCAAGTTAAGCGCTACTCAGGTTCTAACATGAATGCATGGTCTCAATGGCGCATGCCTTACCTTTTCGAGTATACTGACCCAGTAGCTCAAATTGGTTTCCGCCATACTGTCTATAATGCTTTCACTGGCGACGAAGTACTGCTCAACCGTGCTGAAGCTTATGCTTTGACAGGCGATTTTGACAAGGCTGTTACCGACCTACAAGTCTGGATTCGTAACGTAAGTACTAAGAAAAACTTTGTGTTGACTGTCGACCGTATCAATGAATATATCGGTGGTCTGCCTTATGCATACGATGATGCGAAGAAAACACCTAAGGGCGACATTAAGTCATCGTTGAAGAAGCATTTGAATCCCAAGTTCACGATTGACAAGGAGGGTTCTACTCAGGAGAACATTATCCAGCTCGTACTGGCTTGCCGCCGCTATGAGACACTTCACGAAGGCAAGCGCTGGTTCGATGTCAAGCGTTGGGGCATTGAGATTCCTCGTCGTGTGATGAATGCCGCTGGAAATCCAGATCATATTATAGACTGGCTGACTGTCGACGACCCACGCCGTGCCATCCAGATTCCTCAGAAGGTACGTGAGGCCGGTTATACGCCTAATCCACGCCCAACGACAGAAGACGCTGGAAATTCAGCAGTTAATCACCTTTAATAGAAGACACCTATGAAAAAGAATATATTATTTATACTGCCTGCCGTCCTGATAGCTTTGGGACTGACTTCTTGTGAAAAAGACGAGATCAAGTCTGAGAGTGTCATCTCTGTAGACAACTATATCCCCAATGAGTTTGACCTTTGGCTAGAGGAGAACTACCGCAATCCCTATAACATTGACTTCAAATATCGTTATGAGGAGATTGAGAGTGACTTGAACTATTACACCGTACCAGCTACCTATGAAGCCTCAGTTAAGATGGCCCATTTGGTGAAGTATCTCTGCGTAGAGACCTACAACGAGGTAGCAGGTATAGAGTTTACTCGTTCGCAGTTCCCCAAGATGTTCTTCTTGATTGGAGAATGGGAATACAGAAATAATGGTTCCTTCATTCTGGGTACTGCTGAGGGTGGCCGCAAGATTCTGTTGTCAGGTCTGACCTACTTGAATCCTATTTTGGCGGGAGAGAAAGAGTCAGGTGACTTCCCCTTTGAATATGGCAACAATGTGGCTGAGAACTTGAACCACTATTACATCAAGACCATTCACCACGAGTTTACCCACATTCTGAACCAGACCAAGGATTATCCAACATCCTTCCGTCAGGTAACTCCCAGTTCATACGTCAGTGATAGTCAGTTCTCTGAGCCTTATGTTTCAGCATATCTGAAGCGTGGTTTTATCACTGCCTATGCACAGACCAACACGGCAGAGGACTTTGCTGAGATGGTGTCTGAATATGTCACACACTCACCCGAATGGTGGGAAGCACAGATGAAAGCTGCTGAGACCAAATGGAGTGAAGATGCCAACCAGACACAGACCGGTCGTGTCCTCATCGAACAGAAGTTGGACATCACCCGTGACTATATGCGTACTGTGTGGAACATCGACCTTGACGAGTTGCGTGACTGCATTCTCCGTCGCCAACTTGACATTACCAGCGGTAAAATTGATCTTACCGACCTGACATTGAGCAGTAATAAAGCATCTAACTAAAAAAGAAGGAGAACTCACAATGAACAAGAATAAAATAGCATATTTGTTTTTGATGATGTCCGTACTGTTGATGTCATCTTGTCTGAAGAATCAGGATGACGTCTTTGACAAGTCTGCTTCTATCCGTTCCATAGAATATCTGGAAAATGCTCGAAAAGTACTGACAAGCGCAGAAAACGGATGGGTGATGAACTACTATCCGGACAAATTGCAGAGCTTTGGTGGATTTAGCTATGTACTGAAATTCACAGACAGCCAAGTGTCTGCCTATTTCGTCAATGGCGACTACGACGGCAGTAACCAACCAGTCGCAGAGACCAGCACATACTCCTTGACTAACGAGGATGGTCCTTGTATTTCCTTTGATACCTATAACAAGTATCTGCACTATTATGCAACCCCATCGGCTGGTGAATATGAGGCTAAGGGTGGAGACTTCATCTTTGTCATCATGAACATCAGTGAGGACAAGAACACCATCACCTTAAAAGGCAATCGTTCAGGCAACAAGGTTGTGCTCTACCGTAATCAGACAACGCCT
>Ga0247608_10006605_pt1 | contig 12137 bp, 4 predicted proteins | sample 176DNAGHGlowgp2_FD_193490 | JGI IMG/M metagenome (GOLD analysis project Ga0247608, IMG submission 193490) | Sheep rumen microbial communities from Palmerston North, Manawatu-Wanganui, New Zealand - 1766 DNA GHGlow gp2 | ecosystem: Host-associated > Mammals > Digestive system > Stomach > Rumen ... | reverse complement strand
CTGATGGATTTGCAGAGTCTGCCGGCTTGACAAAGACGTGGAACAACTGCACAGAGGGACAAATCCTTAAGGTTGCCCATAAGTGGGAGTTTGCTGGTGGCGCTTTCGTTACACCAGACTTTACCTATAAGGTGAAGGCTGCTGGCGACGAGCCGGAAGAGCCGTTCGTGCTTACTGCTGCTCCTGCTCCTACGCAGGAAGCTGCTGATGTCATGTCCATCTATAGTGATGCTTATTCTCCTGCAACTACCTATAACTATGGCAGTTGGGGACAGAGCACGGCTGTGGCTACAGAGACCGTTGAGGGTAATGAGATGCTGAAGCTCACCAATTATAATTATCTGGGTCTCGAGTATGCTACTGATCTTGACATTTCTGAAATGACACACATCCACATCGACGTGCTGCCCATGCAGGCAATGAAACTCGGCATTACTCCTATTATGCGCGGAGGCACCGTGACAGAGAAATCTACTTCCGTAGGTACACTCAACGTCAAGGAGTGGAACAGCATTGACCTGCCTATCGCTGACTTCGGCTTCGATCTTACCAACAAGACCTTCCAGTTGAAGATAGACCAAGGTACAGGAACTGAGGTTGTCTATATCGATAACATCTACTTCTATAAAGAAGGTGGCGATGAGCCTGTTGAGCCGGAAGTAACCAGTGGTGAGGGTTCTTACACTATTCCTTCTGGTATGAATGAGGGTAAGGAACTGAAATATACCTGGGCGTTTACTCAGACAGGTAAGGACGTTACAGTTACCTTTGCCTGCACCAATAAGGACGACATTGTTGGTATTGTTGATGGTTATGTCTTCGACAAGACTGACGGTTTTGCTGAGCACGAAGGTCTGACCTACACCTGGACCAACTGCACTGAAGGACAGAAAGTAACTGCTGCACACAAATGGATGTTCGCAGAGGGCGACTTCGTCACTCCTGACTTCACCTATACCGTGAAAGCAGAGGGCGACATACCACAGGAGTCCATTGTCAAGACCGTACAGTTGCTGGGTACCTGGAACTGGGATGTCAGCGTTGATAATCTCACACTGACCAAGCAGGCCGATGCCAACGTATGGACAGGCACGCTCGACCTTACTGATATCTATGGCGACCAGGAGTTCAAGCTTGTCGTCAATGGTGGTGGTGACGAAAGCGACAACTGGGCAGGATGGATTGGTACCAACAAGGTTACCGTTGAAGCTCCTGCTGAGTGGGGTGTCTTCTCTGGCACTGAAGATAATATGAACATGACGCTGAATCATGGAAAGACGGGTTATAAGACCTACACCATCACAGCTACATGGACTGAAGGTGACAACTACTATGAGGGTTGGACCCTGAAGATTGAGGGTAAGGACAAAGCCGACCTCTTCGTGAAGTTCGTCAATGGCAAGCAGTGGAACGAGGTATATGCCTACACGTGGGGAGTCATCGATGTCTCTTGGCCAGGCTATAAGCTCGAGAAGACCGGCACCGAGACCATCAACGGCACAGAGTACGACGTTTATACATGGAACTTGCCAGCTGAGATAACTGGCGTGCCTCAATACGTCATCTTCAGTGATGGAACAGGTGGAACAGACGGTGAGACACAGACGCATAACCTTGAGTTTGTCAACGGTAAGACCTACTACGACATGGTTCCCGTACCAGCTACCATCTATTCAATTGTTGGTGAACTGACTGGCGGATGGGATGCAGATGCCGACATGACACAGGATGCTGACAACGAGAATATCTACACCTTGGTGGTAGAGGACTTCGAGGCAACTGCCGAAGGCTATCAGTACAAGCTGCGTAAGAACCATCAGTGGGGTGAAGGCGAAATACCTGCCACTGGCAACTACACCTGGAATCCAGAGGAAGTTGGCGCTACCTACGACCTCACCTTCACGTTTAATCTGAGTGAAGGAACGCTGACACTCGACGCAGTGAAGCAGTCAGCACCCATAGTGCTCGATACCGAGGCTCTTGACGCAGAGATAGCTGCAGCAGAGGACCTTATTAAGGATGTTGACCAGACCGAAGGACCTGCCAAGACACTGGCTGATGCCATAGCAGCTGCTAAGGAAGCCAAGAGCGCTGCCACTACGCAGGACGACATCACCACTGCACTGCAGACGCTGCAGACTGCCGTGGCTGCCTACAAGACCACTACGGGCATCAATACCATCAAGCTGAATCCTGCCGATGGTATCATCTACGACCTCAACGGACGCCGTGTTCTCAACCCAGCAAAGGGTATCTACATTCAGAACGGCCGCCGGGTAGTTATCAAGTAATCACTGCTAACGGGTGCACCTGTTTCCACAAACGGGTGCACCTGTTTACTTAAATAGGTGCACCTGTTTTCATTAACAAGTGCACCTGTTTTTTTTGTTCCTTAGGGTAAGAATGATGATTGATTAGACTCGGCAGGGAATCCATATCCAGAAGGTGGAGCCTTTTCCCTTACCGTCGCTGTCAACACCGATGTTGCCACCGCAGCGTTCGGCAATCGACTTGCAGATATTCAGTCCGAGACCAGTGCCTTGTACAAATTCATTTAGCTTAACAAAACGGTCAAAGATGTGCGCCTGATCCTCCTTGGCGATGCCTGCTCCAGTGTCCTCGCAGTAGATGAGCAGTCCGTCAGCATGATCGCTTTCTCTTTGAGATGCTTTATACCCAACTTTGATGTGACCCTGCTGCGTATATTTGACGGCATTGGTGAAGAAGTTGGTGATGACCTGTCGTACTCGTCCTTTGTCTAAACGTGTATGGAAAGTGGTGTAAGGGTTGTCTTTGATGAATTGCACGTCACGGTTCTGCATGCGCTGTTCCAGCGACTGGCAGATGTCGTCGAAGGCTTTTGCAAAGTCGATGTCAGTGGGTGAGATTTCCATTGGCCGCAAGTCGATGTCGGAGGCTTCCAGAATGTCGCTTATCAGTCGGAGCAGCATGTCGCAGTTGTCGTGAATGATGCGTATGAGCTGTTTTTTCTCTTCAGCATCCTCAATGGTAGGAAGAATATCCGAGAAGCCGACGATGGAGTTCAGCGGTGTACGTATCTCGTGGGTCATATTGGCAAGGAATGCAGCCTTCTGGCGTCCGGAGTCCTCGGCGCGTGCTGTCTCTTTGCGCAGTTTTTCCTGTGCCTCCAAGAGGTCGGTGATGTTACGCGCCAGTCCGAAGTATTCCGTCAACTGGCCGTCCTTGAAGATGGGAATGCCCGATATGGAATACCAGCAGGGTCCGTCGTCGAACTGTGTGTGGGTGAATGGCAGTACCGTGGTGTAGGGCTTACCCTCCTGCATGACATGCTTTATCATGGTCATGGCCTCTTCACGTGCGTGGGGTGCGATGGTTTCTATGTATTCCTCCATCGTTTCGGTATATTCCGTCCGTCCTGTTGTGCGTGACATGTTGATGGCATTATCTGCCGGACGGTATTTCCACATATACATTTTGCTCTCCGTCAAGAGGTAGCTGAGTCGTTGGTCATACAGCTTAATGTCCTCATTGACGGTCTTCAGTTGTCGGTCGTGTTCACGTTGTTCCACATACATATTACGCTCATCAGTGATGTCGCGTGTGGTGACGATGTAATAGACCAGTTCATCATCATCGTTCATCACTGGGTTTATGCTGAACTCAATGTAGCTGTTTAAACCTATTTGCGGGTCATCAAGATGCTGGCAGACATACATCTCATCACGGGAACCAGGCAGATAGACGCCCTTGAGGTTTAGGAAGCTGAAGAGTGGTAAGGTGCGGAAGTATTGTTCGTTGCCTTCATCTATGCGGCAAAGCTCACGCATCTTCGTGTTAAAGTCAATAAGTGTGCCGTTGGCATCGAAGAACGACATGGCGACGAGGTTCGTGTCAAACATCTTCTTGTACTTGCCCGCCATGGTCCGGACACGCAGTTCTTCGTTCAGTTCTTCTGTAATGTCCTTGGTGGTATAGACAATGTAGAGAGGATGACCTGACGACTGTTGCCCATTGCTGCCGTCACGCTCCACGAGGGCGTTGCCATAGTAGTCTCTCCATTCTGGCTCCTCGACGGTACCCCGATTGAATCGGATGTTGATGTCGAAGTGGTTGATGACACCAGTTGTCAGCTGTGCGTTGAGCAAGTGTAGCCGCTGACCGTCCTCGGGCTGTATTCGCTGCAGGAATTCCTCGGGTTTCATCTCGTCTTGCGGCAGCATCTTGCCGTACTTGTTGCGCAGCAGGTTGCTCTTGAAGTCCCACTCAACCACGAAGTAGTCACCCATGTTGAGCACACGGTCCATCATCTTTCCCAGGTCGGAGCTTTCGCGTACGGTCATGCTCACCCTTCGGCGTACCAAACGTATGAGCAGGAACACGATAAAAGCCGTGAGAAGCAATCCGGCGATAATAAAGAGAGCGACAGGTGACGTGTTGTCGTGCTCATGTTCAGGATGGAACCAGCGGTCATAGATGTTATGCAGCTTGCCGGCCTGTTCCAACCGGGTGTATTGGTCGTCGATGAGGTCTATCAGTTCTTTGTTATAGCCAATGATTCGCAGCTCACCGGCCGGGATGTCTATCTCGTCAAGGGTTATGCTGTCGAGGCTTAGTTCCTGAATCTTATAGTTAAGTGGGATTTCTCCCCAGATAAAGTACTTTTGACTACCGTGCCTGATGCTTACCAGTCCGTCCTTCGGTGAGTGAAAGGCTGTGGCAAAGGGCAACGGCCCCATGTCAGCAATAGCCAGTGCAGCATAGTCTTCCTCCTTGAGCAGCAGTGTGTCGGAGGGCTGAATGTCGGCAAGGCGATGCAGTGGTTGTGTGTCAATGCGCCGCGCTACCTTCAGGTTATAATAATTAATGTACTTACGGGTTGCAACGTAGGGTTTGTCCTTGAAGAAGAAATACAATGCATGGATGAGGTCTGCATCGCGACGCTTGAATATCTCGGTGGCGACGTGCCATTCCTCCATGACGAACTTGTGGGGAATACCGAGCTCGTCGAGAATAAGGTCCAGCACTTCAACGTTGTAACCTGCCGGTTGCCCTTCTCCATTGAGATACTCAAAAGGACGGAAATCCCAGTCAACGACAATGATGAGCGGATGGTCCTCCGTATAGCCCAGGTTCTTGACATCGCCAAGAGGCTGTGTAGGTTGGTCGCCAGCATAGAGCAAAGGCAAAAAGGCTGAAAGGAAAAGGCATAGAGTGACGAGCCTTCTCCCTTTCTGAATAATATCTTGTGTCATGCTGTACATCATTGTCGATTATCAATTAATTATCACTGGGTGTAGGTATGATTATCCAGAAGATGGTGCCTTCGCCCGCTTTGGACTTCATGTGTATTCTGCCACCCATAAGTTTGACCACCTCCTGACAGATGGGTAGTCCCAGTCCGCTGCTGCTACCATTGATGGATACGAAACGTTCAAATATTTTCTCATGCTGCTCGGCTGGTATGCCAATGCCCGTGTCTTGAACAGCCACTGTGAGGTCTTCGCCGTTATAGTCGAAGTGGGTACGCACTTCACCCGAATTGGTAAATTGAGCGGCATTGATGAGAAGCTGGTCGATGACGATTCCCAGATTGTTCAGGTCGATGTTGAGCATGAGGTTCTTGTAAGGAGAGTCAACGATGAAGTTAATATCTGACTTTCCATATTTCAGCCAAGTGTCCCTGCAGTGGCTCTCAAAGAAGTTGGCGAAATCTACTGGCTCAGGCTTGAATTCTATCATGCCGGCATCGAGCCTCGAGAGCAGCAGAATGTTGTTCACCAGGTTCAGCAGAATGCGTGAGTTGATCTTGATCTGCTCGATAAAGGACTTCTCGTCCTCCGAGTCAGGATTCATCTCCATAAGCTCGGCAAAGCCCACGACCGAAGTAAGCGGCGTGCGTATCTCGTAGCACATATTGTGGAGGAAGGCGCTTTTCACCATCTCCACCTCCTGTGCCTTCTTGGTTTCCAGGGCGAGTTGCTTCTCTGTGGCCTTGATATCGCTGATGTCACGACACATACCAAAGTATTTAGTGACGGTTCCGTTGGCATCGGTTACTGGCACAATCGAGAAATACAAATAGAGCGGATGTTTGAGTTTTAGTGTTGTTTTGACCACCTCTTTGACGGGTTGCTGCGTCAGGTTGTCCATGATGTTCATCATGCGCTGTGCGGTCTTCTTCGACTCCTCGTCGGTCAGTGTCAACAGTCTTGTCTGTGTAAGCTTTTGCTGCACGTGTCCTGTCTCGCTGAATATGGTCAGTGTATGCGTATCGGGGGAATAGTTGACTACACGTACTCCGCCTTTTCTCATCACGTAGTCGATGTTACGGGCATAATCCTGCAGCTCGGCGGTGGCTTCCTCCAACTTTGCAATTTTCTTCTGCAGGCGAGAATACGACTTTGCAAGGCCTGTGACGTCACGACCGTTGGCGTAGATACCCAGCAGTTGACCGTCATCATCGCGCAGTGGCACTAACTGCAGCTCGTAATACAACTCGTCGCGCTTGAGTATTTGGTTCAACGCCCTTTCGTCATTCGTTGAGCGATATATTTGCGTCAGATAGGTATAATCCAAGTCGTCAAGATGGAGATCAGGCTCACCCAGCACGCTCTGAATGGAAATCTGTGAATCGATGATGCGCTGCATGTCACCGCCAATACCCTTGACAGCCTTCTCGTTCATGTCATCGATAATGCCTTTTTCGTTGTACGACACGGCATCTATGAGTGTTGAGTTGAAGATGTGGCGGTATCGCAGCATGGTGTCTTTCTGTTGCTGTTGGCGCTGCCGAATCTTGGTGATGTCCCTGGTTGCTCCGATGATTACCGTTGGTTTCCCGTTCTTGTCACGTTTCATCACAGAGAAATCAACAGAGAAGATGTATTCCTTCTTGCTGCTGCTCTGAATGGCTTTCAGCTCGAGCGTCTCACCTTGCTTTTTAAGACTGACCATGTCGTTGAGCAATATGCATATCCGCTCATAGTCCTCCGGAACGACATAGAACTGTCCGAAGTCAGGCGAGAACGGTTTGGTGATTTTCTTACCGTTGGGTTCGAAACTGGTGACCATCTGACTTGCAATGTCATACAGCCAGACATGCACCTTGCTGGTATTGAGAATGAGTGACAGTCGGTCGTTTGAGCGTTGCAGACTCTTCGTCATTCTCCGTTCATAGAACCGTGAGAAGACATAATAGGCAAGGAACAGTGCAGTAACCACCAGGAGTGCCACTACCATATACCACACCCATGAGGGTATGCCGGTATCCTTATGTTCGGGGTAGAACCACTTGTACTGTATAGCCTGTAGCTGTCCTGTGGAATTCAAATATGAAAAGACGCTGTCAAACTGACGGAGCAAATGTTCGTCGCTGGACATGAATTTATACTCGCCATGCTGTAGGTTGATGGGTGAGAGCTCCAGGTCATTGTAGTTGAACTTTTGGAGCAGCCAATTTAGTGACACAGTGTTCCACACTATCATGCTACCGGGGTGGCTGTGAACGTACTGTATAGCCTCGTGCATGTCGTTATAGGGAATAGCGTTCTTGCTCCAGCCATGGTCAATCATGTAGTGGTGGCTAAAACTTCCTGCATGCACAATGACACGGTGATTGGCAAGGTCGTCAGCATTCTTCAGTAGCAATGGCTCGTTCTTTCGGTGCACCACACTGTGTGTAAACATCTGTATGACGTTCATTCCGTAATGCGCATACTCATCATGGAAATTGGCATCCATGGCACACATGAGGTTGGCGCGCCCGGCTTTCAGGTCGTTCAGCGCATCATGCGTAGGCTTCAGCTTGACAATGTAGGGTATGTTGAGTTCCTTACAGATGAGTTTCAACAGGTCAATGTTGTAACCGACGGGTTCGCCTGAATCGTTGAGAAAGGAGTATGGCCAGAGATCCCAAGCGTCTTCATAGACGAGTGGCTGCTTCTCCGTAAAGACGATGGTTGAATCGGGGGCGGAGAAGGCAGCTATTGCCGATATTGACAACAGTGCAGCAATTAAAAGTTTATTTAGTTGTCTTATCATTTTTCTATTGATTTTGCAAATATACGAATTATTTATGTATTTACCAAACTTCTGACGCTTTTCTCGCATTCTTTTACATATTCACTTGAAATACATGCTCTCCTGACAGTTTTTGCGAAGAATATGTTGTGTGAGGTGTTAAAAAGTGGAAGATGTGGTTTGCCAAAATCTGAAAAACTCAGTTATAATGGGAGTTTTAGCCAATTTGTTTGGTGGATAAAATGAATAATTGCGAAGTATTTTTCAAGAAAAGTGAGGTTTTTTTGAGGCTACTTTTATGGTGCTATACCTATTTATATCTACTTTTGCGGTGAAAATTACCGCTGACATAAAAACAACAAAATCAATATTAAAACTAAAAAAGCGTATGAAAAAACTATTATTATTTTTGTGTGCCTTTGTATTTTCGATAGGAAATGCTTTGGCCGACAAGACGGTGTATTTGAAACCAGGTGTTTGGGATCAAAATAATCCTGTCTTTGCCGTTTGGGCTTTCGGAGCTGCGAACTCAACTCCTGCTGATCAGTTCATTACAATGACAGCTGTAGAAGGAACGAACTACTACAAGGCCATTATACCAGATGCCTATACCCAAATTATTTTTGCCCGTTGCAAGAGTGGTCAAGAGCCTAAATGGAACAATGATACTGAAAAAGATAATGTCTGGAACCAGACAGATGACATCACTACCTTTGCTGACAATACCCTATTTATAATTACTGGTTGGGATGATTCTCCTAATAAAAAATCTGGTTACAACGAAACAACCGTTAATATGGCTATGCTCGGCACTATTACTGCATCAATTAGTACACTCCCTGCAGTTGAAGGCGCAGATGGTTTGACGAATACGCGTTGGGGCACACAAGGTGGAACTGATACAGAGTGGTTCCAAATAGCATGGAATACCCCACAGACATTCAATACCATTAAGATTTTGTGCGAAGGAGCAATGAACGTAACTAATGCTCCAAATCTGGCATTTGATATCCAAACCTCCGATGATGGAACCGTATGGACAACGAGGAAGCATGTTTGGGGAAAGAACGCCGATGGTAATTATATTACCGTTGTCCTTAACGAGGATGTTACTGCTTCCTATATACGCTTCCAAGGAGTGAAACAAGGTAATTACGGCTATAGCTTCTGGGAGTTTGAGGTCTATAATATTGATTACTCTTCAAAAACTCTTAACAGTGTGACATTAAGCAGCTATCAGGATATCTCTTCTTTATATGAGAACGAAACAATTGCATTGTCTGTCATTGGAAAGACTGCTGATGAAGAAGAAATACCCACAGGGACCATTACATGGAATAGTAGTACGCCTTCCGTAGGAACCGTTACCAACGAAATCTTTAATGCTTTAACAGTTGGAACAACGACAATTAGTGCAACAGCAGGAGGTAAGAGCTCTAACGAAATCATCTTTACTGTTAACGCCCCTCAAGTGTTAGGAAGTGTTGAGTTGCCTTATCGTATCTGGAGTGCAACTCAAGGTATGGGTGGTATTACCGCAACGGTCTTTGATACGAATAACAATGCATTTGAAGGTGACGTAACCCTTTCCTGGGAAGGAAATGGTCCTGTTGGAGCTGTTATTAGTGGTAAAAATATTACCTTTGGTGCGGCCTCTGGTGCTGGTACTTATACTTTGCAGGCTACTGACGGCGTAACGACGGTTACAGCACCGATTTATATGGTTGGTGTTAATCCAACGGCTCCCACCGCAGATGCTGCAGACGTGCTGGCTATATATAGTGGCACATATGGTAAGGAGATTTTCGACGGCTGGGATACTGGCTGGGAATGGGGGTACGGAAGTAGAGATCAGGTAGTTGTTAACAACGATAACTGTGTTCGCATCCATAATGTTGGAACATACGGATTCCCTTATCCAGAAGAGGCAGATTTGACTCAATACACAAAGCTGAAGTTTGATGTATATACAGCCGAGAGTGTAACAGGATATGTAAAGATTGAAAAGACTAATATTGCTGATAAAGCATTTACAACAGCTGCCGGTCAATGGAAAACAATAGAGATAGATCTTTCTGGACTTACCGTTTCGGCGGATGGTAACCGGTGGGTGGATCTATATTTTGGTTCCATCAATACTGATAAAGACCATGATGTCCTTATAGACAATCTTTACTTTGTAAATGAAACAACTGCAGTAGAAACTGAGTCTATTACCGTGTCGGCTTCTGCCTCTTCTGTCGCAGTTGGGAAGAAAGTTCAGCTGACTGTGAAGAACCAAGGCAACAATACACTTGATGCCAGCACTATAACATTCACAAGCAGTGATGACACAAAAGCAACAGTTGATGCCAATGGTGTTGTGACTGGTGTTGCTGAGGGTAATGTTACTATTACAGCTACTTTGACAGGTTCTAACCCAGTTATTTCTAACACGATTGATTTGACGGTTTCTCCTGCTCCCGCAGGATTAGAACTAACAGCAGGTGGTCATACTATTCTTATTCAAGGCAAGCATTATCATGACCGTTCAGAGAATAACTGGGAATTGATCGTTTCTTCTGATGATGAGTTTAGTGGGCTTGGTCCTTGTTATTGGACACTAAGTAGTGGTAATGCAAACATGCAGGCTAATTATACGAAAGGAGACGATAACAGAACTCTCACAATTAGTGCTACTTCTTCTACAAAACCTGTTTTATATAATAATTTCTATATTAATTTCGTTAATGGTGGAGAAGCAAACTTTGGTGCAGTCGATAATGCCAGTATCATTTGGGTGGAGATAGGCGTAGAATCTCTAAATGTGGTGGTTTCTGGTAACACAGCTTCTGTGACGGGTCCTGTTACAGCGTCAGATGTTGCAACAATCGTAAGCGATGCAGGTACGGCTGCTATTATAGATTTGACTGGCGCAACGTTAACAGAAAACATCACGATTGTTCCCACAAATAAGAATGCAATAGTTGTTGTTGATGGAACAGGTAGAACCTCTGATAAGATTGCTCAGCTTGGTGAAACAAAGAATATAGTTGTCTATGATGGAAATTATCGTCGCGCTGCTGATGGTTGTGTTATCACTTTAGTTGACGACAATGCTTCACAGCCTGCTTATGACTTCGTGATTGACGCTCAGCAGGATGGTATTTCTTACACGCGTACTATCGCTGCTGGTGCTTATGCTTCGGTTAATTCTCCTGCTCCTATTACCATTCCAAACTCTTTGGCCATATATAAGGCCACAGATGCTACCACAAGTGAAATCACATTTACTAAGCAAAGTGTGGGTGGTATTGGTGCCAATGAATCAGTTATTCTCCACAATCCCACTGGTGAGGCTGTCGTCTTGACAAGTGAGGTAGCGAAAATTGACCTTAATCTGACTGCTAATCCTGGAGGTGCTACAATTGGTGAGTCTGGAGTTACACAGTTTGGAACAGCTCGTGCTGTTGCTGCTGATGGTTCGCAGTTTGCACTTCAGGGTGGAGAGCTTAAGCAGTTTAATACCGGTGCCACGATTGGTGCATTCCGTGTTTACTATAAAGGTTTGAGCTCTGCTTCTCCTGCAATAGCCATTTTTGAAGATGGTGAGGGTACAACGGCTATCAAGGCAATCCGTAACGGCGAGATTGTTGATGGCACAGTTTATGACCTGCAAGGTCGTCGTGTGCTGAATCCAACCAAGGGAATGTACATCATTAATGGTAAGAAAGTGATTCTGAAATAAGGAAATTAATAGTTAACAAGGAATTGATTATGCGAAAAGATTATATAAAGCCAGTAATGGATGTGACAGAGATTCGTCCTACATTGTTGTTCTCTGGTAGTGACAGAGAAACCGAAAATGTTGGCCCTAATGGAAGCACGTCAGAAGGATATGCTGATTCTCCAGTGTACTTCGACGAAGGCGAAGAGAATATGGATTGGTAAGAAGTAAAAGTGTTAATATAATAAGTAGTAAGAAGGGGCTGCACCTGTTAGTAGGTTGCAGCCCCTTTGTTTACAATGTCCATATATTTGTGAGTTTACACCAGGTGTAACGGGTGATACATATAGGTGCATCGGGTGTTTAATACAGTCAGAAAGGGTAATCTATTTAGATGCATCGGGATTATCACGGCCGTGATAAAATAATA
>Ga0247608_10006600_pt1 | contig 12141 bp, 8 predicted proteins | sample 176DNAGHGlowgp2_FD_193490 | JGI IMG/M metagenome (GOLD analysis project Ga0247608, IMG submission 193490) | Sheep rumen microbial communities from Palmerston North, Manawatu-Wanganui, New Zealand - 1766 DNA GHGlow gp2 | ecosystem: Host-associated > Mammals > Digestive system > Stomach > Rumen ... | reverse complement strand
CTTTACGTTCTGTAAGATCTATATCTGTAAATCTATTAACTAAATCTATAGAACCTTTTCCAGATGTTCTAATTATTCCCAAAGCACCATTACTACATCCACAAGTAGCCAATGCAACAATAATATCTTCATTATTATTCATATTTATATATATTCTAACCTAAAATTTAATAGAATATTTTAATATTTGAAATTAAATAAATACTTATTATTTTTCAAAACTTTTTTGTAAAAAAGTTTAATCAAAAACCAACGTGACGTTAGATCCTGGAAACTTTTTAAAAAAGTTTCACAAAATAATACATTATTTATTAAAAATACATCATATATTCTTGTTTCAACAAATGTTGAAAGTTACTTTAAAAGTAACCAACGTGACGTTGGATCCAAGATGTCTTTACATTCGTAAAGACGAATATATAACTAATTTTAATACATTATCTATTAAAAATACATTATATATTCGTTTCTATGAATATAGAAACATCCTATGGTCCAGGACTAGTCCTGGTACTTTTTAAGTAAGTAGATTGGGATTGAGGTTAATAATATTAAGATTACAGCAATAAAATCTTTAGGATTAGAATTTAGTAACATTACTGTACAAAATAAAAACGCAAATGAGGTTATCAAAAGCTTTTTTATTGAATATCCTTTTGATTTATTTTTATAAACAAAAGTCAAATATGAAATTATAGCTATTAGATATAAAACAACGTACATTATTATCGACATATCTAAAAATTTCGAATAAGCTTCTTTAACACCTTCTGAAAATTCTAATAATGCTAAAATTAATATTGTTCCTATCGCTGAAATAGATAAAGAAATATATGGTGCACCATTTTTATTAGTCTTACCAAATATCTTCGGGAAAATATTTTCATCAGCTGATGTCTGTGCAAATTGACCACTAAATAACACCCAGGCATTTAATGATCCACAACACATTATAAATGTTAACATCCCTAATATTTTATCATAATTTCCACCTAATAATCTTCCTAAAACAGCAGCTAATGGTGCATCTACATTTACTAACTCATCACAAGGTATTATTCCAAATGTTGCTATTGTATTTATTAAACATATTAAAGCTACTATTGATGTACCTAATACTATTGCTAAAGGTACAGATTTATTAGGATTTTTAACAGAATTAGCTGTAGAACCACCTTCTTCTAAACCAACAAAACCCCAAAAAGCTATTGTACAAGTACTTATTAATAAACCTAAAGTACTCATCTCTGGTTTTATTGAACATAACTCTGGTTTAAAATTATCTAAATTAATACTTGGAATTGCTAATAATGGTATTAAAACTAGCGGAATCATCTTTATAAATATCAATATTGTTTCAATAAACCCTGCTTTTTGAATTCCTCTGATGTTTAATGATGTAAAAAAAAGAACTATTATAACTTCTATTAAAAAACGTACTATAGACGGTATTGGTCCTACTGCTTGTTGTAAATAGTTTACCGATGTAGATATTACTATAGGATTACAAACCCAAGCACCACACCAATATAACCAAGATACTAAATAACCAACTTTATCTCCAAATAATATTTTTGCATAAATATGAGGTCCCCCTGTTTTATGTGTTTCTAAAGCTAAAAAACCATAAACCATTGCTATAGATATAGCTCCTAAACCTCCGATAATCCAACCTTTAATAGCGCCTGGGACCAAATATAGCTAGGTCTTTAGGTAAGAAAAATATACTTGCACCTAACTGAGCATTTATTACTATTGCGATTAAAGTCCAGAAACCTATTTTCTGGTTAGGATTATCGTTTTCCATATATTTTAAAACTATATAAAAAAATATAAATAAGAAAAATTCTTATATATACATTGTTTTAAAATCTAATATAATAATTCAAACATAATAATATTAGATTTTATTGCATACTTTAAAAGTAGGCAAGTAATATATTATTGTTTTGTGATACTTTTACTAAAAGTACGAATTGGTTACTTTTTAAGTAACAGGAGCTTCGCCGATTGACCTACTTTAAAAGTAAGCAACCAACGTGACGTTGGATCCAATATTTAATATATGATATATTAAGCCGGTTCGGCGTTTGAGAACAAAGATCAAACTTTAAGTTGGAATAATTTGTTTTTTTTTATTTTCTTTTTAAAATTAACATATGAAGTTTAGACGTTACTTAGAAAAATATATTAATTTTTCTTTAATATCGAATTGTATTATTTTTAATACATTAGCTGATTGTTGTAAAGGTAAAAATAAAGATAAAAAAGAAGGAAAAGGTTGTAGTGGTTCTGGAAAAGGTAAAGAAAAAACTATAACTGATCAAGATAAACAATCTGCTGAAGAAGAAGCTAGAAAACGAAAAGAAGCTGAAGAAAAAGCTGAAAAAGAAAAAAAGATAAAGAAGAAACTGAAAGATTAGCTAGTGATAAAGCTGCTTTAGATAAGAAAAAACAAGATTTGATAACCAGATTAAAAAAATTATTAAAAAATTTACAATATATTAACACTAGTGGTTATAATGAATTAGTAATAAATGATATTGTTACTGAAGAACAAATAAAACATTCAACAGCAAAAACTATTGTTGATTTCGAAAATAAAATAACAAATTTAGAAGAACAAATTGCTAAAAATTTACAAGAAGTTACAAATAGAAATGAATTTAAGAGGATTAAAGACAAGGAATTTATACCTAATTTTGAAGAATTAGATAAGAAAATGGGTATAATTAATAAATTATTAGATTGTAATATTAAAGTGAATAATACAATAATTACTAAAGAACAGATCGAAAATTCTAAATATAATGATATTACTAATATTAGAGAAAAACTTGCTGATTTAAAAAAAAAAATAGATAGCGTATTGTCTGAAATAAAAAAAGATTTGCTAGATAAAAAGAAAGAAATAGATACGGCCAACGTTACAGAAGGACATCTTTTTTGTGGTGAGTTAGGCTTAAAAATTAATGAAAAAGATATAACTGATTGTGACTTTAGTAATTTAAGCGCAATTTTTAATACTATACATGTAAATTATAACCTTTCAATGTTAAAACAAGACCAAGTTGGAATTTTTTTTAGAAAAGAATTTGAAAAAATTGAAAATGTTTATAATTTTTTTGTTGGGTTAGACGATGAAAATGTTAAAAAGGATGAGTTAAAAAAACATAAAAATAATATTGATTCTGTCATAAAAAATAATGCAAAAGATACAAAGAAAAATGTAGCCGGAATAAAAATTGCTAAAAAGAGTCTTGCTGATTTAAGATCATTATTAGATGAATTAATTGTAGATTATAATGAAAAATATAAAAAAAGATATGATAATAAAGTGAAAATTAATAAAAAGTTAATTATTGAATTAAAATACGAGAGAAAGCAATCTGATGGAATGGGAGCAACAGAGATTCGTGAATATTATAAAAAAATGATTGATGAAAGATATAAAATAGAAAATTTAGAAATAAGCGATGATATTATATAAATTACTTATCAGAAATCATTAGCTAATCTAAAAGAAATAGAAGAAAAAGTTAAAAATTTAGAAACAGAGATTGGTAATAGAGAAACACAATTCAAAAAAGAAGTAAAAGATACTTATGATTGTTTAAAGTATATATATTCTGGAATTGATAATGAAATTAATTCATTAACCTTTGATGATAAGGAAGATACAAAAATATATAAAGATTCGTTAGATAATTTATTTAATAAAATAAAAACATCACTCAATATTATTTTTAGTAAAGTAGATAATATTACAGAGAAAATTACAGAGAAAAAAGAAGATTTTCCTGATAAACTAAAAAAGAATTTAGTTGAAAATTATAAAATTTTTAACAAAGATCAAATTAAAGTTTCTATATTTGATTCAAAATTTTCTACTTTTGATGATTATTTTTATGATGGTAAAACAACTCCTGATGATAAAACTAAAGATAATATAAAAAATAAAATAAAAGGATTACAAGAACAATTAAAAGCATGTGACGTTACTGATTTAAAGAAAAAAATATATAACGAAATAAAAAAAGTTGTCAACAAATACGCAGATGCTATTAATGATTCTAGTTTTTTTGATTTTAAGACAATTTATTACGATGAAAAAGATATTAGTTTAAGAAGTATTAATGATATAAGTAAAATTGATTGTAAAACAATTAATTTAAAAGATAAAGAAATAAAAGAAGTAGAAGATAATTGTGTTTATCAAGTAGAAAATTTAACTGATGATGAAACTATAGAATTTGATACTATGAATTTAATTTTGGATAATTTTAAAAAAATATTTTATCATAATGAAAAATTAATAGGAAAGTTTATAGAAGCGTGGGATGTTAGAATGAAAAAAGTACAAGACATTGGTTGCAATTTTACTGGTAAACTAGTAAACAAAGAAGAAGTAGATGCTCTTATAAAAAGTATTGAAGAACTATTCAAAGACTTGGAACTTTCTAAATATAAAATTTTTACTAATTTTGAAATTTTTGTAAAAAATCCTGATTTAGCAGAAAATAAATTGTCAAATTTTACTGATAAACTTAAAACAACTATAAAAGCATATGCAGATTTAGTTGAAATGAAAGATATTGAAAAATGGTATATTTATTGTGGTAATAATTTTGATAAGATAAAAAAAGAAGATTTGAAAAGTAATCCAAATGTTACAAGTTTTTTTTCTTTATTTTTTGATGAAATTATGTATAAAATGTTAATTATGAAACTTTTTATTAGATTTGGAAATGATCGTGATACTGGAAGTAGGGATTATCGTGAAAAAGATTATGAAGAAGCAGGTAAATTTTACCAGAGAGTATTTTTAGGTTCAAGTGATTATTCTAAACTCACGAGTTTTTCTATAAATTTTAATCATGAAAAATTTAATAAATTTATAGACAGTTGCCATTTATTAAATTTAAATATATGTTTCAACTATTTTTGTAATGAAGAATTGCAGCGTTTTTTTAGTAAATATAAATATTTTATAAAAAATGAAGTAAAAAATTTTAAACTTGAAATAACAAAAAGTGATGCAGATAAAGCAAAATAATATACATTAGAAATTATTAATCTTACTTAAAATATCGTTAATCTTATTTTCTCAAATTTTTAGATCATCGATTTTTATAAAGTTTTAAGGAGTACCACATTACTGTTCTTTTAATAAAAAATATTTTTTTAAACATCGAAGGTTACTTTAAAAGTAACTACTTTCTAAGAAAGTAGCAAAGATACCTTCTCAATCGGCGAAGCGCCTTAATATATTATCTATAAAATACATTATGTATTCGTTTCTACGAATGTACCTACTTTAAAAGTAGGCAACCAACGTTACGTTGGTCGTATTTACGAATGTAAATACATCCTAAGGTCCAGGACTTAGTCCTGGTAAGTTTATAAAATATAAAAGACATCAATGTTACACTAAATGTTAATTTTATAATTTATTATTAAAAGACTTTTTTAAAAAAAATATTGATTGTAAGTACTTATTTTATGAAAAAATTTAAATTTTAATTTTTAAATTTCATCATCTTTATTCATTTGTAAAGCATCTCCTATTGAGAATTTTAACTTTTTAGATTTCATTTTAGCCTCATTATTAGCTTTTAAATTAAAGTTGATTTCTTTATCAGCAACATGTAATATAGCATCTTCAACACTAAATTCTATTACCATTACTTCTATTTTACTACCAACAGATAAAGTTTTACCTTTTACAATATTATCTTTAGATATTAAACCTTCTAAATCATGTTCAAACTTTAATATATAACCTCTTGAAGTCTTCTTAATAACAGTTCCTTCATGTAACGAACCTTCATTAAATTCATTAGCAAATTCTTCCCAAGGATTCTTTGTCATTTGTTTTATTCCACATGATATCTTTCTTAATTCTTTATTAACATTTAAAACAACAACTTTCAAATGATCTCCTTTCTTAACAAAATCTTCAACTTTATTAACTCTTTGCGTCCAAGAAAAATCGGAAATATGAACTAATGATTCTAAGTTATTATCTAATTTAACAATACATCCACATTGTTTTATCTCAATAACTTCTGCATCATGAATACTACCTTCTTTCATCTGCTCATCAAATTCTTTAGACATCCATGGATCTTCTGTTAATTGTTTTATACTTAAACCTATTCTCTTGTTTTCAATATCTAAATCAATAACTTTAACTTTTACTAATTCGTTAACTTTTACTAATTTACTTATCTTAACATTTTGACTATTCCAAGCTATTTCAGATATATGCACTAAACCTTCAATACCTGGAAGTACTTCGACAAAAATACCATAATCTAAAATATTTATAACCTTTCCTTCAAATACATCACCTACTTTTAAATTTTGTTTTTTAAGATCATCCCAAGGATTATTCTCTAAACATTTTAAACTTAAACTTAATTTTTTGGTATCTTTATTAACTGTAAGTACAGCTACTTTTATTATATCACCTATTTTTAAAACTTCATCAGGACTATCTATATGCCTCCAAGAAATCTCATTAATATGTAATAAAAAATCTACACCACCAATACTTACAAAAGCACCATAAGGTACAATATTACTAACTACACATTCTATAATCTGTCCTGGTTGTATTTTGTCAACGATATTATGTTCTAAATCTTTCTTTTTAACTTCTAATACTAATTTATTATAAGCAATAACATTACAGGTAACTTTATTTATTTTTACAACAATAACTTCTAAATCCTTACCTATAAAAGTATCTAAATTATCATTTGTACAATTTATAATTTGTGACATTGGAACAAACATTTTAACACCTTTATATTCTCCAATAACACCACCTGTAACTTTTTCTTTAATATTTATAGTTAATATAGTATTGTTTTTTTTAGAATCAAATATCTCTTCCCAAATTCTAACTATTAAACCTTTAGTCCTTGAAACAACTATTTGACCTTTTTTATCTCCTATTTTTTCAATAAAAACATCTATTAACATTCCTAGTTCAATATTTTCTATATCTTTTAATTCTGATTTTTTTATTACAGAATCATATTTTTCATTAACTCTAACAATAACAAAATCTTTTTCAATAGCAATTATCTTTGAACTAACAACTATTTTATCTTTATAATCAACATCTACATTATTATATAAGTTAACAATTTCATTAACACTTTCTTTATCGTAACTAAGACCATTTCCAAGTAACTTATAGTCAACAGTCGTCATACCTAATCTTAATTATTTTGCTAATTTTTTTACATTAATAAACATAATTTTTAAATGATTTTATTGAAGAATTATAAATTGATTTTGTTTTAAAATATTTTTAATAAAAAATTAAGAACCAGAACAAGATTTTGATTTCTTATTATTTTCAGGAGAATTACCTCCATTATTACTACTATTACTACTATTATTACTATTATTATTATTAGGATCTGTAGGTTTTGGATCAGGATTACCTTCTATTAAACTATCTGGAAAATTTATTTTTAAAGTACAAGATTCCTTAATTATTCCTTTTTTATCAGCTTTTTTATCAAAAATAAAAACATCATCATTAACATCGACTTTAAATCTTAAATTTAGAAGTCCTTTTATTTTATTACGAGCCCAATTAGTATCTAATTCTTTCTTTTTACTATCATTAAAAAATTTTATAACTCCTTTTTCAAAAGCATCTTCTAATTGTTTATTTTTTAACTTCTTGTCAGTTTTTATATATTTTAATTCAATATAATCATCAATTTCAATTGTAGCTTTTAATAAATTTTTTAAATTATCCGTTACATGGCCTCTTCCAAGAGTAAATTCATCTTTACTATCTTCTGTAAGACCTTCCCATTTACCTATTTCAGAAACTTCTTTTATTAAATCTGTACAATTTAATTTATTTTCACCACTTATAAATTTTTCTTTATTTGTTTTTATAAACTCAATTCTTTGATTTGGTTCTGCAAAATTATCTTTAGTAACTTCTATATTATTAGCAGTATATTCAGAACCATTATATTTTACAACTATCTCAATAGTTTTCTTATTTTCATCTGCACAAAATAAATATGAATTAGATATTGTATATATAAATACATTTTTACTAACCTTATTAATATACTTCATATTATTAATACTACACTAATAATAAAATAAAACAAAAAACCTACTTTAAAAGTAGGCAACCAACGTGACGTTGGATCCAATATTATTTAATATTATTATATAATGGTCCAGAACTTAGTCCTTGTACTTTTAAAGTAAGAGCCGGTTCGGCGTTTGAGAACGTATTTGCTTACTTTTAAAGTAAGTATTAAAAAAACATCAATATTACACTCCTTTTATATTATTATTATTTACTTAATGAATAATTTTAATATATATTAAATAAAAAGTATAATAAGTTTTTTATTTTAAATTTACTAACAAATTAATATAAACATGAGTGATAATAATAGTAGTCATTGTAAAAAATATTTAGTAACAGCTGCTTTACCTTATACTAATGGTCCAATACATATAGGTCATATAGCTGGAAATTTTCTTCCTGCAGATATTTTTGTAAGATATTTAAGATTAAAAGGTGAAGATGTTATATTTATATCTGGTTCTGATGAACATGGTATTCCAGTTACTATAAAAGCACGTCAAGAAGGTATTACTACACAAGAATTTGTTGATAAATATCATAAGTTGAATAAAGAAGATTTAGAAAATTTTGGAATAAATTTTGATATATTTTCTAGAACATCAAGTGAAAATCATAAAAAGATGGCTTCTGAATTCTTTAAAAAACTATACGATGAAGGACTTTTGACTTGTAAAGAATCTGAACAATATTATGATGAAGAAGCAAAACAATTTTTAGCAGATAGATATATTAGAGGTAAATGTCCTAAATGTGGTTATGAAGATGCTTATGGAGATCAATGTGAAAAATGTGGAATAACTCTTACACCTAATGAATTAATAGATCCTTATTCGTATCTAAGTAAAAACAAACCTGTTTTAAAGAAGACGAAACATTGGTATCTACCATTAGAAAAATATCAAGAATGGTTAAAAAAATGGATATTAGAAGATCATAAAGAATGGAAAAATAATGTTTATGGACAATGTAAATCTTGGTTAGATGAAGGTTTATTAGAAAGACCGGTAACTAGAGATCTCGATTGGGGGGTTAAATTACCTTTAGAAAATACAGAAGGTAAAGTACTTTATGTTTGGTTTGATGCTCCAATAGGTTATATTAGTTTTACAAAAGAGCTTTTAGGTGAAAAATATAAGGATTATTGGTGTGATAAAAATACTAAATTGATACATTTTATTGGTAAAGATAATATTGTTTTTCATTGTTTAATATTTCCTGTGATGTTAAAAATGCATGGAGGATATATTCTACCAGATAATATTCCAGCTAATGAATTTATGAATTTAGAAGGTGATAAGATATCTACATCACGAAATCATGCAGTTTGGCTACATGATTATCTTCAGCAATATAAAGATAAACAAGATGTTTTAAGGTATGTTTTAACAGTAAATATGCCTGAAAACAAAGATTCTGATTTCACATGGACTGATTTTAAAAATAGAAATAATAATGAATTAGTAGCTACTTTTGGTAATTTTGTTAATAGAACTTTAGTGATGATAAATAAATATTTTAATGGAAATTTGTCAAAAATAACTGATTTTAATAATAAAGATAAAGAAATATTAACATCAATAAATAATTTAATATTAGAGATTAGTAAAAATATAGAAAATTATCATTTTAAGGATGCAATTAATAATTTAATGGAAATATCTAGAATCGGTAATAAATATATCACAGACAATGAACCTTGGAAAATATTTAAAAATGACAAAAATAGAGTTGAAGAAATATTATATTTATCTTTAGTTATCGTCTATAAATTATCTATAGTTTGTGAACCTTTCTTACCTTTTACTTCTAAAAAACTACATAAAATATTAAATATTTCAAATTATAAATGGAATGATGCATTAAAAAATAATATCGATTTTATAACTATAAACAATAATATCGAACTATTATTTGAAAAAATTGACTCTACTTTCTAAAAAAGTAACAAAGATACACTCTCAAACGCCTCACAAACTTTTTATAAAAAGTTTGACAAAACCAACGTAACGTTTGATCCAACATTTATTATTTGGTTACTTTTAAAGTAACTTTCGACAGATAGTCGAAACAAAGAATATATAATTAATTTAATATATTATCTATTAAAAATACACTATGTATTCGTATTTACGAATGTAAATACATCCTGTTGCTTACTTTCAAAGTAAGTTCAACGTCACGTTGGTCGTTTCTACGAATGTAGAAACATCTAGTTGCCTACTTTTTAAGTAGGTTGGTTTGGAAAATGAATATAATAAATTTTAGTTTAAATATACCGAAGAAAATTTTTTATTTTTTTTATATTTAAAAAGATTTTTATTTTTTTTTATTTATGATTATAAATCTAAATTTTATCTTATTTTTTTATTAATAATAAAATTTTTATAAAAATCTTGTTTAATAAATAAAAATGAATAAAAAAATTTATAGACAAAATATTTAAAATATTTTTTTAAAAATTAAATTAATAAAAAAAAAATATGTAAAAAGTTTTTAAAAAGAAAAACAAATATAACTTATGGATATATTTAATTATTTAGTTTCGAAAAATAAGATTAGAAATTTTTTATTTATTTCTAATACAACATTAACTTCTTACAATAATTTTTGTATGGAGAATATAAATAATAATAACATTATAAATTCTAAAGATATTACACATTATTATTTAGAAGATAAAATAGAAAATTATTCAAAATTTCGTAAAGAATCTGATGAAATAAACAATAATATATGTAAAGATAAAGGTGTGCTTAAAATTTTAGAAAAACACGATATATTTTATGGTAATAAACCTCAAAATGAAGATGATAAAGTTGATTTTAATAAAATTTTTAAAGAAAATTTTAGTGGATTATGTGTAGATCCAAAAGAAGAATTTATTAAAAAATATAAAGATGAATTAAAAACAAAACTTTATAATACATATATGACAATTATGTATCATAGTCCTAAATTATTTTATCTTATTAATTCAGCTCCTTATAGCCCAAAACATGGTGATTTTTTAAATAATAGAAATAAATTTAGAAATAATTTCCCAGCAAATATGCCACTTCGAGTAAGAGTTATAATATCTTTTACTAAAATTTATAACGAACATATTGATGAAATATTAGACAAAATTTGTACAACATTAAATTATAAAAATTTAAAAAAACTATCTTTATTTGATGTTCATCAATATATTGATCTAATTATTAAAGAAGATATTGTATCTTATTATGTAAGTAATAGAGAAAAATTAACTAATGAAAAAAAAATATATTTATGTATAATGTTAGATGTTATAAATCTTATAGATATTTTTTCATATGATAATATTAGTGAACTTTATGAAAATCTAAATGAAAAAAATACTCAAATTATTCATTATATAATTAAACAAATAGAAAATATGGAAAATAAAAAAGAAAATAATATAGAAAATAAAGAGTTAGATAACGAAGAAAATAATATACTTAATTTAGAAGATGATTATCCATCTGATTTTTACAATAATCGTTTATTTGATTCAAAAGGTAATCCTTTATTTAAAAATAATTATGAAGACTGTATTTTAAATATTGGAAATATAAATAATGTAAAAGATAATCAAATAAATTCTCTTAATCAATATGTTATTGAAGGATGTAATTGTTTACAAGAAGCAGGAATAGATATTTTTGATAAAAGAATAAGAAATATAATAAAACTTTATATTGATACTTTAAATAAAAAATATCCAATTCGTCATTTTTTGAGAGATATAGATAGAAATAAGACATTATCTTTTTTTATAAATTTTATAAGTGCTAAAAATATATTTAAACTAGACTTAAGTCAAATAAATTTTCTAGATGGATTAAATCTTTTTAAATATACAATAGATAATAGAAATAGACATTTTTTTATTAATAGAAAAACACAAAGAAATGGTAAAGAAAGTAATGTAAAAACAAATAATAAAAATGAATTTGATGAATTTGTAAATATTAAAAAAAAAAAAAAAAAAAAAA
>Ga0247608_10006598_pt1 | contig 12142 bp, 4 predicted proteins | sample 176DNAGHGlowgp2_FD_193490 | JGI IMG/M metagenome (GOLD analysis project Ga0247608, IMG submission 193490) | Sheep rumen microbial communities from Palmerston North, Manawatu-Wanganui, New Zealand - 1766 DNA GHGlow gp2 | ecosystem: Host-associated > Mammals > Digestive system > Stomach > Rumen ... | reverse complement strand
ATATTACTTAACTTATCAAATAAATTTTTATCTGTTAAACTATTTAGTTTAGCTAAAACAGGATCAATATTATTATTTTTTAAATTATTATAATTAACACCAGCTGCACTTAAAGCTGTTGCTGTTTTAGATTTAAAAGTCTCTTGAGTAGCATCTAAATCTTCAATAGCTTTTTTAACAGCTCCAATAAAACTTTGCTCACCACCACCAGCCCATTGATCAACTAATTGACGTACAGTAGTCTTAGATTGTTCTAATGTAGTATCATCAACTTGTTTAAAGTATAACTGAGTACCATTATACATATCACGCTTATTCTTTTCTGCTTCCGTCATAGCCCATTTCAAATATTCAGCGTTTTGATTATATAACTCTTTATACTTATTTAGTCTTTCAATATCACCAGCAGATTCTGCATCTTTAATTTGTTTTGCATATTCTAACTGTTGCTTTTGAATAGAAATAATATCATTAGATAATTCTTGGTATCTTTTCTTTACAAGAGAATACCATTCTTTCTTTGCGGTAAGTAATCCATTTTCAGCTTCTTCAATAGCATTTTCATCTGCTACATATTGATAATTATAATTACCTTGTGTATCACGACGCAGACGCATTTTGCTCTTATTAGCCTGAGCATCTTGTAATGCTAACTCTTGCTTAAGAATTTCTAATCTTGCTCTTGATTCCTCAATATCATAAGAAGTTAATCTTTCTTTCTCATTAAGCTGTTTTAATTCTTCTTCACGGAATTGATTTAATTTCTGCTGATTTGCCGCAGATAAACCAATAGCATCAGCAGCTTCATCAAGTTGATGAGTATATTCCTCCATATTAATATAACGTTCAACGTTATCATAATATTTATCAGCCTCATCATTTATAAGCTTCCATTCTTCTTCAACAAGATCAAGACCAATCCCGTCAGACATCGCTTTATCTAAAGTATCAAGGATTTTAGCATTGGTATTTTCTGTTTGTTCTTTAATACTTTGAAGAGTGTTTTCAAGAGTAGAATCTAACTGCTCAGTAATTTTAAGATATTCATTAACAGAACTTTCATATGCTTTTTCTGCCTCTTCTCTTTCAAAAGTACCTTCAGCATATTGATCCATAAGAGCTTTATACTCATTCATTTTTTGTTCTGCAATATCTTTAGATTTATTTAATGTATCTAATAATTGAAGATTATTTTCATACTGATTTTCATATTGCATATCAAGAGCATCATATGCTTTTTCACCTTCAACTAATTTAATCAATTCGATATTATGATCAATATGTTTACCAATAGACTCAAATCTTTCAACTTGTTTATCAATAAGCTCCCAACCATGTTCAAGTAATTTGATATAATTTTCACCAATATCATCTAAATTTTCTTTAGCTTCTTTTAAAGTTTCTTTTAGTTTTTCACGATATTTTTCAAGATTTTCTTTTGCCAGTTTAATATTATCACCGAATAATCCATCTTCTCCTGCGGAAGCTATTGTTTTATCTACTTCAGCTAGTTCTTTCTGAATATGAGTTAAAAGAGCTTCACCAGTACTACCTTCAAATCCACTATTTACACCAATTAAGGTATCAAGCTGTTTCATATCAGCAGCAATTTGACCAGCGAAATCAGTATCTTTTACATCTTCAACGACTTCTTTCCAGAAATCATTCCATTCCTTTTCCGCGTCTTTAAGTTCAAGATGTAAATCTACTTCTGCATTAAATATCTCTACTTCATTTTCAATTTCTGCATAATGTTGTTCAAGTCTTTGACTATATACATCATCAGCTTCCTTACGAAGAGCTTCATATTCTTCTATTCTCTTTTCAACTGCTTTAATGCGATTTTCACTTGTCTCAAGATTTGCTTTATCTGCTTCTTGTTCCGCGGCAGTCATATTATTATGAGCATCAATTAATTTATTGTGTTCAGCATAAAGCTCATTTAGATATTCTTCCGCATTTAATATAATCGCTCCATCATCTGAAAATTGTAAACCTTCATCTTCAAGTTGTTTGCGGCGGGTTGCAAGATCATCTATTTGAAGTTGATTTTTCTTTTCGAGTAATGTAGTTTGCTGTTTAAGTAATTCATTTTGTTGCTCAAGAGTTTTCTTATAATTAGCACCCCATTGATGAGAATTAATTTTATCTATATTATTAAGTTGAGACTCAATTTGTTCTAACTCTTGATTAACTACTCGATATATATCTTCTTCGCGTTCAAGATATTCAAGTTTTTCAGGTTCTTTGCTACCACCGCTACTTTTACTACCTTTTCCAGAATCAGTTTTTTGACCAGCAGCACGATTTTTCTTAACAGACTCATCCAATTTGGCGCCGGCTGCAGCAATCATTCCATCGATATCATTAATTTCTTTACCTAATGCTTCAGAGGCATTTTGTAAATTAGCAATTTGACTATTGATTTGATTTATATCAGTATCTTTAGTAACCCTTTTTATTCCTTCTGCAGCTTTAGCTTCTGAACTAACTCCACCCTTGCCCTGCCATGTGAAACTAAAATTTGATTTAGATTTAAAACCGCTCACTGCTTGAGGAATTCCATCTGGACCTTTAGCTACTTCTTGAGCATTTCTAATAGCATTTTGAGCAAATGTAAAAGCTGCTTGACTTGCGTATTCGTAAGATTTAGTCCAGTTATCTGCTGAAATTTCAGCATTTGCCGCAGAATTTTCAGCAACAGCTTTGTCATTATCTATTTCTGTTTTTGCAACAATTTCACTATTAAGAGCTTTTAATTCATCCATTTGCGCATCAAAGTCGGTTACAGTTTGTTCTGTAACCATACCTTTATTAGCTGCTTTTTGGAGAATTGTTATCATAGTATCATAAATATTACGCTTATTCTGTAAATAAGTTTTATCATTATTTAATTTAGTAACTAATTCTTCTGTACTTAAAGCTTCTTGTTGAGTGGCTGCGTTCATAGCTGATTGTACTATTTCTTCATTTAATTTAATAGTACCATCGCCTAAGTATTCAATTTCTTGAAGAATTCCTGGAAAAGCATTATTTAATTCACGAATATCATCTGCCGCAACAATAAAATCTTCACCAATCTTACTTGCTAAATCATCAGCTTGTTTCATACTATCAACAAGTTGAGTAAAATCTCTTTCAGCATCTGAATGTACTTCAACATTAATTGCATAATCAGCATCTAATAATTCATCTATTGCTTCAATAAAATCTTCTGTCTCTGGAACAATTTCGACTTCTAATTGTTCATAAGGATTTTCAGCACCTTCTGAAGTTAATTCATGAGTTATATTATGAATTTTCTTTCCTGCTTCTTCAACTTTTTTATTTAAATTAGTAAATTCAATTTTATCTAAGGCTTCTTGTATTTTATAAGTAGCTTGCGCCCAATGCTCTGTTCCAATAAGTGTTGTATCAAAAAATGTCTCAACTTCATTAGTTAATTCTGGATAATAATGCTTTAATAAATCAAGATAATCTATCATCTTTGCATAAGCACTATCATCTCCAGTTTCAATATTTCCTGAAATAGCTGAAGAAATAATTGTGCCTAAATTATCTGACATACTACCGGCTTTTGATTGAAAATCATCAAAACCTGCATTTAATGATGCTTCTATAGCTTTTTCAACTGCATCTTTGCCTTGTTTAATAATTTCTTCATCAGATAAACCAGCAAATAAAATCTTATACCAATCTTCTGAGCTTACTAAGCTAATTTGACTTGCAGTAAACCCTTCGTTTAATAAATCTTGTTGTAATTTTTCAGCTCTTTTATATCCTTCAGTATCTTCTAATCTTTTATCTTCAGGAACATGAGATTTATATCCCCAATTATTTATCATATTAGCTATATTATTTTCTTCTCTAGCTAATTCTTTCGCTGCTTTACTAGTTGATGTTAATAAATAATTCTTCCAAGCTTCAATTTTTTCTTCTTCTGTTAAAGATGAATTTTCTAATTCTTTAATAAATATATCTTTTTGTTTTCTTAAACCTTCTACTGTGTCTTGTAAATTTAATTCTGCTGAAGTAATAGCTGCTTTAATTTCATCTTCTTTAATGCCTGCCTCAGCTTCTTTTATTACTTTAGATCCTTCTGATTTTTGATATTTATTATACATATCTTGAATAGCACTATATAAATCAGAATCATCTTGATATTTTTCTTGTATTTTAAATATTTTTTGAAGCTGTTCAATTCCTTTTTCATTAGGTGTTAAAGTAAATTCTGCAACAGATAATCCTTCTCCATAATCTCTACTAATATTAACACCTATTTTTTCTAATTCTTCTAAATATTGAGATGAAGCATCATCTAAATGAAAAGTTGCATTAAAAGATAGGTTTCCTTCTTTATCTAATTGAGTAATAGATCCACTACCTTTATCCATATCAACAAGAGTTTGTTTAAATCCTTCTTCTCTATTAGATAAATGAATTTGTTTTTCTTTATCTGCTAATTTAGCATAATATAAGTCTAATTGTTTTTGAGCTTCTTTCCAACTATCCGCTTGATTTAAGATAGCTTGAGTAGTATCATCTATAACTCCAATATAATCAAGTTTTTTATCATTTAATTCTTGAATACTAATTTTACCTTGTTTATATTGTTCAATTAAATCTTGTAATCCTTCTGACTCTTGTTTCTGTTTATCGATAGCTTCTTGTTTTTCATTATTAGCTTCAATAGCTGCTTGAGCAGTTTCTTTAATACTATCTCGCATTTCATTATAACGACTTATTGAAGTAGTTATAGCCGCTGTTAAAGCAATAATAGCTACTGTTCCAGCAAGAAGATAAGGATTAAGAGTTTTTTGAAGCATTATTTGTTTAAGCTTAGCTTTATTCTCTGCATTTGTTGCGGCAGCTTCTGAATATTCAACCCCAATTAATTTAAGCCCTGCAGCTGTTAATTTACCATCTTGTAACACAAGATTCTTTTTTAATAAAATTTGCTCTATATTAACAATTTTCATTGCATTCATAGTTGCATTTAAAGCTTTATATCCACTTATTAAACGCGCTCCTGATGAAAGCAACATAGCAATACCCATACCAGCACTACTTAAAAATTGAGTAATTTTTTCTCCAGCAGATAAACTTGAATCTCCTAATACATCAAACCCATTTTTTAAACTATTAATACTACCTGCAAATTGACCAACTGCACCAATAGTATTAACAATACTATTGGTAAATTGTTGCATATTAGCTTGTTTTAAAAATTCAGCTAATTGTTTAGAAGGAGCATCCCAATTAAGATCATTACCTGCAGCCACCATTTGTCTTAATGCTTGGATAGCTTGTTTTGCAGAAGGTTCTACTCCCTGCATAGCTTCTTCTAATTTTTTTACTCCATTAATAAAAGCATCAGGAGAATTTGTTGTTTGAATTTGAGTTAATGCTTTTTCAATTTCATTTAATTTAGATGGCTCAACATTTTTAAATATACCTTCTTTATTTAATGCTTTAAATTTATTTAAAGCAGACCCAGCAGAATTTTGTATAGTATTCATATTTTTAATAAAATGATTACTATTTGATTCTGCTTTTATAGCCATCTTAGAAAATATATTTAACTGCTTATTAAAATTTTTTAATTTGACTTCTGATTTATCTAAAGATTGTTCTATTCCCTTTATTGCAACTGTACTTTTACTTTCTCTAAAGTCAAAATTATTATAAGATTGATAAGTAGTTTTACCATTTCCTAAATTAACACGAATATTTTTATTAGAACCCTGAACAGCTTTAATATAATCATTAACAGCAACAGCGCTGTCTTTCCATTCTTGTTCTAGTTGTGCAGCATCGCCAACTTGTTGAGCAAGAGCATTAGCTGTATTAATTTGTTCATTAGACAATACACTATAATATTGACTAACTGCTTGTTGAGCATCAACTAATGCTTTAACAGCAGGATTTTCTGTATATTGTTGAGTATTTTTAAATAATTGAATATTATCTAATTGCGCTTGTAATTGTGCAGCATTTTCTTTAACTCTTGAAAAATGAGAAATTATATTAAGAATTCCTTGACTCAACTGTTTACTAAATACTCTAGTTAATGTACTACTAAGTAATAAAAGAGCATTTCTACCGCCGCCAATTCCATCAATAAAATTAGTTAATAATTTAACAATTCCAGTAATTACATCAGTAAAACTGTTAATCGTTTTAGAATCTAATATAGAATCATAAAAATCTTCCCATTGAGTCTTTAACTGCTGTAAATGAGCCTCAGTAGAGTCCATGTATATATCTTGCTGTTTTTGAAGTTCTCCAGTAGCATTACGAGAAGTTTCAATAGCATTAGTGTACATATCCCAGTTACTAAATAAAGCGACTAAGTTATTATACTGACGTTTACCCGCCATTAACTGAGCAATAGCAGCTTGTTGAGCAGAAGTCCATGTATCCCATTTTGCAGCAACTTCTTCAATAACAGTACCAAGATCTCTTAATTCACCTTCTGAATCAAGAACTTCAATACCAAGTTTTTGTAAACCACCTGATACATCACCAAGACCTAAACCATCTTCATCTGATTCACCAAGTTTTAAGTCAGAAATACGTGCATAAATAGTCTTTAATGCAGTGCCGACTGATTCAGGAGCTTGACGAGTTACAGATACAATAGTAGAAATCTGAGCAGTTAACTGATCAATATCAACACCTAAATTACTAGCGGCAGAAGCTACTTTTGACATACCTGTTGATAATTCTTCAAGGTTAGATGCACTTATTGCGGCAACCGCTGCTAATTTATCAACATACTCTTCAGTTTGTTCAGCTCCTACTCTAAAACCATTCCAAACTGCAGTCAACTGTTCAGAAACAGTCTTAGTAGCTTGTCCAGTAACGTTAGCAGCTTTTAAAGTAGTTTCAGCACGAGCCTTAACTTCTTCATCACTTAAACCTTGCTGATAGTAAATTAAAGCAGCTTCAGTATAGTCTGTAGTAGCTTTACCTAAAGCTTTTGCAGCATCATTTGCTCGCTGACCAAAAACTTCCATTTCATCAGCAGACTTTTTAGTAACTATACGGATATCATTTAAAGAGCTATCTAAATGTTCAACATAACCAACTGCCTGTTGAACTGCTCCAACAAATCTATTTATTAAACTTGATGAAAATGTCCACTTTAATGTATTTATTAAAGTAGTTCCCATTTTATTTAAAAAAGTATTTGTGTTTTTTAATTGCATATTCGTAGTTAAAGCAGACTTAGTCATTTGATAAAAAGCATCTTGACCTTTTTGTCCTAATAAACTAAAACTTTTAGAAAGTTTATCTGCTCCAATTTGATTTAATGCAACATTTAATTTTTGTAAATTCATTAAACCTGTAGTAGGATTAAAAGCATCATTAAATGCAGTCTGCACAGCTTTTAAATCTTGTTTTATTCCATATAAAGCTTTTTGTGCATCTGTTCTAGCGTCTTTAAATACTCCAGGATTTAATTTCATTAATTCTGTAGGAGTAGTTTTTGCTAAAGCATTTAATTGAGTTTGTAAATCTTTTAATCCACTTTTATCCACATTAAAACCAATAGTGTAATCTATTCTCCCACCATTAGCCATATCCTTGTACCTCCTTTATCGAAATACGTTTTTTATTTTGCGCAAAATAAAAAAATGCTCTTATTATATACCATAATAAGAGCATCATATTTAAGAACTTTTGTCCTTCTTTTATTCAGATTTTATCTTCTCTAACAATTCAGGCGAAATATTTTTTAACTCATTCTGTAGCTGTTCTATATAAGCGGGAAGCTGCTCAGCTACTCGATTAAGCCATCCAATAAATCCAGATCTAGCATCAGCTAATCCATGAGCATAATTATAATCCCAATAATCAGGAAGCACTTCTATAATCTTTTCAAGCAATCCCGCATTTTGTAATTCATCATAAATTTTAATAGGATCTGCTTTTTCTTCATCTGTAAATTCAATACTTGTACAATATATAATTGCAAATACATCCGCATATGCTTCCACTTTAACATCATTTACATGATCATCTTCCCATGCTTCTTGAACCGCTAACTGCATGATTTGTGTTCTATCTTCTACTGATAAATAAGGTTTTACTTTAAAAGTAAGCTTACCTATTGTAATTTCTTTTTCCTCTAATGGAGGATTATTTTCAATGAGTTCTTTAAAACTACACATAATTTTGTTTCTCCTTTTTTTTCTCTTTTTTATATTATATAAAAAATTTTGAAAAATGTCAAGTTTTAGTTCTAAATACGTTATACATTACCTCTATTTGAATTTGATGTATTCGAATTAATATACTTCTAATACGCTGCACAGGACTTATATTCTTTTTATTTTCATTTACCAAATCTAATTTACCAATATCAAATTTTTGAACAATATTATTACTATTTAATAATATATCTAATGTTCGTTGTATTTTAAATCTTCCACTTTTTCTATCAATATAAACAAAAATATTAGCATTAGCAGCATCTCTCTTAAAAGGATTTCCTGATACTAAAGCTTCATAGGCAATTTCTTGTTTTAAAATTTCATCTGCTGAATCTTGATCAGGGATACTGCCTAATGCAGTGTGCATATTTAACCAATGCGTACCAAAATCTGGCGGTATTTCATATTTATCACCATAAGCATTTAAATAAGTTAAGACAGAAAAAAGAGTAACATCTTGCAAATGCAAGTCTCCTACATCTCCATATAAATTTTTAGCATATAAGCTACTAACAGTTTTAATAGAAGCTAATGCTTTTGTTTCATCTCCAACCATAATTTGTACATCTACTTTATCTTTAGTAGATCCTAATGAATAAGAATTACCTATTTCATCAGTTGATAAAATTTTATCATCTCCTCTAGATAAATCTAATGCAACTAATTCTTTATCAATTAAAATGCGACTTCTCTCATTACCAACAATTTTTTCAAAAGTATTATTTATTTCTTCTTGAGCGACATTTTCTGCAGTTCTACCAAATCTATAAAATAATTGTTCACCAAAATCTCCTGAAATATGGTGTGAAGCAGTATCAAATTGAATTGTTTGAACAGCTTTTTTTATTTCTCCTAATTTAGATTTCATTTTTTGACGATCTTTACTGTATCTCATACCTTTTATTGGTGCATCTAATTCTTTAGCAGTTGCTAGCAAGGTTTTAAAATCTTCTTTTTTCACAACTTGTTTTTTCCATTTGATCATTTTATTTAAATCTTGTTTTAATTTTCTTAATTTTTCTACTCGTTTTTCTAATTCTGATTTACTTTGTTGAAGATTACTATTTAAATTATTTGATCTAAGAACTTTTCTATTCCCTCTTTGAAAAGCTTCTAATTGCTGTTTAGAAGTAACTTTTTGTAATTCTTTATAAATTTCATCTATTAAATCTTGACGATCAGATCTAATTAAAATTTCATCGTTCTTAAGAGTTTCATAATTTTCCCCAGCAAGTCTTTTGTTTAATTCATCTATATCATTTTTACTAATATTATCAATATTCTTAGTTCTATTCGCTAAAAAAGAAGAAGTAAGATTATTTGTATAATCTTCATGAGCTATATTATAATTCTTCCAAGGATTTTTTTCTTCCCTTTCTTGTTTTTCAAGATAGTGCTCAGCGTATAAATGCACATAATCTCCTAATGCGCTACTCATCTTTGTCCTCCTTTCTCCAAAAAAAATAAGCGGGAAGCAGATTTTCATCTACCTCCCGCTATTTAAATTTTACGAGTTTTTATTAGCTCTCAGTAACAGTTACTTCATAAGTACCAGTCTTATAACCTGTAGCAGAAGCTGTGATAGTTACAGTACCAGTCTTAGATGCACTAGCTGTTACAGTACCATTAGATACTGTTGCGATTGAAGTATCGCTAGAAGCCCATGTTACAGTTGCACCAGCTGGAAGACTCTTAGCTGTTAATTCTAAAGTGCCTTCTTGAGCTACTGTATGGCTTGCACCAGTAATCTGGATATTTGCGTTACCCTTTGTTGTGTTTTCAGCAGTACCGAATCCAAGATATGTAATATCCTCAATTTCATCAATCTCATGCTCTAATGTAGTATTATGAGGCATTACAGGATTGATAATCTTATCAGCATTTGTCTGATCTTCAATTACCTGGATTACACAAAGAACTTCACGGCTCTTGTCAAAGTATGTATAACCTGGCAGAGCATCCATTGTGAATGTGAATGTTGAAGGATCACCTGTACCAGATAACTGGAATGTCAGGTTAGACTGAATCTTAACATTCGGGAATGTTAAGTTAGCAGGCATATCAACACCATCACTCTTACGTCTGAACAGTGTATCTGCTTCAACGTAGAAGTTACCAGCGAAGTTATCAGCTGCGATCTGAAGTTCATCAACCTTAGTTGCTTTCTTATCAAGATAGAAGTCTACGAATACTGCATAACTCTTACCATTAGCAATATCTGTTCTATCAGCTGCTGCGAAATCAGCAATACCGCTACTTGATGCATTAGCAATCTTAATACCCTGTTTCTTACCAGAAGTATTAATTCCAGTAGGAACGCCTGCTGAGTAAGTAATCTCACCAACAGTTACCTGAGTACCTGTGATAATTTCACCTGTAAGAGAACCATCACCTTCAGTAATGATTGCGTAGATAGGAGCATCATTTGTAGCACAGATGCTTTCATCCTTACCAAGTACACTAGATAGATCAATATAACCATCTACACCAACAGAGCCAGTTACAAAAGTAATACCAGCACTTGCTGTGTTATGGAAGTGAACATACTCTACGCTTGAGCTACCCTGGAATAGATCTGCACCAGAAAGCATTGCAAGAGAAACAGGAGAAAGTAAAGCATCTTCTACTGTGAAAGTAAGAGTTTTCTCACCTTCCCAAGAGATAAGACGTACATTACCTCTACCACCTTGTGCATATACGGTAGTAGTTGCCTGCTCTACTGAGGATGTAGTTGCGGTATCAATGAACAGAACCGGCTGACCAGTCTTGAACTGATATTTACCAATATTCATTGGAGTTTTTGCTCTAAAGACAATGTTCGCACACTCGCGTACACCAAATTTCATGGTTTATTTCCTCCTTATAGAATAGAATTTAATCTTCTTTGTCGTCACCGAATTGAATGTCACCCATCCAATCCTTAGCGTCTTTTATTTTTTGCGCTCCCGCCATTTTAGCTTGGAACGTAAAATCAAAAGTTTCTTTTAATTGAAATCTTTTGAATTCATCAACTAATTGAAAAACGGAATATTCTGCTAATTGATTCTTATCTTTTCTTTCCCCAACAGCAAGAATACTAATATACCTCTCTAACACACTCATTAGAGAACTATTTTCACCTCTTTCTCTTCTTAACTCTGCTAACAACTCCCGCTTTTTGCGGAACTTCTCAACTAGAGCACGAGCGCGGTCGCCGCCAGGGTTATAATCATCAAAATCATCTCCATGAAAGTTTCTTAAACAAAACATATCATAAATTATATCAGCAAAAGCATCAAAATTATTAGCATCTATTAAAAAACTTTTTTTCTCTTCATTCATTAGAATAATAGATTGAGGAGTCATCATAATTTGATGATTAGGAAAAAGTAAAGATAACATCTGTTCAACGTCTTGCTTTATCTTTTGAACATTAACATCCTTTTCCATCATCATTGTCATAAATATTTCAAAATTAGATAGCTGAGACAAATCAAAGTTGTCCTTAATTGCTCTATAATTTTTTGTTAAAGCATTTACACTCACTAAAAAATTAGATTCTTCACCCAATAAACTAATGTCCTTAACTGAGGGCTGTACAATAGTCAACTGAGCTGCGGGAAAGGGTATATTTGCTTTAGTATCTAACATTAATCTTGGAATAACAGGTTGACGAATATCAGACATTAATTACTAGATAAATCCTCTAACTTAGCATCGTCTTCTGTAAAATGAACTGCTTGATATGATAAAGTATATCCAGCAAGTTCTTGATTTAATATTAATTCCTGACATCCCAAGAAGATGAACTGTCCAACTCCAGACAACTTACTAAAATTTAAAATGCCATCTATGTATCCCGCAATCATAAGAGGGCGCACCCGCAATCCATCTAATTCCCAATGATTAGTATGACATAATATATCAAAATTAACCATACAATC
>Ga0247608_10006592_pt1 | contig 12158 bp, 11 predicted proteins | sample 176DNAGHGlowgp2_FD_193490 | JGI IMG/M metagenome (GOLD analysis project Ga0247608, IMG submission 193490) | Sheep rumen microbial communities from Palmerston North, Manawatu-Wanganui, New Zealand - 1766 DNA GHGlow gp2 | ecosystem: Host-associated > Mammals > Digestive system > Stomach > Rumen ... | reverse complement strand
AAGACCAAGTTCACGACCTTGTTCAAGACCTTGTTTAAGCCCGGTCTTACGAGCCTCAGCTTCTGCCTCCATTAATATCCTGTCAAAATGTGTTACTATCATATCTCCATTATCTCCTTCCTTTGTCTCTGCTATTCTCTTCGCAAGCACTTCGTTTCTTATGTTATCCTTATCCGTCTGCATAAAATCGTTCATCAAGTTTCCGATAGCATCATCACCATCATATGCTCCATTGACAAAGATAATATTAGATCCGTCATTCAGTTCTACGTTGTCATCATCTTTCCTTCTATAATGGTAGATCGCCTTGTTTCTTTTCATTATATCATCCTTACATATGAAGATTACATATGATCTGGGGATCTGGTCAAAGTTCTCTTTGGGCTTGATGGTATCATTCGAATCGATCACCGAGGAATAATATCTTGCTCTCTGAGGAAGGTTTCCGGTATCCGTCTTCTGAACCTCGATATCGTAGATCGTGTTGTCTTTCTCATTCACCGCGTACACGTCCAGTCGGACACCACGGTTTACTCCGTTTGCGAAAGAATTCTGAACACTGTGCCTGATAACCTTTATGTCAGGGATCCCAAGGATTATCCTTAAAAGTTCTTCAGTGCATTCAGGATGATCCCTGAAGCACTCAGCAAAGAATGCGTCGTCAAAGAGACACATCTTATCAAGATCGCTTTTACTTAATCTCATAATGCTCCTCCTTCTGTAAAAATTGGAGGAACGGGCCCGTTCTTTGGGCAGGATAATAACATAAGATCCGGGCGAAAAAGCTCCGAAAAAATACGAAAATCGGATAATTCCGTATCGTTTCGTATTTTGCTGTGAATAAAAAAAGGACTGCTCATTTCTGAGCAGTCCTCCGTTATTCTAGTGATAATCTACACCTACAGATCAATACTTGATCGTCTTAGCCTTTGACCACTTAGAGTAGTTATAACCACCGGAGATCTTCTTGTAAGTTCTCAACTTAACCTTGTAGTCAGTCCAACCAAGCTCAAGACTAATAACCTTCTTGACAGCTTTCTTACTCTTAACCTTTATGATCTTGCCATAGTTCGGGTTAGATGTGTACAAGAGGATCTGATATCCTGTAACACCGGACTTCTTACCCCACTTAACTGTTGCCTTCTTGTAGCCCTTCTTCCTTCTTGCCTTAGCAGCACTCTTGATTGTAGGCTTCTTAAGCGGCTTTAAGGAGTACTTCTTAGAAAGGTCCTTGATATCAGTATTTTTGTATCCATCAATCTCCTTCCACATCGTTGATGAACCCTTGTACTTGATAGTAAGAGTATCGCAACCGTAGAAAGAACCGTACTTGATCGTTTTTACTGTAACAGGGATCGTAACATACTCAAGATTTGTGCATCCGTCAAATACATAATTGTCAATTGTTTTCAGTTTGGAAGGAAGCTTAACGCTTTCCAGATTTATGCAGTTTTTAAATGCATACCTACCGATAGTCTTAACAGAAGAAGGAATCATGACTGAATAGAGATTCTTACAATTATAGAACGCATTCTCGCCAATGCCTTTGATGCCACTCTCTATAACTACCTTAGTTATATCATTCCTCTGACTATACCAAGGTACATCATAGGAACTGCCATAACTCTTCATCTTACCTGTACCGCTGATCGTCAGAACACCACTTGCATCAAGTGTCCAGTGTGCGTCTGATCCGCAATCGCCACTTGCGGGTGTTGCTGCCTGGAGCGGTACTGACATTGAAGTCATCATTACGCCTGCAAGCACAACCGTGGCCAATTTCTTCATGATTCCCATTTCCCAAAATCTCCTCTCAAAATCATATTCTTATTCCATGTTAGCGGAATACTCCAGATTATATTACAGAAAACTATTCATCCAGTAAATATGATTTCTGTGAACACATAACATAAATATAAAAAGGATTTGCGATATAATAATGTACAAAATACACCAAAACGGTCAATAACGAGGTCTTTCATGCATTACGGAGCCATTAAGAACCATGACGTAGCCAACGGTGCGGGGGTGCGGGTATCCCTGTTCGTGTCAGGCTGCAGGAATCACTGCAAGGGATGCTTTCAGCCTGAGACATGGTCTTTTACTTACGGGAAGGAATTCACTGAAGAGACTGAAGATGAGATCATAAAGCTCCTCGAGCCTTCATTTATACAGGGCCTCACGATACTGGGCGGTGACCCAATGGAACCGGAGAATCAGAGGGCGCTGCTGCCGTTTCTGAAGAGAGTGAGAGAGACATATAAGGATAAGGACATCTGGATGTACTCGGGGTACACGATAGAGGAACTCACCGGCAGTAATCCGCACTGTGCAATAGATGTTACGGCCGATATCTTAAGGAACATCGATGTGCTGGTCGACGGAAGGTTTGACGAGACTTTGAGGAACCTGACGCTTCAGTTCAGGGGATCTTCCAACCAGAGGATAATAGATGTGCAGCTGACGCTTAGAACAGGTGATCTGATCTTGTGGGAGGGAATTAGAAGATGATCGATCTTATCTCCGTAGCAAACATGAGAGACTCTGACAGGGCGACGATCGAAGCAGGAACTCCGGGCATCGTCCTGATGGAACGCGCAGCCCGTGGAATATATCTCGCATCTGACAGGTGGAGTAACGCAGGCAGGATCGTGATCGTCACAGGTTCAGGCAATAACGGCGGTGACGGATTTGCCCTGGCGGTCGTACTGAAGGAACATGGCATAAGTTCTGCAGTCCTCACACTGAGCGATAAGACGACGGAGGATTCCGGTTATTACAAGGATAAGTGCATAAGTGCCGGGATCGCAGTCAGCGCTTTCGCAGAGGAGGAACTTACAGGGGCGGACATCATCGTTGACTGCATGCTCGGGACCGGCTTTAGCGGTGTGCCGCGCGATGATTACAAGGATGCGATATCAGCCATAAACAAGGCACATGATAACGGTGCATATGTGATCTCCGCAGACATCAACAGCGGTATGAACGGTGACACGGGTGAGTACGGATGTGCCGTCATATCAGACCTTACCGTGACCATCGGCTATCTCAAGTACGGCCTCATAACGCCGGACGCGCAAAAAATAATCGGCAACATCAAAGTTGCCGATATAGGTATCAGTCTTGTCCGCAAAGAAGACTCTGTTGACGAGACACTCTACGGTATAGAAGTTATCCGATCTTTGTGTAGATGAGCGGCTGCCTTGCGAAATAATCATCTGCAAAAGGCGCTTCATCATACCTCATGAATTCGATCCTGTGACCATTCATAAGGCTGGGCTTAACGGCCGCAAACAGACCTGTGAAGCACTCATCTTCCTTGCTCTCAGGACAGTCAACGATGCACAGGTAAGACATGTCCTTGCCGCCTTCGATGGTCTTCATGGCCATTCCGACACGCTTGATGTCAGCAACCATTGAACAGTGCTTGGAGATCGCCTGCTTGATCCCCTTGTACTCGTTATTCTCCATGGGGATGCTTATCATGATCCTGTTCTGGGGACCGGGCTGAGGCGCAGGTGTACCGAGCTTCGTATCCTTAGCGATCTTGGAATAATTGGGACTCTTCATGATGTCCTTGATGAGTTCCTCGGGGATCTTGATGGACACAGGCCCGAAAGGATTGATGACAAATCCCTCATGAGGAGATGTCGTAACGATATTCGCCAGATCGGCGAAGCTTACTACGAGATTGCCGATCTCTTCATCCTCGATATCGAGTTCATTGAACGAGAGGCTCAATTCATCAGTATAGACGGGGATCATCTTCTGGTCAGGATTCTGGCTGTCAGAGATCGACATGATCCCGATCCTCTCGCCTTCAACCCTTGCATGAGTAATGAAGCTCGACTTGATGATCACGTTAACGAGCAGTGTGAAGTACTCGGGATCCTGACGGAATCTGTTGAAGTCAAGTGTCAGACCGACAAGTCTCGGATTGGATGAGATCTGCTCTTCGGGATCGATGGGAGCGGGCGCCGTATTGCACAATACGGCATACTTGAGACTGTCTGATATTCCCTTGCCGTTAAGTTCGATTATGCAGTGCCTGTTCTTCACAGATTCAGCATGAACACCGGGCTCTGTCCTGATGTCATCGACCGTAACTTCGATCATGTCGTTATCAGGCTGGAAGAGATAGACCTTATCGCCCTTAAAGACCTTGCCGTAGACTGTACCTTCGACAAGGACATTGCCTTCATTGACGGGTTCAAAGTCTGCCGGGTTCTCGACGACCATGTAGAATGCCGCACCGAATCCTTCCTCATCTTCAACAGAATGTTCCATGTATTCGGAAGCATTCTCAAGAGTCTGATCGTTGATCTCCTGGAGTTCCTTTACGACTCTCGCATTCTCCTCTGCGCGTCTCTTAGCCTTAGCTTCCTTCTCGTTCTTCGTCTCCTCGAGAGCTTCCGTTATCGCACGGAGCTCATCAGACATCTCTATCTCGAGCTCGCTCTTGGGCTTATCCTCTGTGTCCTTCTTCTTGTTCCAAAAAGCCATTACCAAATCCCCTTTGTTTTTTACAGAATAGTAAGATTATACCCTTTTGTTCAGGAAATGGAAATCACTTCATAATCCTGCTCTGTAACAGCATTGCGCAAAACATCGTCAGACACTTCCGAAGTCATGTTAACAACTGCTTCTCCGGTAACATGGTTTGCAGAAGCCGAAGTTACCCCTTCGATCTTCTCGAGTGTCTTGACCACCCTTGCTTCGCAGTGCTCGCACATCATGCCCTTGATCTTCATTGTCTTTGTCATAGTCTTTACCTCCCTGACCGTTATTGGAATCTTTGTTGTTATTACCGCGGGTCTTCCGTGACCCGTTGTCTTATATATGTCTGTCATGTTGAGCCTCAATGCATTAAGCACGACGCACACGCTCGACAGGCTCATCGCAAGAGCGCCCAATGCAGGCGTCATGGTGATCCCGAACGAAGCATAGAGACCGCACGCTGCAGGAATGAGAAGGACATTGTAGAACAGTGCCCAGAAAAGGTTCTGGAGTATGTTTGAATATGTCTTTCCGGACAGCCTTACTGCCGCCGCAAGGTCCTTGAGCGAACTCGACATCAGAACGATATCGGCACTGTCAATGGCGACATCCGTTCCGGCTCCTATCGCTACTCCCGTATCTGCTTCCGTAAGCGCCGGAGCATCATTGATCCCGTCCCCGGTCATAGCGCATCTGCCATACTCTTTGAGCTGCATTATCACATCTTTTTTGTCTGCAGGAGTGACATGTGATACTACCTGGTCGACACCTGCCTGTTCAGCGATCCTTAGTGCCGCAGCCTCCCCGTCACCTGTCAGCATGACCGTGTAGATCCCCATCTTCCTGAGCTGTTCTACCGCTTCACGGCTGTCATCCTTGATGGTGTCGGATACTGTCACATACCCTATATATCTGCCGTCTTCTGATGCAAAGATCCTTCCCGGCGCATCCTCATCTCCGACACTGCAGTGCTCCGCCATGAACTCCCTGTTGCCTGCAAAGACTTCATGACCGTCAACAACTGCACTTATCCCCGAGCCCGGATATGCTGTAAAGCCTGTCGCTCCCGGCTCGTCGCCAAGTTCGGCGACCGCTTTGCCGACCGGGTGTTCCGACCCTGATTCAGCCGCACTTATGAGCCTTACGAAATGCTCCCTGCCGACACTTTCACAAGGCCTTATCTCAGATACTCTGATGTTGCCTGTCGTGATCGTTCCGGTCTTGTCGAGCGCGGCGATCCTTGTCTTTCCGGCCTCCTGGAGAGCTCCGGCAGTCTTGAACAGTATCCCGTGCTTTGCGCCCAATCCCGTACCGACCATTATCGCCACGGGCGTAGCAAGTCCCAGGGCGCACGGGCAGCTTACAACGAGTACGCTCACCGCTCTTGCAAGGCTGTAAGACACCCCTGCCCCAATTATCATCCACACCGCGAAAGTGACCAGCGCGATCCCCATTACCGCGGGCACAAAGACCGACGAAATCCTGTCGGCAAGCCTTGCCACGGGAGCCTTGGTAGCCGCTGCCTCGCTGACCATCTTAACGATGCCTGACAAAGTTGTATCGCTTCCGACTCGTGTTGCTCTTATCCTGAGAAATCCCGTGAGATTGATCGCAGCAGATATCACCTTGTCACCCGGGACCTTCTCCACTGGGATCGATTCACCTGTAACAAGCGATTCGTCAGATGCACCGCTGCCCTCTTCTATTACACCGTCACAGGGATAGCTCTCACCCGGCCTTACTGCCACGAGATCGCCTTCCTTAAGGTCCGAGGTGCTGATCACGGTCTCTTCTTCCCCTCTTATGACCGTGCATGCATCAGGGGCGAGCTTCATTATGCTCTCCAGAGCTGAAGTTGTCTTGCCCTTTGAGTACTGCTCAAGTGTCTTACCGACTGTCACGAGAGTCAGTATCATGGATGCAGATTCGAAGTAGAGATCATCTCCTCCTGTAATCAGGACTACCGTAGAGTAGACAAATGCCGCACCGCTTCCCGTCGCGATGAGCGTATCCATGTTCGGGCTCAGGTGTATAAGAGCCTTCGTCCCGCTTATGAAGAACTTCCTGTTGATGATCATTATCAGCACCGTCAGGACAAACTGCAGGATCCCTGATGCAGGTCCTTCATGGAACAGTTCAGGGACCGGGAGCCCGAACATCATGTGTCCCATCGAGAAATACATGAGGATGACCAGCAGGACCGCTGATAATATCAGCCTGATCCTCATCTTTCTGAGTTCTTCCCTGCCGGATGACAGTATGTCGTCATCATCTTCGAGCGTTCTGGCGCCGTATCCTGCATCCTTGACTGCCTTGATGATGTCTTTGTCCTGAATGTTGCCTTCGACCCCCATCGTGTTCGTCAGCAGGCTGACAGAACACGAGGTAACGCCTTCAACTTTGGATACGGCCTTCTCGACGCGCGCCTGGCAGGCGGCACAGCTCATGCCTGTAACCTTGTATTTCTTCATCCTATGCCATCAGCTTTCTAAGTGTCTCCGTGAGTTCATCGAGCTTCTCCGTCCTGCCTTCCCTGACATCGTTTGCGACGCATGTCCTGATGTGATCCTCGAGGATCACTTTCGTAAGGCTCGACAGAGCTCCTGATGCCGCATTGATCTGGGTGATGACATCGATGCAGTATGCATCATCTTCCACCATTTTGCTTATGCCGCGGATCTGGCCTTCGATCCTTGACAGCCTGTTAAGAAGCGCCTTCTTCTCGCCGTCGTCCCTGACTTTTGTCCTGCAGCACTCGTGATCCATGTGGTAATCCCCCGCTGTAACACTGTTATTTTCGCTATAAGAATATACCCCCAGGGGGTATATGTCAAATGCAAAATGACAAGAACTTGTAATTTGATTGTGCGCAAGAAAAATGTTATTTTATATTGATATTGAAACAGTGAGGTGGACCTTGGCTACATACAGTGCAGACGAAGTATCGATGTATGGCTATAACGTCAGAAGCTACAAGCGGAAGAGGATCAGAAGAACTCTCCCCACAAGGCTTCTGGCTGCTATGCTCGGCCTTACACTGGGTGCCATACTGTCGCTCATCGTCACAAATGATTTCAAGAAGATCAAGCCTGAGGTAACGGTCGAGACCGGCTCATTCATCAACAGGGCTGATTTCTTCAGCGGCGAACTTAACAAGGCGACGGTCCTGACTGATCTCTCGAAGATCAACATGGACGTTCCGGGAACATACCAGATCGCCATAAGCCTCTATGGCAGGAAAGTCAATTCCATCCTCCAGGTGCGCGATACTACACCTCCTACGGGCAAGCCCGTTCCACAGAGCGTATTCGTAAACAAAGCACCGGATCCCAACGATACGGTCAAGGACCTCTACGATGCAAGCGGCACCGTATATGTTGAATATGCGGGCACTCCCGATCTGTCTGTCGCGGGTGACACCGAGATTCCCGTCAAGCTCACTGATGCTTACGGCAATTCGAGTATCGTCAAGGTTCCGTTCAATATCTACACGGATACGACGCCGCCTTTTATCGACGGTGCAGTCAACCTGACGATCATTCAGGATGATCCCCTCACATTGATGAAGAACCTGAAGGTAACAGACGATTACACGGAGAATCCTGAGGTAACCGTTGACGCTTCCGGCCTTGACAGTTCCAAGCCCGGAACATACCAGATCGTTTATTACGCTACTGACGAGATCGGCAACAGGAGCGCGGTTCCGATAAGTGTTACTGTCGTCAAGCGTCCTGATAACTACTACTATCCCGAGGACGTATATAAGCTCGCGCAGCCTATCTACGACAAGATCATCGACAGGGATGATTACACTGATGTCGAGATCGCCATGAGGATCTTCAAGTGGTGTGACGATAACATCACCTATGTCAAGACATCCAACAAATCCCACTGGACAGGCGCTGCAGTCCAGGGATTCAACACGCTCCACGGTGACTGCTACAACACTTATGCATGTGCCAAGGCACTCCTTGACATCGCAGGAATCGAGAATAAGTACGTCTACGGACAGAAGAAATACTGGCACTGCTGGAACCTCGTCAAGCTCAACGGACAGTGGTATAACTGCGATGCAACGAAGACGAGAGCCCACAGGACATACTGGTTCATGAGATGTGATTACGAGATGGATCCCAAGTTCCCGATCAAGACTTTGGGCCTTCCTGACAGGGCTACAAAGTCAGTCCAGAAGAAACTCGACTTCACAAACCTCACAATGAAACAATAAATTTCAAGCAAAAACTTGTATTCTTGCATATCATTGACTTTTAAATGTTTATGGTATTATTGCCGTGATTAAAGGAATATTCCGGAGGTTAATATGAATTCAAAGAGATTTATCGCAGTTGCTCTTACAGCTGCAATCGGTATGAGCCTCATGGCAGGCTGTAACAAGAACAATACAGGAAGTTCTGATGCTTCAGGTCTGTCACTTGAGACAACAGGTGCATCAGAGATGACAGTACAGACTACTGTTGCTCCCAACACAGAAGGCTTCATCTTCAAGTTCAAGGGTCAGGATCTCCGTGTCAACACAGACATGAATACCTACCTCCCTTCACTGGGTTCAGCAGGTAAGGATTACTCCTACTTCGAGGCTGCTTCTTGTGCAGGTCTCGGTATGAGCAAGACATACACATTCGGTTCAGGTTCTGTTGTTATCAACACAAACCCCAACGGTAATGTTGACGTTATCTCCAGCATTGCACTGTTCGATGACACCATGCAGACACCTGAGGGCGTTTTCATCGGCAGCACAAAGGATGAGGTTATCAAGGCATACGGCACACCTACAGAGGATGCTGATACAACTATCACTTTCGAGAAGAATGACACATGCCTCGTATTCGTTCTCAACGATGAGGGCAAGGTCAACAACATCATTTACAACGCATTGATCTGACGAAGATTAACATATGTTGCCCTAGACTGCCTCAGAAGAGATTTTGCGGCAGTCTTTTATTTTGTTATATATAACTTTTGTATTATAATTATTCGGTAAAACGTTCAAGGAGATCAAGGAGAATAGGATGTCACTCGGAATAATAGGCGGAATGGGTCCCATGGCTACGGCGGTCTTCTATGAGAAGATCGTTGCAATGACGGATGCCGCCAGGGATCAGGACCATATAGATACCATCATCTACAGCTGTCCGCAGATACCCGACCGCACGTCGTTCTTCCTCGGCAAGAGCAGCGAAGACCCGTATCCCAAGATCCTTGAACTTGCCAAAAAGCTTGAGGAACAGGGCGTATGTGCCATCTCGATCCCCTGCATCACGGCTGCATTCTTCTCGAAATCTCTGTCTTCAGACGTCTCCATCCCCGTTTATAACGGCATAAAGGAGACGGCAGACAAGCTCGCAGCAAAGGGTATCAGAAGTGCAGGCATCATGGCTACGGAGGGCAGTATCAAGAACCGCCTTATCGCCAATGCCCTCATTGAAGCAGGGATCACCCCGGTCGAACCGGAGAAGGAATACCAGGACATCGTAACGGATATCATCTATGGCGATGTCAAGGCAGGCAAAAAGGTCGATCCCGCCAGGATCTACAAAGTAGCGGAACATCTCAAGGCTAACGGCGCCCAGAGCTATATCCTCGGATGCACCGAACTGTCCGTGGCAGCACATGTCATGGATCTTGACGGACCTTTCTATGACATACTCGACACGCTCGCGGAAGTATCCGTCCGGGCATGCGGCAAAAATATCAAAGCGGAGTAATAAGATGCAACAGAAAAACGTTCTCGAATACATCGAGCAGACAGTAAACGAAGTACCGGATAAGGTCGCATACGAATCATTTGAAGATGATGCGTGCAGCATGACTTTTAAGCAGGTATACGATACTTCAAGGAGTATCGGTTCATTTCTCGCAGCAAACGGCTTCTATAAGCAGCCCGTCATCATATTCATGAAGAAGACACCCAGAGCCATCTCCACGTTCTTCGGAACAGTCTACGGCGGATGCTCATATGTGCCGATCGATGAAGAGATGCCGAGGATGAGGATCGACCTGATCATCAGTTCCATGAAGCCTGAACTCATCATCTGTGAGCAGGCAACGAAGGAACTTGCGGAGCAGTTCGATTATGATGGCAGACTTGAGCTCTTCGAGGATATCAGCAAGACGCCGGCAAATGATGAGGCATTAGCCGGCATCAGATCCAGACAGATCGATACCGACCCTATCTACATGGTCTACACGTCCGGTTCCACAGGCGTCCCCAAGGGTATCGCAGCATGCCACAGGAGTGTTATAGACTACATCGAGCATTTGTCTGACGTACTGGAATTCGACCGCAATACGAGGTTCGGCAACCAGAGTCCTTTCTACTTTGACGCATGCCTCAAGGAACTCTATCCCACGATCAAGTTCGGTGCATATACGGCGATCGTTCCCAAGCAGCTGTTCATGTTCCCCTTGAAGCTCGTTGAGTTCCTCAATGCCAACAAGGTCAACACGGTCTGCTGGGTAGTATCTGCCCTCACGATGATCTCTGCACTGGGTGCACTGAAGAAGGAAGTCCCGCAGCTCAAGCTGATCGCTTTCGGATCGGAAGTATTCCCTATCAAGCAGTTCAACCGCTGGAGACAGGCACTTCCCGAAGCAAGGTTCATCAATCTCTACGGACCAACGGAAGCTACGGGCATGAGCTGCTATTACAAGGTCAACAGGGAGTTCGAAGACGGTGATGCGATACCGATCGGAAGACCTTTCGACAATACGGAGATATTGCTCCTCGATGAAGACAGGCCCGTAGCAGAAGGAGAGGTCGGAGAGATCTGCATCAGGGGAACGGCGCTCACTCTCGGATACTACAATGACCCTGTGAGGACTGCAGAAGTATTTGTACAGAACCCGCTCAATACACACTATCCCGAGCTCATCTACAGAACGGGTGACCTTGCTAAGTATAATGAATACGGTGAACTCGTGTTCGTATCACGTAAGGATTACCAGATCAAGCACATGGGTCACAGGATCGAATTAGGTGAGATCGAGGCGAATGTAAACACCTTAGATGGCATTTACTTGTCATGTGCTGTTTATAATAAACAGAAGGACAGAATTGTGTTATATTATACGGGCACGATAGAAGAAGGCACTCTCAAGGATACCCTGACAGAGAAGGTTCCCAGATACATGCTCCCTTCTGTGTTCACGAAGCTTACCGACATGCCGCTCACGCCTAACGGCAAGGTGGACAGGAAGAAGCTTCTCGAGATGGCAAACTGATAAGCAAAGGAAATACAAAGGAGAACTACAATGGACGAGATCGTAGCAATCTTAAAAGAACTTCATCCCGATGTGGATTACGAGACAAACAAGTCATTGGTAGATGACAGGGTCATCGACTCATTCGATATCATCAGCATCGTTGCTGAGATCGATGACAGGCTTGATGTCCAGATCCCTGCAGAGGAGATCATCCCTGAGAACTTCAACTCTGCCGCAGCACTTGCAGCACTCGTTAAGAGACTTGAGGACGAAGACTGATAAATGCTTTTTGTATCTTATGAATTCATAGCTTTCACGATAATACTTTTCGTGTTGTATTATCTGTTGCCGAAGAAGTGGCAATGGCCGCTTCTGCTTGTCGCAAGTTATGTTTTCTACTGGATCGCCAACCCCTACTACCTGATCTTCATCGGCAC
>Ga0247608_10006591_pt1 | contig 12159 bp, 10 predicted proteins | sample 176DNAGHGlowgp2_FD_193490 | JGI IMG/M metagenome (GOLD analysis project Ga0247608, IMG submission 193490) | Sheep rumen microbial communities from Palmerston North, Manawatu-Wanganui, New Zealand - 1766 DNA GHGlow gp2 | ecosystem: Host-associated > Mammals > Digestive system > Stomach > Rumen ... | reverse complement strand
CCGGCGACCAGCTGAAGCTGATGAAGCAGCGCTACTTCCTGTCGATTGCCGAAGAGTTCCGCTCAAAGTATAACAAAGACTGGGTGAACTATGCTGCTTTCGGAATAGGAAGAGAAGTAGGTCCTGATCCTCACTCCATGGATAAGGAGCGCGTGAACGGCGTGGTGGCCAACATGGACGGCTGGTACGAGGCCTTCGACATCAAGGACGGTGCCCTCTACCGCAAGCCTGCCGACCGCATCAAGATATGGTAAATATCCAACACATATCTTCCGAACCACGAAAGAGGGACTTACCGTCACGGCAGGTCCCTCTCTTCTTTAACTAACTAAACAAATACTTTATGAACTCATCTTATGGGCGTTGCGGCACTTGCGCTGACAGAAGCGCTGGCACTGGGCACAGAGGTCGTAGCCCAGCATCGTGCCGAGTATGAAATCCTCCTCGGGCGTCAGCTCATTGAGCGGACGGGTCACGATGAGGCGGATGGCATCGAGACATTCCTTACGGCCAAAATAGAGATTAAGGTTGTTCTTGCCCGCCGGCTGCAGCACATAGTCGATATGCTGGCTCTGCAGACGCTGGGTGGCATACTGCTCGTATTTTTTCGGGCAGGTGAACAGAACCATTTGGCGAACACCTTTCTGGTACTCGTAGATATGGTTCATCAGCACTTTCATCTCTAACGGCGTAATCATAGCTCCGGTGAGATTTGTGCAACCCACGCATCAATGCGGTCGTCGGTCTTGTCGTCTTCATTGACATCGTCGAGGGCAAGGCCCACAAATTTGCCGTCAACGACGGCTGTCGAGTCGTCGAAGGTATAGCCGTCTGTTGACACGGCTCCTACGAACTTGGCGCCGCTCGACTTGATACCGTCGTAAAGCTCGCCGATACCACCCACGAAAGTGTCACTATACGACTCGCTGTCGCCGCAGCCAAAGAGGGCAATGGTCTTGCCGCTCAGATCGGTGCCCTTCAGCACATTGAGGCCGTCGTACCAGTCGTCCTGCAACTCGCCTGCACCCCAGGTAGAGGTACCGAGTATGAGGTTCTGGTTGTCGGCCACGACGTCGGAAGTCAGGTCCTGTACGTTGATTACTTCTGCACCAAGCTTCGAGGCAATCTTCTCGGCGATGGCCTCGCATGTTCCTGTGGAGGAACCGTAAACTACAATGGTCTTATTCATTTCTTTAGTATCTTTGGTTTGGTTGTTGTTTCCGGCTGCAAAGGTAAAAAGAAATGACGGGCTACACAATACCTAAAAATAGGGTTTTATCCGAAGACAAACCTCAGCGACTCACAGAATTGGATTAACAGGATATACAAAATGACAAGCGAGGCTCCCCTGGCGATACCGAAAGATAATGACTGCAGCACGTCGCCAAGCGACTTGAGGCGGCCCGCCATCACCCCGAAGGCGACGCAGAAGACGATGACGCCAAAGGCGATGATGGGCAGGAGATTACGGCTGAAGGCCGACGGAAAGAGCTGGCCCGTGGCGGAGAGCAGGATGGCATGTGGCACCAGCGTGAGCAGAGCCACGATGACGATATAGGCCATCAGGAAGAACAGGGCTACGCGCACGGCAATGCGGTGGCGATAGCCCAGGGAGCGGTGACGGCTCAACAGTGCCCCCGCCCCACTCTGCCTGACACAGCCTGCCGCCGAGAGCAACAGCAGCAGCCACAGGAGCAAGGGCGAGCCCGTCATCGCGGAGAAGGAACCAACGAACCAGCGGATGGCCTCTGAGGACAGCAGCGAGCGCACGCCCTCCTGCCCCATGGCTGAAAGGAGCCATGAGAGGATGATGAGCACGGCCTGGGCTATCAAGATGACCAGCGCCGCTATACCGAGCTGTTCCTCCGTCTTAGTCTTCATCGGGCTGCAGGTTGTCGATGTCGAGCACGCGCAGTTCGAGGGCACGCACCACGAGACGCGTGGCGTTGATACCCGTGCTGCCCTCGGGGAACAGCTTCTGGATGAGTTCGTTCTGGCGTTTCTCAAGACTCTTTACGCCGAAGGGCATGCCGCGCAGGTTGGTGATCTGCTCCTTGGTATAGCCGAGGGCCAGATGACGCAGGAAACGCTCGTCGTACTCGTCGATCTCGTAGTTGACCACAGCCTCTTGCTTGACGAGCTGACCGCTGACGGCAGCCTTGAAGCGCTCCACGATCTTCTCCAGGATAGGCTCGTTGAAGACCAGCTGCTTGCCGTCCATCACGGCTGCCACATCGCGGCGGGTGAGCAGTTCGCCGGTCTTGAGGATGATGCCGTCGGCACCGGCATCGAGCACGTCAACCCACAGTTTCTCGTTGAGTATCTCACCCGTGAAGATAAGCACCTTCACCTGCGGATACTGCTCCTTCGTGCGGCGGCATATCTCCACGCCGACGGTGGTGGAACCGCCCAGTCCCAGGTCAAGCAGCACGAGGTCGGGGGTCTGCTGCTTGATGAGTTTCCAGTAGGCGGGCTCGTTCTCTGCCGTCCCGATGACCTCGGCTTCTGGGATGTCGGTACGGATGATGCCAAGGGTGCCTTTCAGTTCGAGGGGCACATCCTCGACGATGATAACTTTGAAATTTTCCATATCTGATGACTGTTATGATTTGACATTCTGGTTACTGCTTGCGGGGAGGGTGACGACGACGGCGGTAAGCCCGTCGCTGCCTACCTCGGCCCTGATGCCACAGCCGCGGCGGTTGGTCACCTCACCATGGTCGCGCACTATCTGCCGACAGAGCAGGTAGGGTATGTGGTCGCGCGAGGGGGTGAAGAGTGCCTCTGCCTGTTCGGGCGTGAGCCTGAGGGCAGGCATGGCCATACGCACCTCGACATACTGCCCCTGGGGCGTGAAGGTGGTGGCAGGCTTGCGCTCGCCCGACTGTTTGCGCAGCAGCTCGAAGAGGTAGCGTATGAGGGTCTCGTCACCCAGGATGCCACCGTCGAGATGGCGCAGGTGGAGACGAGTGTGGGCCACCTGGTGCATGGCCTGCATACTGAGCACGCCGTAGAGCTCGCGATAGTAGTCGGTGACCTCGGCCAGCGACTCCATGTCACCGGCATCCAGCAGCTGCCGGATTCGACTGGGATAGTACATCGTCTCATGCTTCAGCGTGGACAGGCAGTTGTCGAGCACCGCGTTCGACACGTGCAGGTTGTTTTCCTCCAGTTCCGCCTTCCGCAGTTCGTCGTCGAGCAGCTCCATGTCTGTCTGGCGCTGCTGTTCACGCAGGAACCGGTCGTAGAGCCGGTGGCGGTAGTAGAGCAGATAGTAGGCGGGCACGATGGCCACGAGAAGCAACACCAGCAGGATGACGGCAATCGTCTTGTTGGTCTGCGACTGTTGCATCGTACGGCAGTAGTCGTCAAGGGTGTTGTCTGCCGACATCTCCTTGAAGAGCTGCGTGTAGATGCGGTTGTTGTAGCTGTAGAGCTGCCATTCATGGAGCGCCAGCGCCGCAACGGCACTCTCGTTGCGCATGTCGAGGATGATGTGGTAGTTGGTGCCGACGCTGTCGTGGAACCACTTGATCTCCGGTGCCACCAGCGAGGGGTTGCCCATCGTGCGGAGGAAATAACGTCCTTGGGGATACTGACTGCGATAGTGCTCATTGAGGCACTGCCGACAGGAATCGGCAAAGCGCAGTGTACGGCTGTAGGTACCGTTGATGTTTGAGAAATAGGCCGAGTCGGCATAGGCACTGGCACGGGCAAGCGGGTCTGTCAGCGGCAGGGCCGTCACAATACTGGAATCGGGCTTCCGGCTTGTTTGTGCCGGAGCGGTATCAGGCATCAGGCTGCCTGCCATGACCAACAGAAGCACCAACAGACGAAGCACGCCCTTCGGCAGACGGAAGAAAAGCCGTGAACCGTGCCCCTCGGTACTCGTGGCACCGATGGTACATACGGCGAAGATCTGAGAGAGCTTGCGATACTTCTCGATGATGCCCTTGCAGTTGACAAGGCCGAAGCCATGCGAGGGTTCGCCCGTCCCACCCTTCAGCGGAGCGCCTTCGTCGCGGATGGGCTTGGCATCGAAGAGACGGGCCAGTTGGGCTTCCGTCATCCCCTGCCCCGTGTCTTCCACCCCGACTTCGACATAGTCGGCAGTCTCTTTGGCCGTAATAGCCACAGAACCGCCCTGGGAGGTGTATTTACGGGCATTGTCGGCCATCGTGTTGAGCATGAAGAGCGTCAGCACACGGTCGGCCTTCACCACGGCTGTTGTCGGCTCCACGTTGAAGGCGATGCCCTTCATCTGGAACGACGTGCGCCCACGGGCGAGGATGTCGAAGAGCCCCTGCAACGGGAAACTCTCGATATGCAGACTGAGCTCACCCTGACGCAACTGAATCCAGTAGGTGAGCACATCATTGTATTCATTAATCTGATCGGTCAGTTCACAGATATAGTCACGTCCTTCCGCACTGACCTGGGCGGGCCGTGACGCTTCGTAACGGATACGGTCTATAAAGGGCGTAATGGTGTTGACCAACGACACCTTCGCACGCTGTTCGAGGTTGCGCCGCTCACTGTTCTCCACCCGCAGACGAAGGGCAGCCAGTTCCTCACGGCGCTGTTCGAAACGGTCGTCGGCAGGGTCCTCATGACTATGGCGGCGGTTCATGCGATTGAAGAGCCAGAGCGAGAAGAGCAGCAGCACGATGGCACCGACGACGGCAGCCAGCATCAGGTTCAGCTGCACGGCAGTCTTCTCGTACTGGCTGGCACGGGCCTCCAGCTGACGGTCCTGACGGGTGGTCTCCTGCAGGTCGAGATAAAGGTTGCGGTTGTAGTCGCTCTGCACCTTGTCGTCGATGGCGGCATAGGCCACGCTGAGCTGTTCGCGGATGGAGGCCACAAGGTCGGGCGCCTGGTTGATGACAGAATCGGAGAGGGCCTGCTCGAGGTTGAACAGTGCCGACTCATAGTCGCCAATCTGGCGGAAACAGGAGGCCAGCGTGCGATAGGCACCTGCCGTCTGATAGACGTCGCCATAGCGCTGGAAGAGGTAGAGGGCATTTTCAGCCAGATAGCCAGCCAGCATCTCCTCATCGATGCCTTCGGGTCCAGAGCTGTCGCCATCACCGCCGACACCGACGAGGAATTTCATGGCAGGCATGTTGTCGGCAATCAGTCGCTCACGGTATTCCGGCACCATCAGATGCTCAGAGAGCGCTTCGATAGCATTGGCGGCGAAGAAGGGGTAGTCGCCATTCCTAGCAAGCAGGAAACAGCGCATCAGATGGTCGAACTCTATCTGGTTGATCTCCTGCTGCGTTCCCTCGGTGATAATGCCTCCGGCGCCAATGTTATAGAGATAGTTAAGGAACTGGGCCGTGTCGCGCATCACCTCGTTGGGGTCGATGGCACGCAGGGCCGCTATCGACTGTCGTTCCAGACCTACATAATAATAATAGGTGGAGTTGACGATGGCATATTCCGACTCGGCATAGCGCAGACGGCGCTCATCGGCTGGCGAGAACGGCGTGCGCTCCTCATGGATACGGCTGAGGGCACGATCCGCCAAGGCACGGAACTCATGGAACTCCCGGTTGCGCGAACGACGCTGACAGAGTCGCATCTGCTGGACATAGGCTATCAGCAGCTGTATCTGGTTGTCGGTGATGGCTGTCACCTCCGAAAGCAGGCTATCGGCACGGTCGTACTCCATCCGCAGGATAGCTACGAAGGCCAGGTGGTTGAGGGCCTCTGCCCTACCCGCATCATAGCCCTCGGACAGCTGACGAGCCTCGCTGGCATACCAGGCTGTGGAGTCGAGATTACGATAGTGATAGGCATAGGAACGAGCGTTCAGTCTGTCAACGGTCTGCCTATCAGGGCGCGAGCAGGCTGAAAAGAAGAGAATGGTTGATATAATGAATAGCCAGAGTCGCATAGACACAAATTTCCCTCCCGTCAGAACACCAACGGGAGGGAAGCATATCAGTAGTTAAGCGCGTGCCTTAGCCACATAGCCAAGTGCCTCCTTGCACTTGTCGGTGACATACTGCCAGTCGCCGGCCTTCACCTTGTCTGAGGGGAAGAGCTTGGAGCCCATGCCTACGCAATAGACACCTGCCTTGAACCACTTCTGGAGGTTCTCCTCCTCAGGAGCGACACCGCCGGTAACCATAATCTTCGACCAGGGCATCGGAGCCTTCAGACCCTTCACCATGTTCGGACCAACCACGTCGCCGGGGAACACCTTCGTCAGGTCGCAGCCCAGTTCCTGAGCCTTGCCGATCTCACTGACGGTCATACAACCCGGGCAATAGGGCACGAGACGACGGTTGCAGACAGGGGCAATGTCGGGGTTGAACAACGGACCTACCACGAAGCAGGCACCCAACTGGATGTAAAGAGCTGCGGTGGGAGCATCTACGACAGAACCGATACCAAGTGCCAGCTCGGGGCATTCCTTGTCGGCCCACTTCACGAGTTCGCCGAACACCTCCTGTGCGAAGTCGCCGCGGTTGGTGAACTCAAAAGCGCGCACACCACCCTCATAGCAGGCCTTCACCACGTTCTTACAGATCTCAAGGTCTTTGTTATAGAACACGGGCACCATACCGGTGTCACCGATCTTCTTTAATACTGCAATTTTATCAAACTTTGCCATCTTATGATTCTTATTTTTATCGCCTACAGTTAAACTCTATCTCTGTACACGTCCGCTGGCGTTACCACCGGCCAGGCTCTCTACTTCATCAACGCTCACCAGGTTGAAGTCACCGTTGATCGTGTGCTTCAGGGCAGAAGCAGCCACAGCAAACTCAAGGGCCTCACCCTGTGTCTTCTTGGTCAGCAGACCGTGGATCAGACCACCCGAGAACGAGTCACCACCACCGACACGGTCGATGATCGGGTTGATCTCGTAGCGCTTTGACTGATAGAACTCCTTACCGTCGTAGATCAGGGCCTTCCAGCCATTGAACGTTGCGCTGAAGCTCTCGCGGAGAGTAGAAACAACATACTTGAAGCCGAACTCCTTCATCATCTGCTTGAAGATGCCCTCGTAGCCGGCAGCGTCGGTCTTGCCACCCTCAACGTCAGCATCGGGCTTGAAGCCGAGGCAGAGCTCTGCATCCTCCTCATTGCCGATACATACATCGACATACTGCATCAGCGGACGCATGATAGAGATGGCCTTCTCTGAAGTCCACAGCTTCTTACGGAAGTTCAGGTCAACAGACACGGTGACACCGTGACGCTTGGCAGCCTCGCAGGCGAGCTTTGTCAGCTCTGCAGCCTTGTCGCTGATAGCCGGTGTGATACCACTCCAGTGGAACCAGGCAGCACCTTCCATGATCTTGTCGAAGTCGAAGTCTGAGGGATCAGCCTCTGCGATAGAGCTGTGGGCACGGTCGTAGATCACCTTTGAGGGGCGCATCGAAGCACCGGTCTCAGCATAGTACAGACCGACACGGTCACCGCCACGGGCCACGAACTCGGTGTTGACACCGTAGCGACGCAGGGCGTTCACGGCAATCTGACCAATCTCATGCTTCGGCAACTTTGACACGAAGTAAGCCTCGTGACCATAGTTGGCCACTGAGATAGCTACATTAGCCTCACCACCACCGGGGATGATGCGGAATGACTCACTCTGGATGAAACGATCGTTTCCCTGTGGGGAAAGGCGAAGCATAATCTCGCCCAATGTTACGATTTTTGCCATTTTGTTTTAGTTTTAATTATAGATTAAACTTTATTATTCGTTTGCGAGCACAAAGATAGGAAGAATTTTTGAGTTATCCAAATATTTAAGAGGTTTTTAGGGAAAAAACTTACGGAAACGATTTCGAAGTCATTATTTTGTCCTACAGTTTGCATTTATCAGAAATTCTTTGTACCTTTGCCGAAAAATAGCATTTTATGGCAAAGGAGAATATCACCATCAAGGATATTGCCGCTCATGCCGGCGTATCGACAGGCACCGTGGACCGCGTGCTTCACAATCGCCCCAATGTCAGTCAGAAAGCTCTTGAGAAGGTAAACAAGGCGTTGGAGGAACTGGACTACCGGCCGAACATGTATGCTTCTGCCCTCGCCTACAACAAGGAATATACCTTTTATATTGTTCTGCCCAAGCATGAGCAGGATGCCTACTGGGACGAGATTGAGGAGGGTGCCCAGGACTGCTGTAACTTCCGCCGCGACTTCGGCATCACACTGAAATTCGTGTATTATGAGCGTTTCAACGCTATGGCCTTCACGAAAATGGTACGCGAGTTCTTCTCTGCGAAGATGGATGGCGTAGTCATCGTGCCCACGACCCTGGAACAGACGGCGCGTTTCACCGAGAAACTGACCGACAGGCAAATCCCCTACGTGCTGCTCGACTCATACATGCCCGACCTCAAGCCACTCTCTTTTTTCGGACAGGACTCATTCGCCAGCGGCTACTTCGCCGCCAAGATGCTGATGCTCATCGCTGCCAAGGAAAAAGAGATCGCCCTCGTCAAGCAGACGCGCGACGGCAAGGTGGGTTCGAAGCAGCAGGCGAACCGTGAGACGGGCTTCCGCCATTATATGGTCGATCACTTCCCTGAGATCAAGATTACCGAGGTCGATCTGCCGCTCGACGAGGAGAAAAAGGAATATGACAGCATTCTGGAGGATTTCTTCAGCACCCACCCGAAGGTGCACCATTGTATCACCTTCAACTCCAAGGCTCATCTGGTGGGCGAGTTTCTGCAGCGCACCAACCGCCGCAACGTCCAGATCATGGGCTACGACATGGTGCCGAAGAACGAAGCCTGCGTGCGTCAGGGCAGCATCTCCTTCCTCATCGCCCAGCATGCCTATCAACAGGGCTATGCGAGCGTCGATGCCCTGTTCAATGCCATCGTGCTCAAGCGTGCCGTGACACCTGTGAACTACATGCCCATCGAGATCCTGACCAAGGAGAATGTGGATTTCTACCGTAGGAAAGCAATATAAACTAAAACAAATATTATTTTATGGAACAAGCTACATTTCTGAAAATTAATCCGGCAGACAGTGTGGTCGTCTGCCTACAGCCCAAGAAGAAGGGCGACATCATCGAGATCGACGGTCTGAAGGTGGTTGTCAACCAGGATACGCCCGCCGGTCATAAGGTGCTCATCAAGGATGCACCCAAAGGTACCGACATCATCAAGTACGGCTACCCCATCGGTCATGCCAAGGAGAATATGAAAGCCGGTGACTGGGTCAACGAGAATAATCTCAAGACTAATCTCGCAGGGACTCTTGAATATACATACGAACCTGTAAACCAAGAACTTGACATCAAAAAAGAAAACCGTACCTTTAAGGGTTACGTTCGTAAGAACGGTGATGTCGGTGTCCGGAATGAGATATGGATTGTGCCCACCGTGGGCTGTGTCAACGGCATAGCCGAGCGCCTGGTAGAAGCCCTCAAGAAAGAGACGGGCGAGGAAGGTATCGACGCCATCCACGCCTGGCACCATAACTTCGGATGTTCCCAGCTCTCAGGTGACCACGAGAACACGCGCAAGGTGCTTCGTGACATCTGTCTCCACCCGAATGCCGGTGCCGTGCTGGTGCTGAGCCTCGGTTGCGAGAACAACCAGCCCGACGACTTCATGAAGATGCTCGGCGACTACGATAAGGACCGCATCAAGCTCCTCGTCACCCAGAAGGTGGAGGACGAAATGGAGACAGGTATGGAGATCCTCCGCAACCTCTATGAGATTGCCCGTCAGGACAAGCGCACGGAGGTTCCTGTATCGAAGCTGCGCGTAGGCCTGAAGTGTGGTGGTTCCGACGGTTTCAGCGGCATTACTGCCAACCCGCTCGTTGGCGAGTTCTCCGACTGGCTCGTGGCACAGGGTGGCACCAGCGTACTGACGGAGGTGCCTGAGATGTTCGGTGCCGAGACCATCCTGATGAATCGCTGTCGTACAGAAGACCTCTTCAACCAGACGGTATCTATGATCAACAACTTCAAGGAATACTTCCTCTCGCATGGTGAACCCGTCGGCGAGAACCCCAGCCCAGGCAACAAGGCCGGAGGTATCTCGACACTCGAGGACAAAGCCCTCGGCTGCACCCAGAAGTGTGGCAAGGCTCCCATCAGCGGTGTGATGGAATACGGCGATCGTCTGGAGCACGACGGTCTGAACCTGCTCTCAGCTCCCGGCAACGATCTCGTAGCCGCTACTGCCCTCGCCTCTTGCGGCTGTCACCTCGTGCTCTTCACCACAGGTCGCGGTACGCCCTTCGGCACCTTCGTCCCCACGATGAAGATAGCCACCAACCCCTATCTCGCCAGTCACAAGAAGAACTGGATCGATTTCTCCGCCGGACAGCTCGTCGAGGGTCGTACCATGCAGGAGCTTGTACCCGAGTTTATCGACAAGGTGCTGGCAGTCGCCAGCGGAGAGCACGCCAAGAACGAGGAGAACGGCTATCGCGAGATATCCATTTTCAAGAATGGCGTCACCCTTTAATATAAATAAGGTATAAGGACGTGAAAAGGGGCCTCATAGCACTATCACCACTCGTGGTGTTTGTCCTGTTCTACTTAGTCACCAGCATCATTGCTGGTGACTTCTACAAGATACCCATCACGGTGGCATTCCTGGTGTCGAGCTGCTATGCCGTCATCATCGCTGGCGGCAAGCCCCTCATGCAGCGCATCAATGCCTACAGCCGTGGCGCAGCCACGGAGCAGATGATGCTGATGATATGGATCTTCATCCTGGCCGGTGCCTTTGCCCACTCCGCCAAGGCGATGGGCAGTATCGATGCCACTGTCAACCTCACCCTCTCCCTGTTGCCGCCTCAGATGCTGTTGGCAGGCATGTTCCTGGCAGCCTGCTTCATTTCCCTGTCTATAGGCACGAGCGTCGGTACGATTGCCGCCCTGGTGCCCATCGCCGCAGGTGTAGCCAGTGAAACGGGTATCGACACGGCGATGATGACCGCCATCATCGTCGGTGGCTCTTTCTTCGGCGACAACCTCTCGTTCATCTCCGACACCACCATCATGGCCACCCAGACACAGGGCTGCCGTCTGAGCGACAAGTTCCGCGTGAACTGCTTCATCGTGGCCCCTGCCGCCATAGCGATCCTCATCGTCTATCTGATAATGGGCCAAGGCGTGAGTGCACCTACTCACGTTGCCAGTGTCGAATGGGTAAAGGTCATCCCCTACCTCGCCGTACTCGTCACCGCCGTCTTCGGCATGAACGTCATGGGCGTACTCATACTGGGACTCATACTCACGGGTGTCATCGGACTACTGACGGGCGCCTTCGACATCTATGGATGGTTTGGTGCGATGGGCGATGGCATCCTCTCCATGGGCGAGCTGATAATCGTCACGATGATGGCCGGCGGCATGCTTGAGCTGATACGTCAGCAAGGCGGCATCGACTTCCTCATCCAGTTGCTGACGCGCCGCGTGAACAGCAAACGAGGCGCAGAACTCTCCATCGCCGCCCTTGTCTCGCTGGTGGACATCTGCACCGCCAACAACACAGTGGCCATCCTCACCGTCGGCGGCATCTCCAAGCAGATTGGCGATCGCTACGGTGTCGATAACAAAAAATGTGCCTCCATTCTCGACACCTTCTCCTGCATGGTACAAGGCATCATCCCCTACGGTGCCCAAATGCTGATAGCCGCCGGACTGGCTTCACTCAACCCCGTGAGCATCGTGCCCTACCTCTACTATCCGCTGGCACTAGGCATCGTGGCCCTGCTGTCGATACTGCTCAGATACCCCAAAAGATACTCTTAGACCATGGACATCATACAGCGCAACTTATTCAAACTGCTCAGAAACGGTGTATTCAACACCTACGACAAACTCGAGCCGATGTCGGCATTCAAATGGGAACGGCTCTTCCAGTTGGCCGTCATGCACAATGTGGTTCCCTATGCCTACAAGGGGATAGAGAACAGTCGCGACCAGTTCTTCATGCACCTCACGGAAAAACAGGAGAAGGAATGGCAGAAGGCTTATAGTGAGACAGCCAGGCCAACAGCCATCGAGGACGAGGAGGATGAGTTCCTGCGTGCCGACCATCTGACCAACCCCGTGTTGAACCGTCAGCTGCAGAACATCCTCGACGACGAGCATTCCGACACGACCACGCGCCACATGCTGCTGCTCATCATCAGAGTTGTCAGGCATATTCT
>Ga0247608_10006590_pt1 | contig 12160 bp, 18 predicted proteins | sample 176DNAGHGlowgp2_FD_193490 | JGI IMG/M metagenome (GOLD analysis project Ga0247608, IMG submission 193490) | Sheep rumen microbial communities from Palmerston North, Manawatu-Wanganui, New Zealand - 1766 DNA GHGlow gp2 | ecosystem: Host-associated > Mammals > Digestive system > Stomach > Rumen ... | reverse complement strand
CATTTATATCTATTCTTGGAGGATAGTCGATTGCTGCAACTAGACAGTTTGATGAAATCGTTCAAAGTATTTTAGCAACAAATGAATATGCTGCAAGAAACGTTAATACGATTAAAAAAGTATCAAAAGCTGTGTTAGCTTAGGTAAAAGCAAGATTTTTCTTTGACCAGTCTAATGGATATTGTAAAGTAAATGGAATATCTTATAAAGGGCTTATTGATGGAAAAGATAGCATATACAATAGGTTATTAAAAATAAAGTCCGCAATAATGAGTTAGCCAGAATATGCTGAATACAGGGACAGTTCTGGTGAGCCAATAAATTATCTATTGCAAGTACTCACAAGTGGATATACCACAGATGTACCAAATGGAAGATTTAACACTGCGAAATTTGTACAAGAAAGAGAGAAATCACAAGACAAGAAAAACCAGCAAGATTTGATAACAGCGTGGGATAGTTTATTACATGACGATTAGCATCCAGAACTGCAATAGTTTGCAAGAGATTTAGTAGTCTATGCATTCTTTACATCTGCAGATAATGGAGGAAATAGAGATTTGTTTCAATATGTACCTAATTCTTGGAAACATGAAAGTGGCTATGCGGATTGGATGGCATAGGCTCTTGATGATTTCAAAAATTATTCTTATGTGTGGACAGACGATGACATGCGCGATGTATATTTAAATAATACAGATGATAGCTTTTTCGTACGTCCCGTATCAAAAGAAAAGTTCACTGCTGTTGATAATAGTGGTATACTTTCTGGAGTAAGAATAACAAGAGAATATAAAAACATTGATGGCAAAGCCGTCGTTGTTCCAAAGGTTACATTTACATACGAATCCTTGTCTAGTGCACCAAATTATATTAAAATTACAGAAGGATCTGAAGCCGACGGTAATGTGACAACAAAAGTATATATTAAAACAGACACTGGAATGATTAATGGCAAATTGTATCCTATATATAGTCAGGTTAATCCTAGAAGTACCAAATTCAAAGCTGGTAACTATACATACGGATACGGTACAAGAGCATAGCAAAAGTCAAGTACTGAGCTAGTATCGTTTAAACTTGCAGCTCTAAAACAAGCTTAGGTTGTAGGTATAGCTGTGCGTAGTGACGGAACTGCAACAACTCAAGCTGTAGGTAATGATGAACTTGCTATACGAGATAGTATTGCCGCATACAGCAAATTCAAAGAAGCACAAGAATCCAAATCTGTCATAGAACCACAAAATAATTACGGAGAAGGTTGGATAAATCATTCTGGAGGAGCTGTAGGAAGTGATTCTTATTGGGGTGAAATTGGTGAGAGGTATGGTGTTAAATCAAACCATTATTATCACGGGCAAAAAACCCCAAATGGAAACGTTGCTATATCAGAAGAAGAGTTTGAAGAAGGTAAACAACACGTGTATAAAGCAAACGAAACCTTGAATAGGAAACCAGATAATTACATGGATCTTCTTGCAAGAAATTACGCGCAGGTTAAAAATGCGGATGCAATATTTGCAATAGGACACCTCAAAAACGGAATTGTTGACGGTGGTACTGGTTGGGCTGTACAAATGGCAATAGACGATCACAAACCCGTTTATATTTATGATCAAGAAAGATAGAAATGGTATAAAAACATCGATGGAAAGTGGTCTGAATCTGATGTTCCTACACTAACCAAGAACTTTGCTGGTATTGGCACAAGGAAGCTAAATGAATATGGCATGAAGGCAATAGAAGATGTATATAAGAAAACATTTATTGCTCCGTCAGAAAATAGCACACAACAATTTGACGACTCTGACCAATCAGATAGTGCATTTAAAATATGTAAAGAAAATAAAATTTAACGATTATGATAGAAGCATGTCCTAATTTAAATGATCCCGAAGTAGCGAGGGAGTTTAACGAAATAAAAGAAGCTACAAGCGAAAAGACGGCTTATAATATATGGTCGTTAAATAATGGATATAGTATAGATAAGGCCCCTAATGGGGCCAAGTCTATCCTATTTGAATCTTTGTTAACAGAATGCAATGGTGATAAAGCTGCTGCTATAAGAGCCAAAGCTGCATTATATGGCAATAGATTTAGGGAATGGTTTGGCGACTGGTTACAAGAAGACAAAACCAATGTTTCTAAAGCGGTAGATGAAAACGATGAACCTTTAATTGTCTACCATCATACAGATAACTCAAATCTTACAGAATTTAGTACTGATTTTGAAAACTACTTTACGAAAGATGGTGGTACTAAAGAAGCAATATTTTTTGACGAAAATAAAACTGGCACACTTGGCAGGAAATACGATATTCCAGTGTTTCTTAACATTAAAGACCTAAATGAATATAACGAAACTAAACAGCAACTTCACGACAGAGGTACTACTTATAGAGATGTTGTAAATCAATCTGCAGCAAAGAATAATAGGGATGGTGGTGTTCACATGAAAGATTTTGATGACAATAAAATGGAACATCAGAGCATTTGGATTGTACACAACTCTAATCAAATCAAATCAGCTACTGGTAATATAGAAACAGAAAAACCTGACACAGGATTCTCTACAACTGATAATAATATATATCATTTAGAAACTGATTATATCGATACACCAGATATAACCAATTCAGACCTTTTTGGTTTTAAACTTGGAGAAGACCACACAATCGAGGAATTTGCAAATACATTTGATTTGTCAAATGATTTTACATGGTTTCCAAAATTGCTAGATCTTACAAAACAATTCGGTGTAAAAATAAGGTTTGAAAATCCACAACGCGCCGGAATTGCTGGAGAGTTTTAGGGAGACACGATTACATTGTATATAGATCAAAACAACCCAGCGTTTATACATACTGTAATACACGAAATGTTACACTCTGTATTACATTCGTTACTTGACGCAAAAATAGAATCACTTGATGAAAATTAGAGGCTTGTTAGAGATGCTGTAGAGAAATTATACAAATAGTTTTGTTTAAATAAAAATAAACCTAGTAAATTTGGTAATATTATAAACATCCACGAATTTGTTTCTGAGTTTTCAAATAAAGAATTTAGGCAATATTTGAAACACGATAAGGCGTTGCGAGATCTATTTAAAAATGTAATAGATTATTTAATGGCAATGCTTGGAATTAAGAATAGAAATAACGATCCGTGCGATTTTGTAATAGAACAATTATTAGATGCAGCTAAACTCAATATAAAAATCGAAGACGCTTCTTTTAATATAACAAACGAACAATATGCAAATATATATAACCAAATAAATTCTAGGTATCACAGTGCTCAACATACTTACAATGTTTTTGAATTTGATGGGATTACTATATTATGGAAAAAGGATAAAAACGGTGGGTAGTTAGAAGAGGTGGCAACGTCCGGAACTGAAAGAGCATAGAAATTATACGATTTTGCGCATTCTTATTATTTGCAGCAACCTGATTCAAATACGCAGTCATACGAAGATGCCGAATTAGAGGCAATTTCTCATATGCCTGCCGTTCAAGTTACACTTGATTCTCAAAGAGAAAATTGGATACGTTCACAAAATCCTCAAACAGATGAAGAGCGTGCAAATCTGGCTAGGGAATTCGATCTAAAGCAGCTTAGAGACAATACTAATAACATAGTAAATAAGATTGTAAGCGAGTATAATCTTGAGCATAATGGCACTGAATATATTTCACGTGACGATCGTGGTAAATATGTAGCAATGCTTGTAAATAGCATACAAAAGCGTTTAAGCGATCCTAAATTTGCTCCAATAGAAGCTGCGTTTTTAAATTGTACTATACTTGGCACAGACGATATAAGTTCGTATATTTTATAGATGGCGAAAGTATATATTGAGGATTTTTATCAGTCTGATGCCATCTAGGAGGTCATGAAGATTATTGATCCCAAAGGAACTATGCATAAAGATGATCTTGAGAATCATCTTGTAGATCTTGTAGTAAAGACGATTATTGACCCAAATAGCAACAAACGTGGTATAGTTTCTAAAATAAACAACAATATTGCTAATTTTGTAAGAAAACACTTTAACCACAATACCATTTCAAATGAAGCAAAATTAATACTTATTGATACTATTGCAAAAAACATGTCGTGTTGCGAAGACCTAGAAAGAACAAATACTGAAGATTTGCTACACGATGTTAAGTGGTATGAAATTACTGGTAAAGAGTCTCAGGTAACACCAAAGGATGTAATCAATCAAATCAAAAAGGGTATAAAGATACAGATTAAATCTCTTAGGAGTGTTACTAATGTCGATGAAGATAAAATATTAATATTAAACCAGTTATTGGAAAAATTAGACGATATTGACTTAAAGAACAACCCGGATGATGTGCTCGGAGTAGTTAGTGAATTTATTACACAGGCCAACTCTGATATAAATCAAGCAAATGCGGATTTAAGAAATATGTTGAATGGAGATCCTATAAACATAGATGACGGGCGATTATATTAGATTAAAACAGACGTGATTGGTTATTATAGGTCAATTATCAACAATTATATAATTCCATTTACCAGAAACGCAACAAATCCTACGCTACAGCCGGGAGGTGCTTTGTACGGAATTGTCAGAGACATGTTAAATAAATGCACAAATACTTAGCATTTATACGATTATGTGTTAAGTCAACATATAGAAGCGATGATAGGCAAGTTTGTTGATTCTAATGTCAACATTGGTGATAAAAAAAGATTTAAAGTAAATTGTATACTTTGGTTGAACAATAAGATTAACAACGGAGATCTTGGATTTTTTGAAAACTGGGTCAAGTCTGCCGCATCTTCGCACAGTCAAATTGTAAGAATGGTAGATGCATTTGTTAGATACAATGATACGCAAGTAAGACAACAGGCTCTTGCTCGGTCTAAAAAACTTTAGGATATATATAAAAACTGCGAATCTACAATCTCCAAATTATCTCCTTTTAACTATCAGCGATAGTTCTGCGAATTAGATGATGACGGCCAAACTACAGGAAACTTCTTAACCGCTGTAAATGTTGGTCAATTTGAGAAAGAAAAAAGATAGTTTATAGATAAATGGATAAATGAGCGTGGCGTACAAATGGACGATGATGGTACTCTTATTTTTCCTGATGATCAAACGTGGAAAGATTACAATGACGCGTATGACGACTTTCTTGAAGGTAGACAACATCGTAGGTATACAGCTGATTATTATAAACTCGAAAGGCAGTATATGAGCCGTGATACCATTGAATATAAACGCAATATAAGGCATCGTATACAAATGTTGTATGATAAGTGCTTTGATAAAGAGGTAGGTGCTCCCAATATATGGAAGTTGGATAGAGCCGATAGGCAAGGTTTGCAAGACTTGTTAAAATTACAACAAAATCTATCTAACCCATTCATCATAGAGTATGACAGCAATGGTAAAATATCTAAAATTACAGAAAAGACTGGAGATTAGCTAAGAATGGCCGAAGAAATAGGTGCATTTAACAAAGCTATTGCTGGAAAAATCAAATTCTCCCCGAATTACGATAAGTATAATTCCGCAAAAGAAGCGATGAAAAATAAATTTGGGGAAAATAGCATGGAATACAAACAGTTTGTTTGGAATTTTTCTACAAGACAAGCCACTCCTTTATATTATGCGAGACTTAGAGAAATTTTTGGCGCAAAATCACAGCCTTTGATCGATGATATACAAAAAATAGATCAAAAAATAAATGCGATAACGAATGCTACGCTTTCAAAGAAAGGAAAATATGTACAAGACTTGTCAAAAATGAGTGATGAGGCTTATGCTAAATTGAAAGAGCTGGAATAGAAAAAATCAGAACTATTAGAATCAGCATAGAAACAAAGCGGTAAAAAACTTACAGAAAAAGAGAAGGCTGAGCTTGCATCAATGCATCATTATGAATATGTTAAAAACCCAAAAACAGGTAGAGAATATATAAAAGAGCTTGAAGAGCAATATATGTCTGCTGGTAAGCGTAAAGAATATTTAGATAAATTTTTTATATAGACCGGAGAAAAAGTCAGGCCATTGTCAATATTTTCTGTAGATGTTATAAGCCCTGAATATATAGATGAAGAAACACCTATTGGTATGTTCTCTGATGTAGATCTTATGTCAGACTTTGTAGATCCAAAATACGATCCGAATGATGATGAATTCATGAATATCGACAAAGAAAGGTATCATAATGCGAAGTATGACGAAATGATCAAAGACAAAAACGCAAAAAGATTTTACGATGAAATGCTTGCTATGATGGAAGAAGCATGGTCCATGTTACCAGATATAAATAGGCATTATAAGTACATGTTACCACAAAGGCGTGGTAACATATCGTAGCTTGTAGCGAGGGATGTAATAAATGCATTTACAGGCAGAGAAGGCAGGCAAAAATCTTCTATTGGGAAAGTTGCTAAAAATGTAGTAAAACTTACTGCTTTAGGAGCAATCGGTGGATTAGCATTGGGTGGTATGTTAGCATTATTGCCATCAAGTTGGATAGCCGCGTCTACTGCAATGATTTCTTCTGCAGCATATGGAACTATATCGGGATTCGTAGGTGGTTTGCTTACAAGAGATAAAAATATAGCAGAAAGATTGTTATCAGTAACAGAAAACGATATAGAGTTTAATGAAACTTATGCAATACGTCCAGATGGTAGTGAAGTTGAAACAATACCTATTAGGTTTGTAAAAAGACTAGATGATCCAACTGCAGTTAGTACATCTTTGATTCATTCTGTATCCAGTTTTTACGAAATGGCATTGAATTATAACCAAAAAGAAAAGCTTGCTCCAATCGTAGAAAACATACAATTTATGCTTAGCGGTGGATTTAGTGGGTCAACTACAACTGATCAAGCAGAAAGAGTAAGATCTTATAAATCAGCAATGATATATGGTCGTAAAAAGACTGGTATAGCAAGAAGGTCTAGCAACAAAATGACAGATTCCGAACAGAAGATAACAAAATTAGTACAATTTGTATTAAACACTACACATGCAAAAATGCTTCCTTGGAATGCAACGTCAATGTTCAAAAATGCAATAGATTCCATATTATCATATATTATAAATGTATTATCTGGCAAGCATATTACATTGTCTGATGCAGGTAGTGGCATTTTAGATATGGGTAAAGAAATAGTAAACGGGACAGCATTTACAAATATAGGCTCTGCTGATACAAAAAGTTTTACTGGCGCCGCAATGCAATATAATGGGGTGCATATGGGGTTGGCAGAAACGTTTGATGACACTGAAATGCAAACATGGAGAAGAATTGTAAAACGGTTTTCTTCTATGGGCCCGCTTACGTTTATTGATTATACATTCAAAGGTCTGTTTTTAAACTCTGTGTATAATACATACAGGCTTGTGTTAAACCCATCAACAGGCAAAGAAGAATTCATGAATAAGCAAGAAGCACAGTTTGCTTATGCCGATTCTCTTGGTAGAAAAGCTGGTCTAGAAATATGGAAAAAATCTAAAACGAGACTTAAAAATGCATATATTGTAACAAATGAAGGTTTAAAATTAAAGCCTGAGTTTGAAAATATAGTTAGACCTATTATAGATGGGAAACCTTCATATAGGTTAGAGATGCGTGTATCAGGATTAATAAAAGAACAAACTGCCGTCATAAACGGTATGCTTGATTCTCAAGATATAAATAAGATATCGCAAAATTTTATAGGCGGCGCTATATTACTTATGCGTGGCTGGATGGTTGCTTAGCTCACAGATTATAATAAAGATGGTCAAGATTTTGCAGTATTCGCATCAAATACGGAAGAGATATCAAAAATAGCAAAAGCATCAACAGTTGGTTCATTACAAAGTAAAATAATAGGAAATCTTGATGCGTTTGTAATACAATCTGCCCCTTCAGAATTAGAAGGATAGTATAACCTTGCTACAGGATTTATTGAACGAGGATGGTGGGTAGGATGGATAAAATGTATTAAAAATATGCTTAAAGGAATGAGATATCTTACAAGGCATAATAAATATCAATTAAAAGCATTAGCTACTATTCTCATAACAACTGTTTCGTTAGGCTTATTGACACACCCATTATACGATTGGAAAGAAGCTGCTGATACAGAATACAGTGAGGCAGATCCGTATAATTTCGAAAGAGTTGCTTCAAACTTTTTATATACAGGTACAGTTGCTGCATATAGTGAACGTTTTGGTCAACTAGGCCCTGTTGGATTTATGAACTCTTTCTTAGAACTTGTAAATTCTCCGACAGTAGCATCTTCTTGGGTTAAAGATTTAAATACTATAACAGATGCATGCGAAGACATGATCACTTTATTAGACGCAATGTATAATAATGAGAGTGTTGATCAAACAGAACCGATGCAAATTGTAAAACGTGGTAGTTTTAAAGGACGTAAAAAAATTACAAAGGATTTATTAAAAGCATCTTCTGAACTCCCGGGTATTAATGCGCTCGGTATTTCAAATATGTATAAATCTATTTCTCCAGATGCTCAAAAGGAGAAACTTAAGTTTTATAAAGAAACTATTCCTTTTACTGGAGCACAACCTTGGTTAAAATTACCAGATAAGAATAACAAACCTTCTACCACAAGCAATAAAATAAAACCAATTAAACGAAATTGGAAATGAGCCTATTAATTGATGGTAACTCAGTTTGTTAAAAAATGAGAAAAGGGTCAAGCACATATTGTGCTCGGCCCTTTTTTGTTCTGTACACGATTATACAGAACCTCATAGTCCCATTCAGGGACTGAAGATTTATTGAAACTATGAATTATTGTATCAATATTGTTGACAAAAAATTCATTTATGTCTGCATCTTTAGACTTCCAAAAGGTAAGTACTCTTAGTTTATCTTTAGTGCTTAACATAAACAAATTTTTTGTTATATAGTTTATTGCTGGATTTGTAATACAAAAGGTATATAATTTACACAACACACCTTTTATTCTTACATCGATTACATTATACAAAGATTTCAAAGACTTGAACTTTATAGTTCTATCATATGATTCTTTTACATCCAAGTTAGCAACATATAATAAAAATATATGATTGTCTAAATATGGTCTGTTTATGTCATCGGTAAATGCATCTACAAATCCAGCTTTGGGGCTTATGTCTTCTGCTGTTATTTCATCGTCTAACAACGGCAGTATAAACTTCAAATGGTAGCTCATAGGCTTAATTCTTCTGAGCCATCTCCTTCATAATAAGCTCTACTGTGATCCCAGTTACCTGTTCTTTGATGCCAAGCAATATGTTCTAAAGCATATTCTATAGTATCAGCGTGTGGATAAATTTGGTCTTTTGTAAATTCAAACACTCGTATTTCATTAGAACCTGTTGTATCGATTCCAATAATATACCATTTGTGAGACCAATCTTTCAAATCTTCTCCTAACTCATACTTTAGATACCACCCAACAGCCATTGTATAATACATTAGCTGTCTACAATAGTCATACTGCTTTATACTATCTTCAAAGTGCCACAACTTTTGTGTAGTCTTTAAATCGTAAATAATAGCTTTCTTATTCTTGAAATCAAGAGTAAGACCATCAAGTAATGATTTACAAGCTATTGGCGTCTCACCATAGAATTCCCAGTTTATATGGAATTCATGTCTACCAAAATAAGTTACATTATTGTCATCATCATACATATTTCCGACGGTATTAAGTAACTTTCTTGCAAGTTTGTGAGATACCATATTTTGCTTAATTTTCTCAAGCATTTTAACATCCCAAGGACTAATCATAATCCTTCCATCATTTGCTTTCAGGAAGTCTATGTAATCCTTCAACGTAGAGGCTATTTTCAGCCCTTCTGAGAGCATTAAATCATCCGACTTACCTTTTGTACTGTAAGACTCTTTATATGCGCTTAGAATGGCTTTATTTGGCTCAATTTCAACACTTAATGCTAGTGCCTGACAGAACTTCTCCTGCTGCGCAGATGAAGGTCTACTTTTGTCCCAGACTACATAGTCTTTTTGGAACTCTTCTGGCTGTAACAGATACTCATGAATCATGGTACCTCGCTCTAATACAGGGTTCTTTTCCTCTGGAGGAGGGTCTGTTAGCATCTTGTGTAAATAAGCTGGTCCCTTTTGCAGAAACCAGCCTATGTTAGAATTGGAAATTCTACTCAAATCTGAGTAGTAAGGAATAGAAATATCCATAATTATCTGGCTAAACAACAATCACAACCACCATCAAAGTCAACAGAATTTTCTATTATATTCTTAAGTTTTGATTGTGTTGTGTTTTGTTTATTTTCATCTGTTGTAGATATATTCAAATCATTAAATATACTATCAAACGATTCGTTAGGATTATTTCTTATTTCTTCTGCAAAAATGGCTGTATTATCGTAAGATATAAGTTTTGCTTTTGCAAAAAGATACTCTGTAGCAGCTTCTGCTTTAGCCTTATTATTGATTACTTCATTGATTACAGCAAATGCAGCTGTTTTATCAAGTGATGTAAACCTTTTCTTATATCGTATACGAGAACACCTGTCATTCAGATATTCATCAATATCATCTTCCTTATTACATGTACAGATTACCAGCTTTTTACAAGTTGGCTTTACGCCATCTAAGAAAGATAACATCTGACGAGTATTCCACCGTTTATCAATTTCATCGAAGATTATACAACAAGGCGTATCTGTTTTAGAAAAGAAATTTTCCATATCTGAAACGTATACTCCCGGATCTACAACAACAATAGGCAATTTTGTTTGTTTGGCAATATATTTTGCCATAAGAGTCTTACCAGACCCCTTAATTCCGCTAAGCATTACACCTGTTGTCATCTTTGTTGTTCTATTGAACGCATCGATGGATTTATTTACAAAGCGTAGATCTTCATCTGAAAGAGCATAGTTCTTTGGAAAATCAAAGTCTTTACTCTCTTTTAAATAAACGTTACCGCTGTCTTCTTCCATAAGGTCATATACTTTTCCGTTAATCAACTCGTAGTCTACTCCTTCTGGCTTCGGTATAATGTTTTCTCCAAGCTTTATAAATATCTTTTTATTTGTTTTTTCCATGATTTTTCTGACTTAAAAGTTCTATAATCATTTCGTCTACCTGTTTGTGATTTCTCACAAGGTATAATTTTATTTTTGCATGATGTCGTTTAAGATAATACTTAAACAACTTCCATCGGATAGGGAAAGAATCTCCCATAAGACCTTTACATTCTACTATAAAACCTCGTCCAACGAAGTCTGGTAGATATGTTATAGGTCTTATTTTTTCTCCTAAAAACTCGAACTTTGGAATCAAGGTGAAATGCTTTGGCTCATATTTAACTGGTATTCCAGCTTTCATAAAAGCTTCATACGTATAGAGTTCGAGTTTACTACGAAAATGTAGTCCATACGCATCGACTGCTGTCGCATTTTTCACCTTACCCTTAGAAGACATATTTTATGGATTTTAGATATGTCTTAAAGGTGTTACTACGTATTGCCCAAATATCATCACTTATAGTAAACATTATAAATAATTTACATGTTTCTACAATTAATAATGAGGCTAAAAGAAAATTAGTCATATGCATCTAGTGTCTTAATTAACCAATCTTTTATTATTTGAAATCCGTTTGCTTTAACAGCATCGGATACATCTTTTGCGTGGTAACGCTTGTTAACGAAAACAGGATGTAATTTATACATCTTACTATATCCTCTTGCTTTCAACATTCCTGTTTTATCACGATCATATAGAATCACAATATGTTTCCACTTCTTCTTTAAATGAGCTAAAATATCATCTGGTATGAAAGTTGTCTCACTTGATGCAGATATAGCATAAAATCCCATCTCATATAAACACATCACATCTTTTAAAGATTTAGTTATGATGAGGAGATTACCACCCTCCTTAGGCAACTCGGCTAATCCCTGAACGTGCCGATTTGTCAGATTGGTACGCCATTTAGTATACTTGGAGGCAAGTGGTCGATAAATTTTAAATTTATCAAACACTTTATATGCATACATAGGATTAGTATCTTTGTAGGTTCCTCTGACGACTCTATTACAAAGAAAATATTTTATGCTAAACACATTAAATTTCTTTAACGTGCTAAGAGATATATGAAATTG
>Ga0247608_10006589_pt1 | contig 12160 bp, 11 predicted proteins | sample 176DNAGHGlowgp2_FD_193490 | JGI IMG/M metagenome (GOLD analysis project Ga0247608, IMG submission 193490) | Sheep rumen microbial communities from Palmerston North, Manawatu-Wanganui, New Zealand - 1766 DNA GHGlow gp2 | ecosystem: Host-associated > Mammals > Digestive system > Stomach > Rumen ... | reverse complement strand
TCCCGCCTCTGGGGTGAACTGGCTCAGCACGCCGTAGGGTTTGTTGAAGAGGATGACCATTTTTGTAAGGGTTCTTTTTGAGGGGGCAAAGATAGGATTTTTCAGGCAACAGGTAATAGGCAATAGGCAAAATAAAGTAGAGACGCACGACCGTGCGTCTCTACAGGTTTTAACGAGCGGAATGGTGCGCCGTGGCTCGTGCTCTTAGCCGAGGGCGAGGGTGGTCAGATACTGTGAGCGGCCGTACTGGAAGCTCCCTTCGTCGGAGCGCATCATCAGCGTGTAGGCATAACCGTTGTCGGAGGAGTTCTCCGCCCCGTCGGAGCCGCCGGTAAGGCTGAGGCCCGTCGATGTGAGCGACATCGGCACGGCATAGATGTGCGCCACATTGCCGGTTTCAGTAGTTTGCGTGTCGAGGCTGATGGCGGTCTCTCCGGCGGGCAGCACCTCGTAAACAGTGCGCGTGTAGAGGCCCACCGTGGTGTCGTAAACCACCGCGATCATCATCACGGCGTCCACTTTTTCCGGCAGGGCCTCTAACGTACCACTCACCAAGCCATCGGTAGCGGTCATTCTATTCACCGTGACGGGTGCGGCGACCCCTTGTGAGAACACAAGGTCGTTGGCGTCGAGCGTGGCTGTGACCGACCCGCCGGCAGTGCTCACGTTCGCATGGCGAGCGATATAGCTGGCGAAGAGCGGACGGCGCTTCCGGCGGTCCGGGCTCATGCCCACCAGCACCTCCTTGGGAACGATCCTGTTGATCATGCCTGAGAGGGCGAATTTGGCACGTTGCGACATCTGCGCCTTGGTGCGGGGGTTGAACACTTCTTTTTTGTAAGGCATGATGACTTGTTTGCCATTCACAACTTTGAAAACTAAGCCGCCAATGCGGCCGGTCCATTGACTGAGACCATTAAAATCGGTTTTTCCCATAGCCGCCGCCCCCTATCTTCCTCTGGTCTTCCTCTGGTGTAACTCTGGTGTAAGTCTGGTGTACTCTGGTCCAGCCTTGATCCAAACAATAAATATAAACCATCCCACGTTACACTCACATTGTCATTTTAGTCTCGACCTTTTTATGTCGCCACACATTTTCAAAAGAATAATAAAAGCATCGAACCTGTGGATCATCATTGGGTTCATACTCCTCTCGCTCTTGCTCGCCTTCATACTCTATATGGCCAGTATATTCAATGCCGAGTGCGACACCAGTTATTACAAACCAATCACCTTGCCGCACGACACCTCCACGGCCACTCCTGTGAAGGTGCCGGAGATGGACTGGTCCCGAGCCACCTTCAACGGTCCGGTGCAGAAGGTCCAGCAGTTCCGCTATGCAGCGAAGATGATCAAGCGGTCCAAACAGATTACCAAAGGTAAACTATTGGAAACCGTCACGGAGCAATACGACAAGCAGGGGCGTCTGTTGGAGAAATGCACCCGCGACAGCACCCGTTTATACGGAGAAAGCTTTACGGAATATTACAACGAGCAAGGAAATCGCGTGGAAGATCATCGCAGTTGGTGTAAGGATTACCTCCCCTACCTGCGGCGCTACATTCAGGTGTATGACCAAAACGACGACCTGATTTACAATGTGATATTGGACGAAAATGGGGACACCATAGAGGCTTATCACAGAACTTTTCAGTATGACAAGGTGGGGAATCTTATCACTGCCACAGTTTACGATGTCGAAGACACTGTCGTGTACACCTACGAGTACTTTTTCATGGGTGACAGCATCGTGATACGAGATTACCGGGACAGCGTCTTGACAGGCAGGGATGTGCTGGACAGAAACATGCGCTACACGACCAGTTATTTTCATCTGAGCGGGACAGATTTCCTAGATTTACTGACAGCAGGTATCATGACTTTCCACTATGATGCGGACGGCGGACTGATAGAGGAAACCATAGAAGATTCGTACTACAAGGAAGTCAAAAGATACGACAAACACGGAAATGTGGTAGAAAGTCTTTATTACCGGCACAAGAAGAAAGGCGAATCGGATCGTTATCTCGGATTAAAGCTCGAATCGCGGCGGACACGCAGCTACGAATACGACGAGTACGGCAACTGGATTCGCGCCGTGGAGACCTACGAGAATGCGGATGATCTGAAGCACAAAAGAGTGCAATACACTATTTATGAGCGAAAGATCACCTATTATTAGGGCTAGAAAGGATTTGGAAAAAGTAGAGACGCAAAATTTTGAGTCTCTACAAGGAGCGGAGAGAGAGGGATTCAGATTATTCATTGCAGCTGTATTTTGCAGCTGTTTGTATTCATTTAATTGTATTGCAAATAGGTGAATACCAGCAAAACATGCACATTCGGTTAAATGAACACAAGGTGTATTAGTTAGCATAACAATGTCCTTTTCTTGTTTCGGTGCATTTTTTTAGGACGAAAAATGCACGGGGTGTTTCATACCGTTGTCTCCTCGCCCGTCAGCAGATCACCACTCTTTCTCTATATTGATATAACAAACGGTTTTCAAGTGTAAAAGTACTACTTTTTCAATTCGTACCGAAGCAGTTTTCTTTTCGTCTTGGTGCGTTTTCAAAATATTTTTTGTATTTTTGCTGTCGGAATTGTTTGAGATAAAACCGACAAAATATAATAAAAAATATGTTGGAATCTATTGATGATAAAATACTTAACTCTGTGATGAAACGCGGTAAAGGTGTTGTGTTTTCAACGGAAGAGTACGCCCATTATGGGGATCCAGATGCCGTGCAGAAAGCGTTGAGCCGAATGGCACGGAAAGGAGTGCTGTTGCATGTATGCCACGGTATCTATTGCTATCCCAAAATCGACAAAGAACTGGGATTGGGGCAGCTGTTTCCCTCCTACGAAGATATAGCACAAGTAATCGCCAAGCGAGACAAAGTCAGGATTTTCCCTGCAGGTGCGTTGGCGCAGAATATGTTGGGGTTATCTACGCAGGTGCCTATGAACGTGGTGTATCTTACCGACGGCAGCAACCGAAAGGTGAATGTCAAAAACGGGCGGGGTATCCTGTTTCGCCACGTTTCACCCAAGAAACTGGCATTCAACGACAAACTGGCTATGCTGATCACCACAGCCTTGAGAGATTTGGGATCAAACAATGTGACCGACGAACATAAGAAACAACTGAAAACGGTACTGGAACAACATCCCGAACCGTTTTCGACACACGATATGAAACTTATGCCGCTTTGGATTCGAAACTTAATGACGGAACTTTATGAACAATTACATACAACTCACTGATGCACAAAAACAAACGGTGCTGACCCAATGCAAGAATATCTTGGGATTGCCCGAGCAGGCCGTTGAAAAGGACTATTGGGTGACGGTTATGCTGCAACTGATCTTTGATTCCGAATTGAGAGATCACATCATTTTCAAGGGAGGTACTTCGTTGAGTAAAAACGGTAATCTGATAGAGCGTTTTTCAGAAGACATTGATTTGTCAGTGAACTACGAATATTTCGGCCTGACTGACGAGCCGACCAAAAAACAGTTGAAAAAGTTGCGCAAGGCCTCTTCGATGTTTGTTCGTGAGGCTCTCGTCAATACTCTTGCAAGCCAAATAGAACGATATGGGTTGAAGGACCACCTGTCCATCACGGTTGAACCGGACGGCGAAGGTGACAGCACCTATCCCGAACCTCGGCATATTTACATTCATTACCAATCGGTTCTGCCCATGTTTCTTGACTACATCAAGCCCTCAATAACACTAGAAGTGGGTGCGCGATCGCTTATGGAGCCACGCGTGGAAATTCCTGTGAAAACGATCATTCAGGAAGCACTGCCGCAAATCAACACAGATGTGGTTCCTGTGAATATCATTACAGCTGCACCGCAAAAGACATTCTTGGAAAAGGCTTTTCTGCTTCACGAACTCTTCTCTGTTGAACACGATACGCTTCCCGCCAAACGTCGTTCAAGACATTTGTATGACCTCAATCGGATGATGGATAGGAATTTTGCTATTGATGCGGTCTGCGACGATGCCCTTTGGGAACAAATCCAGCACCACAGAGAGCGGTTCACCTCGATGCTTGGTGTGGACTATTCCGGTGACATCCGGAAACGCATCTGTTTAGTTCCGCCAGAGAAACACATTGACGATTGGGGAAAGGACTATCAGTATATGTGCGATTCGATGATCTATGGAGAGAAACCGACCTTTTCGGAGCTGATAAAAAGCATAAGGGAGTTGGAAAAGAGGTTCAGGGAGAGAAGCTAATATACCCCCGTGCATTTTTTGTGCATTTTTTTGACATAAAAAAATCTCATAAGTCTGTTTTACAATGACTTATGAGACCGTAACTGCGGAGAGAGAGGGATTCGAACCCCCGGAGGTGTTACCCTCAACGGTTTTCAAGACCGCCGCAATCGACCGCTCTGCCATCTCTCCTTTTTCGGGCGGCAAAAATACACTTTTTTTGGATATGGACAAACGCTTTCAAGCTTCAGTTTTCAAAACTAACCGCCAACACGAAAACACAATCCCTCACGATCCCCATTAACTGCTAACTGCTAACTACTAACTACTAACTGACCACTACCTGCCAACCGTCGTGATGAACCCCTCCTCCGACACGGCATACCGCTCCGTCAAATCGAAACAGCTCCGGATGTTCTCCTCCGTCAACACCGCATCGGTGTCACCGAAGTGCAGCATCTTCCCTTCCTTCAGCAACAACACCTGCTTGGAGTAGGCCTTCGCGATGGGCAGGTCGTGCAGGATGATGAGGATGCTGGTCTGCCGCTCCTCGTTGAGTTCCCGCAGGATGTCCATGATCTCGAACTTGTGGGTCACGTCGATGTTCGCCAACGGCTCGTCTAACAGCATGATGCAGGTCTGCTGGGCCATCGCGCGGGCCACCATCACCCGCTGGCGCTCGCCGCCGCTCAATGCCTGCATCAAGCTGTCACGGTACCTCCAAACCTTGCACCGCTCCAACATCTCCTCCACGACCTCCTTGTCCCCAACTCGCTGCATCTCCCACGGGGTCTGATACGGGTTGCGCCCCAACATCACGTAGTCGAACACGGAAATGTCGAACACAATATCCTGATACTGCGGCACGTAGGCAATCTCCCGCGCCAAATCCATCATCTTGTACTCCGACAAAGCCTTCCCGTGGAGGGTTACCACGCCACGGTCCGGCTTCAACAACCCGACGATGCACTTCAACAACGTGGTCTTGCCCGACCCGTTCGGCCCTAAAACCGAACAGAACCCGCCTTGGGGAAAACTCACAGACAAGTCGTTGAAAATCACACGACTGTCGTATGCGAATGCCAGATTGTCTATGCGGATGCTGTCCATTAAGGTTTAAGGTTTATGGGTTAAGGTTTAAGGTTTAAGGTTTAAGGGTTATGGGTTATGGTGAACAGTGGGCGGTTGATGCCAATGTCACAAATCACAAGTCACAAATCACAAGTCACACGTCTCACTCAAAATAATGCCGCAGCTCTTCCGCCCCGAAGATGTGCAGCGTGCTCTTCCCCGAGGGCGTCAATGTGGGCATGTCGCTTTCGAATAGCCGTTGTATCAGCGCTTTGACCTCCTCCTGCGAGGCGGGAACACGCTGACGGGAACGCTTCTGACGGGCCATGCTCTGCGCGATGCCGGCGATTTTGTCGCCCTTGTGGATGACCTGGTTGGTCTGGTAGGCGGACAGCACGCTTTCGATGAGCGCCTGCACGTCGCCCTCCTCCTCTTCGTCGTTGGGCGTGGCGTTGACGGCCAAATGCGTGTTGTCGATCTTCTCAAGGTCGTAACCCAACCGCAGGAAGTCCTCCTTCAGCGAGATGGCCAAGTCGGTCTGCGCGGCGGTGAGCGTCACCGTCTGCGGGAACAGGCTCTGCTGCGGTCGTATCGGGGTGTTTTTCAACGCGTTGACGTAGGTGTCGTACAAGATGCGCTCTTGCACGTTGGGAAGGTCGGCGGTCATCACCTGACCGTTCAGCTCGAAGAAAAGATAGCGGCCTCCGAATACGAAGAAGGGGATGCTCTCGGGCAGCTCAAGCGCGCTTGCCTCGACCTCCGGCTGAAAATCGACCTTCTGCTGCTCCGCTTTCGGATATTCCACCTTCTCGACATTCAGCTCTTTCAGGAAGTTCTCCCAGTCGTTGGAGGTGGGCGTCTCGCGACGGAATCCGCCGCCGCCGAACTGCTGGAATGGGGAGCTGTGCTTCTTCTCGGGCACCTTGTCGAACGGGTTGTAATTCGGGTTGATGTTCATCGTGGGCGGCACGATGTCCTGCCCCTCGGGCTTGTCGGCGATTCGGATGTTGAACGAGTCGTCGAAGTCGATCATCGGGGTGAGCGACATAGTGCCGAGGGCCTTCTTCACGGTGGAGTTGAGAAAGCCGAACACGAGCCGCTCGTCTTGGATTTTGACCTCCACCTTCGTCGGGCTGACGTTGACGTCGATGGCGGCGGGGTCTATCTCGATGGCGATGAAGTAGGGTGGGTGCGTACCCTGCGGGATGAGGTCGGCGTAGGCCTTCTCGACCGCGTAATTGAGCAGGCTGTGGCGCACAAACCGGTGGTTCACAAACATATATTGCTCGCTCTTCTGCTTTTTGGCATTCTCGGGTTTGGCAATGTAGCCGGAGATGCGCATCAGCTCATGGTCGAGCTCCACGGGGAAGAGCTTGTCGTTGAAATGCTGCCCGAAAATGTTGACGATGCGCTGGCGCATGTTGGAGGCGGGCAGCATCAGGACAAGGCTCCCGTTGTTGTAGTACTGGAAGGTGATGTCGTGGTGGATGAGGGCCACGCGGTAGAGCTCCTCCTCGACATGGGTGAGCTCCACCTTGTCGGATTTGAGGAAGTTGCGTCTCGCGGGCACGTTGAAGAAGAGGTTCTTGACGGCGATGGAGGTGCCGTCGGCGCAGGTGACGGGCGCGTGCTCCTTGATTTCGGCGCCTTCGATGAGCACAATGGTGCCCATCTCCTGGGCAGCGGGCTTCGTCTTAAGCTCCACGTGCGCGATGGCCGCGATGGAGGCGAGGGCTTCGCCGCGGAAACCCTTCGTGGAGATGCGGAACAGGTCGTTGGCGTTGCGCAGCTTCGAAGTGGCGTGCCGCTCGAAGCAGAGACGCGCGTCATTGAACGACATGCCCTTGCCGTTGTCGATGACCTGGATGAGGGTTCGCCCGGCATCCTTGACCACGAGCTGGATCTGGGTGGCACCGGCGTCGATGGCGTTCTCCAGCAGCTCCTTGACCACGGAGGCGGGCCGCTGCACCACCTCGCCGGCCGCAATCTGGTTCGCCACCGCATCGGGCAGCAGTCTGATGATGTCTTCCATTTGGTTAAGGGTTTGTGGTTAAGGGTTATGGGTTATAGGTTATAGGTCCGTGTTTAGAAGAATTTCCAGAGCACGATGGCCAGCACCAACACGAAGAAAATCATGAAGAGGATGGTGATGGAGGCACTGTTGTTTTTCTTCTCGCCGGTGTGGTTGCGCTTGCTCCGCCACTCGTCGTGGAGGTTGCGGGCGAAGTCGCGTCGCGCGTCGCCGGTGCTCTCCTCCTTCTTGGGGTCGTAGTAGCGGGGTTTGTAGTTGAACTGCCGGGGTTCCTCTTGTTGTTTGAAAATGTTCCACGATGCCATAGTCGTTAAGTTTTATAGCGCAAAAGTACTATTTTTTTGAATAGGGACGCCGTGCCGGAAATTTTTCCTCACGACGCATCCTTTCATCGCTTCGGATTATTTCATCCCCCGCGCCGCCTTGATCTTGTCGTAGGCCTGGTTCACCTTGGCGAACTGCTCCTCGGCCTTCTTGCGCACGTCCTCGCCGAGATGGCTCACCTTGTCGGGGTGATACTTCATGGCCGCCCTGCGGTAGGCCTTCTTCACCTCGTCGTCGGTGGCGTCGGAAGAGACTTCGAGAATCTTGTAGCAGTCGTCGAGGCTCGGACCGGAACGGGTGGTGTAGTTGCTGCTGCCGGACTGGTCGTAATAGCCGCCGCCATAACTGCCCGAATAGCCGCCACCATACCCGCCGCTGTATCCTCCGCCGTACCCACCACCGTAGGTCGCGCTGACGTACATCAGCTTGATGGCCTCGAAGGTGAGCGAGTCAACGCCGCACCAGCCGGCGATCTGCCGGATGGCGTCCACCTCTTTCTGGTGGGCGTTGCCGTCGGCGGTGGCAAACCCGAACAGGCACTGCAGCACGGCGATTTTCTCGTGCACCGTGGCGTACTGCCGGATTTTCTCACACGCCTCCCGACACGCGCTATCGGTGTCGCTGCCGTTGAGGATGTCGCGGAACTTGAGCATCAGCTGCGAAATGTCGCTGTGCGGGAAGGTTTGCTGGAAGTATTGCTTGCAGTAGTCGAACTCCGACTGCAGCAGACGGTTGTCGTCGGCTTTGGCCACGAAGGCGATGAGGGTCAGCATCTGCTCCTCGAACTGCTCGGGGTCGTTGTAGTACTGCCGGCGGCTCTCGCTGAACTGCTGCTGCGCCCGTCTCGCCCGACGGCTGTTGCGGATGCTGTCGAAGATGCTGCCGATGAGGAAGCCGCCGAAAGCCCCGCCGAGCCCGCCCAAGGCAAGGCCGATAACGCTGAAAATGAGGGTGTATATCATTGTTGAGGGTTTAAGGTTTAAGGTTTAAGGTTTAGGGAAATCATTAAACTCTAAACCCTAAACCTTAAACTAAAGCTACCAGATGTGCGCGTCGGTGTCGAACCAGGTGCCCTGGAGCCGCATGGTCTGTTCGATGACGTCGCGGACCGCCCCGTCGCCGCCATTGCGGATGGAAATGTAGTCGGCCAACTCCTGAATCTCGGTCGCGGCGTTGGCAGGACAGCACTTCACCCCCGCGAGCTTCATCATCGGGTAGTCGGGAATGTCGTCGCCCATCACCAACACCTCCTCGGGCTTGAGGTCGTTGTTCGCCAGATACTCGTTGAAGACCTTGATCTTGTCGCTGACGTGCAGGAAGAATTCCATACCGTGGAACTCCCTGAACCGCAGTTTCATGGATTCAGCGTAACCGCCGGAGATGACGGCCACCTTGTAGCCTTTCTTGAGGGCGTAGTGCAGCGCGTAACCGTCTTTGACGTTGGTGGCGCGCACCTGCTCGCCGTCGGCCGTCACATAGACCATGCCGTTCGATATCACCCCGTCGAAGTCAAGGACGAAGGCGCGGATATGTTTCAGTTTCTCTTTATAGTTCTTCATTGTTTCGTTTTTGTGGCCCCACACTGCGGCTTCGCCTTGTGTGGGGTTAATTGCACTTCGTGCGTTTTGCCTCTTCGAGGCTGCTTAAGGTAATAATTCTATATGTGCGAGTATTTCGTCATAAACTGCTACTATACGTGTGCCACGACCATCTCCTCCTTCAGGTCGTCGTAGTCGAGCTGGACGGTGTCGCCGGAGGTGAGCGTCATGTTGAGAATCTCTTCGGCGAGGACATCCTCCACATACTTCTGGATGGTGCGCTTGAGCGGACGTGCGCCGTAGTTGGCGTCCCAGCCGTTCTCCACGAGGAAGTCCTTGGCCTTGTCGGAGATGGAAATCTCCACGCTGAGGTCCTTCACGCGCTGCAGCACCTTCTTGAGCTCGATGTCGATGATCTTGCCGATGTCCTCTTTGTCGAGGCTGTTGAAGTAGATGACATCATCGACACGGTTGAGGAATTCCGGCGCGAAGGTAGCCTTCAACGCCTTTTCGAGGATGCCCTGCGCGGCCTTGCGCTCGCCGGCCTTGGTGGCGGCGGTGCTGAAGCCCATGCCCGTGCCGAAGTCCTTGAGCTCGCGGGTGCCCACGTTGGAGGTCATGATGATGATGGTGTTCTTGAAATCGACCTTGCGGCCCATGCCGTCGGTGAGCTGGCCTTCGTCAAAGACCTGCAACAGCACGTTATAGACATCGTGGTGCGCCTTCTCGATTTCGTCCAACAGCACGATGGAGTAGGGCTTGCGGCGCACCTTCTCGGTGAGCTGTCCGCCCTCCTCGTAGCCGACGTAGCCCGGAGGCGCGCCGATGAGTCGCGAGACCGTGTGCTTCTCCATATACTCACTCATGTCGATGCGGATGATGGCATCCTGCGAGTCGAAAAGGTACTCGGCCAGCACCTTGGCCAAGTAGGTCTTGCCGACGCCGGTGGGACCAAGGAAGATGAAGGTGCCGATGGGCTTGTTGGGGTCTTTCAGACCGGCGCGGTTGCGGCGGATGGCCTTTGCGACCTTCACGACGGGCTCGTCCTGGCCGATGACCACGCCTTGCAGCTCGGTGGCCATGCGCATCAGCCGTTCGCCCTCGTTCTTCGCGATGCGCTGCACGGGAACGCCCGTCATCATCGCAATCACCTCCGCCACCGTGTCCTCCGTCACGAACGGACGGTTCTCGTTCACGCTGTTCTCCCACGTCTTCTGGATCAACTTCCGCTGCTCGTCCAGCTCCTTGATCTGGTCGCGGTACTTGGCAGCCTCGTTGTACTGCTGGTTGCGGATGGCCTCCACCTTGAGCTTCTCCTGCTCTGCGATGGCGGCTTCGGCAGCGAGCAACTCCTCCGGCACATGGATGTTCTGGATGTGGAGACGCGCTCCCGCCTCGTCCATCACGTCGATGGCCTTGTCGGGCAGACAGCGGTCTGAAATATAACGGTTCGACATCGCCACACAAGCCTTGATGGCCTCGTCGTTGTACTTGACGGCGTGGTGGTCTTCGTATTTGTCCTTGATGTTGTTGAGGATGTCCAGGGTCTCCTCCGGGGTGGCGGGCTCGAGGATGATTTTCTGGAAACGGCGTTCGAGGGCGCCGTCTTTCTCGATATGCTCGCGGTATTCGTCAAGGGTGGTGGCACCGATGCACTGCAGCTCGCCGCGGGCAAGGGCGGGCTTGAAGAGGTTGGAGGCATCCATGCTGCCCGGGGCGTTGCCGGCGCCCACCATCGTGTGCAACTCGTCGATGAAGAGGATGACATCGGTGTTCTTCTCCAACTCCTCCAAGATGGTCTTCACACGCTCCTCGAACTGTCCACGGTATTTGGTGCCCGCCACAAGCCCGGCCATGTCGAGACTGACAATGCGCTTGTGCAGCAGCGTGCGCGACACGTGTCCGGACGAAATCTGCAACGCAAGTCCTTCAGCCAAAGCCGATTTGCCAACGCCGGGCTCGCCAATGAGCACGGGGTTGTTCTTCTTTCTGCGGCAGAGAATCTGGGCGATGCGCTCCAACTCTTTCTGGCGGCCCACCACGGGGTCGATCTTGCCTTCGGCGGCCATCTTGGTGAGGTCCTTGCCGAAACTGTCGAGCATCGGGGTGGCCGACTTGGCATCCTTGCCCTTCCGCACAGTGCGGCGGTCGTTGTCGTCGTCATCGTCGTCGTCGTTGTACTGCCCCGCAGCGGCGGGCTCGGAGAGATGCAGCTCACGGCGCAGCTCGTCCTCGAAGGTCTCGAAGGTGAGTCCGGCCTGGCCAAGCAGCATCTTGATGGTGTTTTGGCTGTCCAACTGTGCCGGCTTGAGGATGGCGAGCATGAGGTGGTAGGACTCCACAGCCTCGCTCTTGTACTGCTTGGAAAAGAGGAAGGCCAGATGCAGCCGCCCCTGTGCCTGCACGCTCATGGGAATCTTGTCGGTCGGGGTGTCGGCCTGGGCGTCGGGCGTCTCTAACATCTGCTCCAAACGCGTGCGCAACCCGGCAAGGTCTATCTGGAAAATATTGAAAATCTTCTGGGTGACGCTTTCGCCGGGATAGCGCAGCAGACACACCATAAGATGCTCTAGTCCAATTTGTTGTGAGTGATACGTCTTGGCCAGCTCATGTGCTTCGGCCAGCACGTAGTTCATTTCTTCCGAGTATTTGATTTCCATAAAAGGGGGTGTTTTAAAATTGGCGCAAAGATACAAAAATTGTGCCATACCAACGCGAACGAGGGAAGGGGAGAGGCGTCGCTACTTTTTGCGCAGGACGAGCCAGATGAAATAGGGGGCGCCGGCTAAGGCGGTGATGCTGCCGACGGGGAGCTCGGCAGGGGCGGCCACAGTGCGCGCCAGCGTGTCGGCCACCAACAGGAAGAAAGCCCCGAAAAAGAGGGAATAGGTGAACAACCGACGGTTGTTGCTGCCGAAGAGTATCCGCGCCACATGCGGCATGATCAGCCCGATGAAACCGATG
>Ga0247608_10006588_pt1 | contig 12161 bp, 8 predicted proteins | sample 176DNAGHGlowgp2_FD_193490 | JGI IMG/M metagenome (GOLD analysis project Ga0247608, IMG submission 193490) | Sheep rumen microbial communities from Palmerston North, Manawatu-Wanganui, New Zealand - 1766 DNA GHGlow gp2 | ecosystem: Host-associated > Mammals > Digestive system > Stomach > Rumen ... | reverse complement strand
TGAAGTGTAATGCTTATACTGATGAATGCATCAAATAAAGTACTGGGTAAAGGTAGTAGCTCTAATGCAAGTGTTGATGATGTTGTTGATTATAATGATAAAATATTAGATTTAACTGCTGGGTGCATAGATAATGAGGATGAAATATCAAACTTGGTAGATAATTGAGCTTCATCAAAGGAAATAGAAAAGGCTACAAATGTTGTTATTAATAAATGTAAAAATTCTATACAGCAGTTGACTAAATTATGATGATGGGAATGAGATACTTCATTAAAAGATTGAACATTAAAGTACATTGCTTTAAATGTTATATACTATCAACAATTCTTAGAATTGGTACCATATTTAGATATTGATAATCTTAGTGTTACTCAAGAAAAACAGTATAATAGCATATTGGAAGAAATGGATGAAACAAATGAAAAATTGGATGATATGAGTGAAGATTTAGAAAACATCCAAAAAAAGTTTGCTAAGAAATTTTGATATCAATTAGAAGGATAAAATTTATTATCTAAAAAGAAGTCTTTAATGACTTCTTTTTGTTTTTTTTGTAAATTGTTTCTTGTTTCATCGATGATTATCTTTTTTTCATTTTTTTAGAAATTTGTCATACCAAGGAGTTTCATCAATTAGTGGTTTAGTGTTTAATATTGTCTGTGGTTTGAGCTCGAGAACTTTATTAAAATTTTCTATCTCTTTTCTAAATTTTTCTGGTTTTTGGTTGTTTAAAGTGATAAATTTATCACCGGCATTTTTTATTATTTCTTCATAGTCTGGTTGCTCTTTTGGATCGATTATCAAAACATTTATAGCTTGAGAGGCTATCAGGTTTTTTATGTAATCCATGTGATTTATTTCTTCTTTTGGGCCTATGATTATAAGCTTTTCCATTTTTATGTTGGTTAAAAAGTTATTTAATTCTCTCAATAATCCTTAACTTTGCACTTCTAGCAGCTTTATTAGCTTCTACTTCTTTATAATTTGGCTGAATAACTTTTTTATTTACTAAATGGAAATTTCCACTTTCTTCAAGTTCTTTGAATGCGATTTTTGTCATTCTATCTTCAATACTGTGATATGTCATAATTCCGCATCTTCCACCGATATTCAAACATTCTCAGAAATCTTTCAAAAAAGTTTCAAGCTGGTCTAACTCATGATTAGTTTGAATTCTGATTGCTTGGAAAATTACAGCGATTCTTTTATCTCAAAATCAAAGTTCATGTAGAGTGGTAGTCAAATCGATTGTGGTTTCTATCGGACTTTTTTTTCTTTTTTCTATGATTCATTTGACTACATATTCTGCATTTCTAGGAGTGAAATCTCCGTATTTGATTAGCATTTCTTCTAGTTCTTCTTTACTTCATTTATTGATTAAGTGAGAAGCTGGCTGTCATTTGGAAGTATCGAATCTCATATCAAGTGGAGCATCGGATTTTATGCTGAAACCTCTACTTCCATCTTTGAAATGTTCCAAGTTTACTCATAAATCCAAAAGCATAAAATCAAAAAGTCATTCTTTCTGTGAAATTTCTTTGATATTTGCATAAGAAGAGTGGTAAAAGCTGATTTGATTTGTTCGTGCAGATACAAATTCTTTTCATTTTGCCATTACTTTTTCGTCCACATCACAAGCTACAATTTTCAAATTTTTACATTCGTCTGGATTATCCTGCTCTAGGTGTGTGAAAAAATATTCCACATGTCCACCATGTCAAAATGTCCCATCAAATGAAAGTTTGAGTGGATGTGGGAGATTTTCGTATGTTTCTTTTGCGAGTACTGGATTATGTCTAAGCATTAAATTTTGTATTCGAGTAAATCTAAAATTGATTATAATTATTTTCTATGGTGTTTCATCTATAATTTCATCAAAAATCTGATTTTTCTTCTCCTTATTTTGTCATTCTGAGTCTTTAGCCAAAGAATCTTGTGTGTCTTGATTGGTTCGTGATGCCTTTCTTTTATAAATTTTCCAATAAGCAAAAACTCATAATCAAATAAATAAAATTACTAAAATATATTTCTTATGTAAATTTTCACTCTGCAAAAATATGGCATATTTTGCTCAAATTTCAGATAATCCATAGATTATATCCATCAACAATTTTTCTGGTCGAATTCGGATGCTTCGTTTGATAATCAGCGATAAAATCAAACTAATAAATCCATAAATTGTAACGATTGGAATAATTGGAACTATGATTATATTCAAAAGTATTCAGACCAAATTTACTCAATTCATAAAGAAAATTAAAATTGGTGCAGTTCATAGACTGGCTCATATTGTAGGAACCAGATATTCTTTCCAGAATTTACAATCAAAAAAGTTTGATTTTTCTTTTTTGTTTCACTTCTTTTTCTCTTTTCTTTTTTCAACCAAGTTTTGAAAGAATTTCTGAAATAATACAATTCATGTAATAGCTCAGAAACTTAGTATAAATCCGATATCATATCATAGACTAAATGGATTGAAAATCAGAATTGTCATGAACGCATACATCATTGATCTTCGGATTGAAATTTCTCTTCCTCGAAATAGTGCGATTAAAGTTAAGCTTCACATTACGGCGGCTCTGAAAACACTCGCATCACTTCCGCATATTAACGCATAGAAAATTATTCAGACAATCAAGAAACCATTTCTGACATAGAATGGTAGAAATGATAAAAGAAATGAAAGCAGAATCAAAACCATGGCGATATTACCTCCACTTACAGCGATAATATGAACGAGTCAGCTATCTACAAATGTATCATAATTATCACTTGGAATCATAGATTTATCTCCAATAAATAGTCCAAGCAGTAGTCATGAATATTTATTTTCTCCAAAAATTGAGATTACTGTATTTTGCATCCGAGCACGAATTCTGTCTATTTTCCCAAGTGGTTCGAAGTGTGGATATTTTCATTCCATGGTGGATTTACTACAGTCTAAGATTCAATCTTTGTCTTCACAGTTAGCCTTGATGCTGACTTTTTCGTACATCGAACCATCTACTCATTTCATGAATAACCGTTTATCGTAGTTGAATTCATAGTTCCAAAATTCGTTGGAAAAGATTGTATTTCCAATTGAAGAAAAAATATTGGAAAAATCTAAATCTTTTTCCGTAGCAGATAAATATAAAATATCTCATATGTGATAATCCTTTTCGCTACTTAATAAGTAAGTTTTTCAATCCTGAGTTTCCACATAATATTTATGATATTTTTGTGTATCTGATATACGTACAAAGTCATTAAAAATATTTCGTTCAGGAGTAGTATATTCAATGTTCTTTATTCATATAAATTGTTTGGAATAGTCAGAATCTTTCAGATTTAAATGAGTGAAAATTACTCAAATCGCGAGAATGTTTCAGAGTAATCATATTAGTAGATATTTGACAAAATGTCTAACGTTCCGTTTTTTATAAATACAAAAAATAATTGCACATAAAACAATAAATGGAATGACAATTATTTCAGAATCTAATAAATTTAGAAATAGCGTGAAAACTCGAATACTACTAGCAAATGCAAGAAAAAACATAGATTAATTTTTATCAAGATTTGAAAGATTAACCTGAATTTTATGACTATTATGAAGTTTAACAAATTCTTTTTCAAAGAATTTTAATATATATAGGAAGTGAAGCCTGGCTCAAATTCCTCATTCAGCGAAGTAAAAAAGTCTCAAAATTCCAGCTATATTCGCTTGTGTTCGGTCAAAATATTCGCAGTTTGGTAAAATTTCCTGAATATCCTCAAAAAATTTTTCATCTTCGGATTTATTACATGCAATATATATCGGTTGCATATTTTTGTGAGAATCTGCAAATTTTCTAATCAATTTGAAACTTTTTTCCTTATTACAAAGTGGAGAAAAATTTATTAAATAATAAGGATCTCTCTTAGATTTAATTTTTTCTTCAGTGAAAATTGACTTAGCTTCCTCAAGTAAACTTAGAGTTAAATCTCAATCATATTCAGCTTTTTCTTCCCAGCTTTGTCCATCTTGTTCCAGAATTTTTTTGGCTAATTCAAAAGAACTTTGATCACGGAGAATGATAATATTAGAATTCTTTACTAGAAAGTTTTGTAAAAATAATGTTCACAATTTCTCATTTGTTCATAGTCCACCAACTATTGCAGTTAATCATTGCTTAATACTTCGTCCATATTGAAAAAAAAGATTCCATCAGCGATAAAGAAAACTCCTACTTTCATCTACTACTTCTCATCATCATAAAATTATGAAATCATAAAAATTTCTTTTCATTCATAAACAGATTTGTATTTTTTCTTTCCAATTAGGTCTAGGCAAGAAATTTAATTTTTTAATAATTCATGGAATCAAAAAATCTCTATGTTTCAATATCCACTCTTCTAACCGTTTTTCATCTCAGCACTCTATACTGATTTTATTCGGGATGAAACGTTCATCTGCCCAGTTTAATAGAGAAAAAATAATGAGTTCATCTCACAAATTCTTGTATCCATAATATCATTTAATGAGTAAATGCATTATTCTTCCTAAAGTAAATATTTTTTACATATAGTGTTTTTGTTTATAAGTGCAAGAATTTATAGTTTTGATATAATTCTTTCAGCTAATTTTTCAGGATCAAAAGCTGATTGTTCTTCTTGATATTCATTTAAAATTGTAGTCAGTTTTTCATATTTTGGGCAGATTATGTTAAGCTCAATATCTGTTAGTAGATATTTCTTTAATCCATTTTCTACCCACTTTTTAAGTTCTTCACTATTACTATGGTCAATTACTATAAATAATTTTTTACTATTTCTAATATTTTCTATCATTTCATCGTTCCAATCTGAATTTAATTTTTGTAAAACAAAAATGCTTATTTGTTTATTATGATTTTGTATAATTTCTCATGTCTGAATTGCTGTCGCAAAAAGACTTCCTGTTGCAAGGATTACACCATCATTCCCCGCAAATCCATAAGTTTTAAGTGAAATTGAATCCAGATTCTCGAGCATCGATGCATCAATTATTCATAACTCATCTACATTAAAAATTGCATCAGGCATTTCTTTATGGAGTAGGCGAATGTATTGTCTCTCATTTTTCTTAAAAATATTTCGCATATTCTCCAAATCTATCGGCTCGAAACTATGAAAGTTTAATTTGGAAATATACTCATCTAAATCATTCGTTTCAGGAGAGATTTTCTTTTCATAACTTCATAATCATGCGTGAATATTAATTATTGTTGCATAATTTTTTTTATTGAGTAATTCAAAAATAGGCTCTAAAAATCTGAGATTTAGTTCGTTTAGGATTATTAGAGGATGCTTAGATACTGAAATGGCATCTTTCCAAGCATCAATTAATGAAACATTTTCAGGTTTGTTCTCTGGATTTATTGTTAAAATCGGGCAGTCTCAATAATTTATATCACTTACGATGAGGTCAAAATTTACATCACGGTCAGCTATTTCATCACGTAAATCTTGGATAAATATATTTGATTTTATATATTCTGTCAGAAATAAGGATGGCATTATTATACTTTAACAATTAAAAAATTATTCCATCATAGAGTATCAAATCAAGAATGCAGCAATTTCTCCGAAAATTTTTCAAGATGTTCAAACTCACCATTGACTAGTTCTTGGACGAGATAACCAAATTAGAACTATATATTCTGGTTCATCAATTGACACAATTCATGCAAACGTAGCCTGAGTCCATCATACTCATCTCTGATATTTTCATTTATAGGCGATTTGTGATGTTCATGATTTTGCTCCTAAACGGTATCATTCAACCCTTGCGTTTTTATATTGATCGTTTGTAGCTGCAACACTGAATAAAGCTGTTCTCATTTCATCACTTACTTCGGGTCTAATTACTTGTCTTAAAGAGTGAGCTACTTTTTCTTGAATCGTAACATTATCACTATTTGCAGATTTTTCTTTGATTTGTGAAATTATGGTTGGTTTTATATATTTTCATCAGTTTACTAATGTTGAATATGCAGCAGCAAGTTGTATCTGAGTTACTGTTACTCACTGTCAGAATGAATTGTTGAAAAATCAAGCCATTGATATAGATCCTGCTTTAGGAAGAGATCAGTTTTTTTCCTCAGCTAGCTCAATTCAAGTTTTTTCTCAAAATCAAAACTTATTCAAATAATTATAATATATTTCTTTACCTAAAGCTTCAACTATTCTAATCATTCATACATTACATGAATTTACTAATGCCTCTTGAAAACTATGATATCCCATACAAGCTCATTGATCAGCATCCTTAATTGTATAAATATCGATTTTTACACTTCAATCATCTTGATAATAATCATCAAGTCTAATTTCATCGCTATCCAGTCAAATTGCCATAGTAAAAGCTTTAAAGATGCTTCATGGTTCAAATGCTATTGATACATTTTTATCAACAAAAACAGATGCTCAATAAATATTTTTTGATATATACTTTTTAAGGGTCGTATCCGTTCTTTCAGCAGATTTTGCTTTTACGTACTTTCATCATGAATATAGATATATAGGTACTTCATTATATGTTTCATCGTCAACTAGATAAGAATACTCTGGACTTAAAGGTATCATAGTATATGCATCGTTATAGTTGTTTGGATTATATGTGGGTAATGAAACAGATGCTTTTATCTGTCACTTCTTTGGGTCAAAAACCATTACAGCAAGAGAATCGGCATTGAAAGCTTCAATATATTTTTTTGCAATAGCTTCAACTTCTTTTTGAATTCAAATGTCTATAGTCAAAATTACATCGTCTCAATCTTTTGTGTTTACTACTTCAAAGTCACTTCATCACATATTTCGACTTGAACGTCATGTAATTTCTCAATCAATTCCTTCCAATATGTTATTAAAATATTTTTCTATTCCATAGAAAGCTTCTCAACCCTTGTCCACATATCATAATACATTAGACATAAATTCTCCATATGGATAATATCTAGTTGCATTAGGCTCTAAAATTATTCAGTGAACAATTGAATATTTGTTGTAAGGACTACCATCTAGAGAATATTTTTCATTAGCATATTTTACTTTTAATTCTTTTATGTCCTGAGCTATTATTGGATTAGCAGAAGAGAAAAGTTTAATATACTTATAATCTTGTTCTTTGAATAAAGAATCAAGTGTTACATTACTTATTTGTTCTCACCATTTATTCATAAATTTTTGGAATAGAAATTTATCTTTATAACTATTAGATTTATCAGGGATGACATATAAATAAAAATTTGCTTCAAGTGATATGAAATTGAATTTTTGATTTTCCAAATCTTTCAAAAAATCTTCATTTGTAAAATATCATACATAATTTTTTTCTTTTTTTCATATTTTAATCTTTTCGTTCAATCTATTTATGATTATATTCATAGCTTCTTGCTTTGAAAAATCATCAATTATTCTTTGCTTTCTCTCATAAAATTCATCATAGTTAAAAGTAGAATATTCCTGTGAAATTATTGGGGTTGCATTTCCTTCTGCATCATACTCTTTCCCGTAGTAGAAAATTTCAGGTTCTTTCGGCAACAGTTCAACATTGGCAAATGATTCAATATTTTTAATACATTCCTCCTTATTTCATTCTATATTGTCCATTCCATGAATTATACAAAGATGCTTATATACAATGGGTGAGAGCAATGATATAAAACGGTCTTTCATTAAGACTCAACCAGTACTATATCAAATTTCTCTAGGATCTAATGCAATATCATAAAGATTGATATTTTCTGTAAGTTTTACTGGCTGTCACGTTTTATCCAATGCATAAATATCTCATCTCTCTGCTTTTATTGAGGCTAGGGACGTTGATTGTTTTAATAGCTCTATATTATAGTTTTCGTGCTGAATTATTTGCAAATAAAAAAGTCTGATTATAATTATCAGAAACATGACTCAAAACAGAGAAATCAATTGTATTTCTTTGGAAAATTTTAAATTTCAAACGAATGGAATTTTTTGAAGATAAAAAGAAAACCGTTCTCATAGAGTGCGTTCTTTTTTAAATGATTTTTGAAAATTACTATACTTATACATATATGAGATTAATCAATTTTTTAGTAAAACTTATCAACATCTAAACATTATAAAATTCTCAGTTATTTTCAATAAAAAGTTAAAAAACTTGATGCCAAAAAATGTACCAAAAAATTTGACAAAAAGATGGTTCGTGAATATAATACTACTATGGAAACATTTTATTTTTGAGTAGTGCTATATGACATTCAGACCAAGCGATGATGTACTAGAACAAATGACCGATAGTCAGAATCCGCAAGCGTGAATATCTCAATACAATACATATAATAATGGTTATGATGGTTATAACGGTGCTTGAGGTCAATACTGACAGCAAAATTTTCAGCAAACTCAAAATTTTTGAAATGAAATACAATGAAATTATACGGGAATGTGAAACTGAGAATCAAATCCAGAGGCCGTATTGAAAGCTTTAAATATCCCGATAGAAGAAGTAAAGGCTCCGGATTTATCTGATCTTCTACAAAACAGTCCCAAAAGAGATGTTGAAGAACCAGTATTATCTAATACTCAAACAGCACCAAATAATATCCAAACAACATCAAGCAATACTCAAACAATTCTAAATAATACTCAAATTATACCAAATAGTATCCAAACAACTCCAAGTAATGCTCAGGCCGTATCAAATAATATTCAATCTACTCCAGAAAGCGGTATTAATTCAAATAACAATTCAACACTAAATGTAGAGACTCAAAATATCAGTAATAATCAGACTCAAGAGATCTCCCAGGACAATCTGGATTTAATAAATCTTGGAATTTCGGATGTAGAGAGAACATCTATGGTAAAAATGATTGAATGATCTATTAGTAGTAATTTGGATTTTCTAGTTGATGAACAGTGGGCCAATGCAGTTGCAAAATATAAAAAGATATATCGTATTTTATTCAAATGGTGATGCTTAGCCATAGCATCGATAACATGACTATGTATATGAGCATACACTCAAATTGGTATAACACAGGTAGAAAATATTAATATTATAAAAGCATCTTCTATACACAATAAAGTAAAATGGAACGACAATACACCAGATATAGTTTTAGGAAGTTTAGCTGATAGCTGAGTTGACTTAAATGTTATTATCCCTTATGGAACAGTATATTTGCCAAACAATTCAACATCATTTCAATCTAAAAGCAATTTAATAAAATATAAATGAATAGTTTTGCCACAGTTGATATCTATTGATTATGATTCCTGAGATATTATTTCTTTAAAAGATTTTTCTGATAATAATGTAACTCGTAAAGATATAGAAAACTTAGTTCAGAAATTAGTAACAGGTAAATATAGTAATAGAAATCTGAATAGTGCTAATAATAAATGGGAACCTAATAAATTTAATAATATCTGATTGATAGAATGATTCAGTTTATGATGTATAAATAAGTATAAATTCTCAGATTTATTATGTGATAAATTTATAAATTCTTTTTATGAATTTGGTAAATACTATGAATTATCTGATCCTCAATACTCAGCAGAAATCCTGACTTTGACTAAAAATTTAATTGAAAAGTGAAAAGATATAGAACCAATATGTAAGATGATTAATGAATATGTACTGAAAGTTGGTATAGTAGCGGATGAGTTTGAAACAGTAATGCAGTTTTGTAATGAGGATGAATATAAATTTTATAAGAATCTAGTTGATTTTATTGAGCTTGAAAATTCACTTTTACAACCTGAGCTTTCAGATAAAGTATTTGATAACGCAGATTTAAATGCCTATAAACTTTTATCAGCTCAGCAGACAGTATATAAAATAGTATGATGAACTACATTGAATGAAAATTTTTTAAAGAGTTATCTAAATTATGTGCAGGCATTACTCAATAAAGACAATAAAACTAGTAATAATAGATACATAGCTCCAATATACAAAGATATGTTATATGTTTTTAATACTGATTATGTGTACCAAAAAGTACTCCAAAACTGAAAATCAGATATTAAAGTACAGTTGGATCAGATTAATAACGGTAATATTGCATTAAAATATTCATGATTAATATCACAGTTAAGAACGCCAGATATCGTAGATTCTGCTACAGATTTATCCGGTGTAGAACTAAAGGAAGTAACTATAGAGGAAATATTTTCTCAGTATTATTCTATGAAAGATCGTTTAAGAATAAGAAGTGTAGATAAAATTTCAGATAATGAACTACTCGTAAAGACGGAATTGTTTACAAATAAGATACTTTCCGTTACGGATGATGAAACGTTAAAATTAACTGTTTCTTTGCGTAGAAATGCTAATGTATTATACGTTAGTGATATAAAGGTAACAGATCAACCAAAGTTATCAGAAATCCTAAATATACAAGCATCAAAAGGAAATACTTCATTTAATGCTATGCTTGGAATCATAGATGAACAAATTGGAATGTGGTATAATGCCGGAATAGAGGAAGATGATGAACAACCTACATTCTGTGAAATTCTCCAAGAAAGGGAAGATATTAGTATTTATGAATGTGATGATTCAGTTATAACACTTTATAAGTGAGATGTAGAATATAATTTTGAATTAAATAATTGAGTATTAAATTGATATCAAATAAGTGATGATAACTTAGATAAATTAGTTCACGATAGATTGGATGGAGTCATGTTTATGAGGGAAAATACTCCAACTATTATTACATCAATAATAGATTTTACGGTGGAGACAAAAGATGATTCTTTAGAAAAGAAATTGGAGATTATTGACCAATTCCGTATCCATTTTAAATTAGTTCCAAATGTTAGTAATATAGAATGAGAAACTGATAAATTCTTGGTAGATTTTACTCTATGAACATTTAATCTACAGGCTCGTTATGATATGAATACGCATTTACTAACTAATATATCATATGTTGACTGTGATAAGATACTTGAAATTAGATCTCTAGAAATACCGATAACTACAGAAAACGAATCACAACTGATAGAAATATCTAATAATCCGCAGGCATTTTTTACACAAATAAATCCAGCAGCCTACAAAAAATATCAGAAAATGTGCGATGATGAAAAAGAAAAGAATAAATAAACTTATGAAATTAATATGTCTAATATAGAGATTGCTAAATCCTGAGCTAGAAAATAGGGGCTAGTTGCGATAGTAATTCATAAGGCATCTTTTCAAATCTCATAAAACTTATTTTTCAATAAATTTACAGCTTCCTGACTTATCCTGTTTTTACTAATTCAATCTAAACAAAAATCTAAATCAATATCCAAAATAAAAATTTGGTTTTTATCTATCTTTAAATTTTTAAGGGCAGTATTTGAACGTATTTGAATTTGACTAGAAATTATTCAACTTTCAATAGCAGGAGGAATAAAATTTCCTACATTACATTTTTCATTTCAAAATAAAAAAACTTTTTCTAGTTCATTTGTATTCCAATTTAATCCCAAATGATTTCCGTTTGATCGACAGTCTGAATGTTGGTCAATGTGAAGTAGTTCAACATTTTTAAAATCTTTACTATATATAATATTATATCGGAATGTTATAGCATGGTTATGATTATCAAAAATGAAAATAGGGGGGAGCTTGGACCTTTTTATCTGTAAATAATTCTTTAATCCATGAAAATATTCAATTTCTCAAATATCATTTTTTTCAGCAAAGGAAAAATGTTTATAATCTATTTCAGGGCTTTTATATTCATCTATAGTTTTTAAAGGAGGAACTCGTAAGGGATTTGTACAATCAGAAATTTTAGAGTTTGCACTCTCTTTACTTAAATAAAAACCGCTATAAAGTTGTTCTATAGTTTTCATGCCTTATTCCTATTTATTTTCAGTGAAAAATCAAATTTAAAAAGCCCCGTATCGCTACAGGGCTTCACTTTTAGTCAGAATTTTTGTTTTCTGATTATGTTAAGTTTTTGTTAGCTTAGTTTATGCATTTTTCAATTCATTGATAGCTTTAACAAATTCATCAACAGGATAAGCTCCAGAAACCAATCTATAGTTTCCAGTTTCTCTGTCGATAATTACGTTTCCAGGAGTTCCATTAACTCCGAACAATTGAGATCCTTGATTCATCATATCGTTAACAGCTTGAACATATCTTCCTTCGTCTACACAGG
>Ga0247608_10006587_pt1 | contig 12162 bp, 7 predicted proteins | sample 176DNAGHGlowgp2_FD_193490 | JGI IMG/M metagenome (GOLD analysis project Ga0247608, IMG submission 193490) | Sheep rumen microbial communities from Palmerston North, Manawatu-Wanganui, New Zealand - 1766 DNA GHGlow gp2 | ecosystem: Host-associated > Mammals > Digestive system > Stomach > Rumen ... | reverse complement strand
GTTGTCGGTCATGTGCAAAGCGCCGGGTTCCACGGCATCGGCAAGCTGACGGAGCTGCCTGCACCCAGCGAGGCGTCAAGAGACCTCTGGGTGGAAATCGTGATAGCCATCCACAACGTGGAATGCGGACACTGGCCTCACGACCGCCAGGTGATTGAGGATGCCTTCAATTATGTGTTTCATCTTAGAAAGTAATTTGTCTTTGTTGTTTTCGTTCTTAGTAATCATAGTTGTTGTGCCCGATGCCGTTGTGAAACGCCATCGGGCTTTTTTGTTTCAAATGTTTCAAATGTTTCAAATGTTTCAAATGCTTCTTTTGCTATTTAGACACCTCGATGAGCTTGGGGCAGAGGTGCGCGAGCTCGCACTTCTCGCAATGGGGCTTGCGCGAGGTGCATACATAGCGGCCGTGCAGCAGCAGCCAGTGGTGGGCGCGAGGAATGTCTTCTGCAGGGATATGCTTCGTCAGAGCCAACTCTACCTTATAGGGCGTGTTGTCGCGCTTGGAGACCAGCCCCATGCGGTGAGCCACACGATAGACATGCGTGTCGACGGCGAGGGTCGATTTGCCGAAGGCGACGCTCTGGATGACATTGGCCGTCTTGCGGCCCACACCTGGCAAGTCCAACAGCAGGTTCATGTCGGACGGCACCTCCCCGTCGTGCTTCTCCACTAACGTGCGAGCCATCCTTACCAGATGGTCGGCCTTCGCATTGGGGTAGGACACGCTGCTGATATACTCCAGCACGTCGTCAGGCTCTGCGGCAGCCATCGTACGGGCATCGGGGAAGCGCCTGAAAAGCTCGGGCGTCACCTGGTTGATGCGCTTGTCTGTACATTGTGCGCTTAAGATGACGGCTACGAGCAGCTGGAACACGCTGCCGAACTCCAACTCCGTCGTCACCTCTGGCATCTCCTGTCTGAAATGTGCGAGAATCCTCGCGTATCGCTCTTCCTTTCTCATAACGGACACAAAAGTACGAAGAATATTTGAGAATATCAAATAAATTGTGTAATTTTGCACCAAATTATTACCAAGATATCATGGATGCAAAGAGAATACTGCGTTTCCTCCGTCAAGTGGAGGCCAACAACAACCGCCCTTGGTTTCAGGAACACAAGGCCGAATACGATGCCGTGAGGGCCGACTTCGAGCAGGGCATAGCCCAGGCACTGGAGCGTATCGTGAGCTTCGACGAGGAGGTAGCCTACCAGAAGGTGAAGGACTGCACTTACCGCTTCTATCGCGACACCCGCTTCTCGGCCGACAAGTCGCCCTACAAGAACCACCTCGGCGCCTATATCAACGCCAAGGGCAAGAAGGCTTTGCGTGGCGGCTACTACATCCATCTGGAGCCTGGGCACTGTCTGCTGGCCGTCGGCAACTACTGGCTGCCTACGAACATTCTGACGGCCTGCCGCAACGAGATGATGGGCAATACGGCCGAGTGGCTCCGATGCGTGGAGAGCAGCGAGTTCAAGCACTACTTCGGCAGCGACACGGCCAGCAACTTCCCCTCGCCGACAGACGTCGCCAGCTGGGACCAGCCGCAGGGCTTCGGGCTTGAGAAGCTGAAGACCTGTCCCTCGGGCTTCCCTCGCGACTGGGAGCATGTGGCCTATCTGCGGCTGAAGGACTACTGTGCCTGGCATGCCGTCGGCGACGACTTCTTCGAGGGTGACGGCTGGCTCGACGAGATGGAGCGCATCTTCAGAGCCGCCAAGCCGATGATGGACTTCATGAATGCCGTCATCGACGACTATGAGTAGGCAATTATTCACAAAACATTATAGAACAAGCGTATGATTAAGCAACTTTTTCTGTCTATGGCCTGTATGGCTGTGGTGACGGTCAATGCCCAGAAGGCCCCTTCGTGGCAGGACCCGGAAGTAAACCAAGTGAACCGCGAGGCGCGTCACGCCCATTTCTTCGCCTTTGAGGATGAGGAGCTTGCCCGTCAGGGTGACAAGGCGAAGTCTGGCCGTTATCTCTCTATGGAGGGCCTGTGGAAGTTCCATTTCGTGAAGAACCATCAGGATGCGTCGAAGGATTTCTTCGGACTGAAGTATGACGACTCGAAGTGGGTGGATTTTCCCGTGCCGGGACTCTTCGAGCTGAACGGCTATGGCGACAAGATCTACAAGAACATCGGCTATGCCTGGGCTACCACCTTCAAGAGCGATCCTCCGTATATCGGTGAGACGAACAACTATACAGGCTCCTATCGTCGCACGTTCGAGCTGCCTGCCGACTGGAAGGGCCAGGAGGTGTTCTTCCACGTGGGTTCCGCCACGAGCAACCTCTCCGTCTGGGTGAACGGCAAGTTCGTGGGCTACTCCGAGGACTCGAAGGTGGCTGCTGAGTTCAATATCACGAAATACCTGAAGAAAGGCCAGAACCTCATCGCCATGCAGGTGATGCGCTGGTGCGACGGCTCCTATATTGAGGATCAGGACTTCTGGCGCTTTACGGGTATTGCCCGCGAGGTGTATCTCTATGCCCGTCCGAAGGTGCACGTGGAGGACTTCTTCATCAATGCCGACCTGAAAAACGACTATCAGGAAGGTGTCCTGTCTGGTGAAATAAAGATTGCGCAGGCCAAAGGTAAGACGGTTGAACTGCAACTGATTGACCCGCAAGGCGAACAGGTGAGGCAGACCAGCACCACTATGTTCAACAATGGCCCACTCACTTTCCGTTTTGAAACATTGGGCCAGGTCAAAGCCTGGACAGCCGAGACGCCCAACCTGTACACCCTCATCATGACCTTGAAGCAGGGCGACAAGGTGCTGGAGGTGATTCGTCAGCGCATCGGCTTCCGTCATATCGAGATCAAGGGTGGTCAGTTGCTCGTCAACGGCCAGCCTATATTAATAAAAGGTGCCGACCGTCATGAGCTCGACCCCGACGGTGGCTATATCGTCTCCGTGGAGCGCATGATTCAGGATATCAAGATCATGAAGTATCTGAATATCAATGCCGTGCGTACCTGCCACTATCCCGACGATCCCCGTTGGTACGACCTCTGCGACGAGTATGGCATCTATCTGACGGCAGAGTCGAATATCGAGAGCCACGGCATGGGTTATGGTGACAAGACTCTGGCCAAGCGTGCCGACTATGCCAAGGCTCATATTGAGCGCCAGGAGGGCAATATGATGTCGTTCAAGAACCACCCCAGCATCATTGTCTGGTCGTTGGGCAATGAGGCCGGCTATGGCCCCAATTTCGAGAAGGCCTACGACTGGGTGAAGGCTTACGATACGACTCGTCCCGTGCAGTATGAGCAGGCTCGCCACGACGGCAAGACAGACATTTTCTGTCCGATGTATATGGGCTATGAGGACTGCGAGAAATATGCCAAGACAGACAATCCCCGTCCGCTGATACAATGTGAGTATGCCCATGCCATGGGTAACTCGATGGGTGGTTTCAAGGAGTATTGGGACATCATCCGCAAGAATCCCAAATACCAGGGTGGCTATATCTGGGACTTTGTGGATCAGGGTCTGCGCGACAAGAGCAAAGTCACTGGCAAGGAGATATTCACCTATGGTGGCGACTATGGCCGCTATCCTGCCTCGGACTATAACTTCAACTGCAACGGTATCATTGCTCCAGACCGTCGTCTGAATCCCCATGCCTACGAGGTGCGCTACTACTATCAGAACGTTTGGGTGACGGACAAAGGTCTGAAGGAGGGCAAGTTCGAGGTGTATAACGAGAACTTCTTCAAGTCGCTCGACGACCTGGAGCTGGAGTGGTTTGCCGGTGGAGCCTCTGGCGGTCATCATCATGACAATCCAGGCCGTCCTGAGGGTATGACCTTCGGGCATGGTGGCACCATCGACATCAGCGGCATTGCCCCACAACAGCGTAAGGTGATTGTCGACGAGAAGATGAATCAGACTTTAAAGCGTATACTGGGTCATCATGGCGATCAGGAGATCTTCGTCATCTTCCAGTTCAAGACGCGTGACGCCCAGCCTCTGATGGAGAAGGGGCAGGTGGTGGCCCGTCAGCAGTTCGTGTTGAATCCCTATCAATTCCCGGAGGTCAAGGCAGAGACAGCCGCTGTGCAGAAAGAGGAGACGGAGAGCTATGTGAAGCTGGATGCTGCAGGAACGACGCTCACCATCGGCAAGTGGAGCGGTATGATAGACTATCTTGATGTCGATGGCCAGACGATGCTTGTAGACCGTGAGTCTGTGACGCCAGAGTTCTGGCGTGCGCCGACGGACAATGACTACGGTGCCCGTCTGCAACAGCGCTTCGCAGTATGGAAGAACCCGCAGATGAAGCTGAAGGACTGTAAGGTGGGCGACAACAATGTGGTGGCTCAGTTTGATATGCCTGAGGTGCAGGGAACGCTGACCATGACCTATACCCTCCAGACGAATGGCGAGGTGTTGGTCAATGAGCACTTTACGCCCAATCCTGCCAAGGAAGGGAAGGATGCTGTGAGGGTTCCTCCGATGTTCCGCTATGGTATGCAGCTGCAGATGCCGAAGGCCTACAGTCAGTTGTGCTACTATGGTCGTGGCCCCGTGGAGAACTACTGTGACCGCAATTCCAGCGAGTTTATCGGTGTCTATCGCAACCAGGTGGCCGATGAGTACTATCCATATGTGCGTCCTCAGGAGTCGGGCAACCACACCGATGTGCGCTGGTTCCGAGTCACAGACGAGAAGGGTAGTGGCCTGGAGTTCTATTCCGACGCTCCCATGGAGGCCAGCGCTCTCTGTCATCTGACAGAGGATCTCGATGACGGAGTGAACAAGGACAAGAAGATAGGCCGTCATTCGGGCGATCTGATTGGACGTCCATTGACGCAGGTACATATCCAGCAGCGTCAGATGGGTCTCGGTTGTGTGAACTCATGGGGAGCCTGGCCACGTCAGGAATACCTCGTTCCTTGTCAGGAGAGATCATTCTCGTTCGTCATACGTCCGTTGAAAGCAGAATAGAACGGAAAGTCTCAATTTAAGAGCAAATTGACACCGTTTGTGGTTGACATTTGTCAAAAAGCACACCACAGACGGTGTTTTTATATATTTTTTGCCAAAAAGAGTTGGCGCATATCTGAATATTTGCTAACTTTGCACCCGGAAAAGAGAATGCTATCAAGCAAATCAAAGATTGAGATAACGATATTAAGAAGATGAAAGAGATGAAGACACTGAAGAAATTTTTTCTCATGAGCATGATGATGCTTTTGAGCGCTACCGCGATGTATGCAGAGGAGAACAATGTGACCAGCGAGGTCGATACCACTTATATCAAACTCGATGAGAACATGGAGCCTATTAACTTCGTGAACTCTACCAAGGAGGAACTTGAGGCCGCCGTGGGTGAGTTGGAGACCATTCTTGAGACGGAGACCTTCCAACTCTATGCCGCCGGCGACTATACCTATAAGATTGAGAATGGCCTGGTGACGTCGATGGCTATTCAGATTGCCGACGACAATAATGACAAGGTGATCTACAACAAGATCCTGAATGCGCTTGCCAAGAGCAACTCCATCAAGGATACTCACAACACAGGCGGAAATTATTATCTGTATGCCAATTTCCAGGTGCAGTTCGATGATTTTGAAGGCTATGAGAAGCTGACCTTCTCTGCCATCACCGAATAATTGTTCCTACAAAATACAAGCGGGAAACGTGAAAGAGAAAAATCATGCAAGCATGAAATCAATGGTTATGAAATACAGTCCCTCAGCCATGCTGATGGGACTGCTTATCGTTTTTAGTGTAGGCTGTAAGGAAAAAGAGATAGAGCCCTTTGGCTCTGTCACCACCAAGGAGACTGGTCCTACAGCCACCGACTCTAATCCTGCAGTGGCTACTGCCGACCATCCGGTGCAGCTGTCATGGACACAGCAAAGTACGTATACCGATTATGACTCGTATGTCGTGAATTGTGCCCCCAAGGCCTCTATCAATATGACCGTGTCCCAGCCTCATATAAGGGTGAAGGATGTGAAGGAACTGACAAAGCTGACTGAATCCATCACGGAGAATAAGACTCAGGGAACACTGGGAACGCGCGATGCATGGGGTAAGCCGACTGTCGTCAATTCGACACAAACCTACGAGATAGGCGGTCAGACCGTCAAGTTCGACCTTTCGTACGAGAGATACAGTTATAAGAACAAGCACGACATAACCATCTACATGCCCTATTTGCAGCTGGGTAGAGTGAAGTATGGCGAACCCCAGCCAGACTTGAACCAGGCTGCGAAAGTGCCAGAGTTGCCGTATGTGACTTCCATCAAGATTCGTCCGGCAAGAGCAGCCACCCGTGGTTCGCTTATCCTTGAGGATCTGTACGATGTGACGGTGAACTTCAATGTTGACACAGAGACCATGGAAGGTACTGTGAAGTCGAAAAACACCTATTCCTTCCAGGCCAGCTATCAAGCCACGGTGGAGAATGTGTTTGAATATCCCGAGCCCACAACGTCCATGACCTATTCCTTCAAGCATAGTGGAGACTCGACTGCCACCTCACCATATACTGTTCGTGGAGGTGAACAACTGGAGTTGGACTGGAGCGGACAGACTCGCCATGTGTGGTTTGATGTCGATGCGATGGAACAGAAGCTGTTCAGTGGTGACACACACGCTCAGGTAAAGGTCAGTCTGGCGCTTGACACGATAGAGGCATACAACACCAGTAAGATCGAAGACCTCATCTCTGACCTTAAGGCCAGTGAGCCTGTCTACACGGATGAAGGGAGCGAGCATAAAGGGCATAGAACCTGGACTATCACCCCTCTCAACAAGAAGATGGCCCAGCAGGTAATGACGCTTGACTGGTCGTATTTGCGTGGCGATACTGTCACAACTTCATACGGAAAGATTCCTATGCCTTATGTGATGGTGAGTGACCCTGAGTACGTTGACCTGAAGGTGAAATCCATTGAGGACGATCCCAATATACCCGAGAATATAAGGATGTATGAGGTGACGGCCCGTTTCAAACAGACCTTCTCCGTACTTAATGACACATCCATCAACAATGGTGAGCCTTACAAGGAAGAGATTGAGTATGTCCTGAAATACATGATCGTTGAGGATATCATTCTTACTAAGGTCGCTTATCGGAAGAGCTTCGAATGGCTTGAAACTACCGACAGCACAGCGTTCGCTTTCTATCCGATCATCTACCGTGACCGTACATACTCAAATGCAGAAGTCTATACCGATACATTCATCGACGATCCGCATTTCGTCAACTGGACTTCAGTGATAGGACCATCGAAATATGCGGATAAGGGTGGCATTTTCTATTGGGGCGACAAGAACATGATTGTCTACAAAGCTGCCGAATATAATAATAAGGACAGCATCTTCAGCAGTTCAATCGTTCTGGGAGTTCCTCGCGTGGCCTATGTGAGTGCTAAGGTCGTTTCAGACGGCTACAAGACGGCATTCCCCGGAATGTGGGAAGAGTATAAACATACAAAGCGCTATGGCCCTGAGACGGTGGTTCCTTTGGAAGGTGTTGAAGTTGTGGGCTCATACGAGACTTCTACCAAGTCAAGTGGCTGGTATGTATTCGAGCCAGTATATTACAGACAGTTGGATGTCATATACAATGATCCCGAACTTTTAGATGGTTCTGTCGTCAGTTTGGGACTCACGTCAAACTTCATAGACTCCTATATGATTATTGACGGATTCAAGATGACATTCCTTGAGGGCAGAAACCAGATGAATCTGAACTATAAGGAAGAAAAGGTCATATACAGTGGCAATAGCGCCAGACAATATACCCATGAAGGTACAACGACCTACTTCGGCAAGACATTCAAGGTGTCGTCATCCGCAATCGTTTACCAGCTTCCCGCTGACTATACGCCTGATTCAGCTCCTGCTGATTCCACTTCGACTAACCCGAAGGCTACTTCAAGGGCATCTGCTTTCAATCACCTGCCTGCACCTTATGGCAGGTCTCCCCGTTTCATCTACGGTGGAAAGCCTAAGGGTGTCAAAGGACGTTATTGATAATAGTCATAAAAAAGCCTCCATATCCAGTTGATACGGAGGCTTTTTTATCTCTCTGTTATTTGCCGTTATCTGGCTGATACATATTTGTGGAGGGTCTTGCGCACGGCTCCTGGGCCAGCGTAGAGTTCTTTCACATAGCCTTCGATCTGTTCGCCAAGGCCAGCCTCGTAGAGGTCGAGCCCAAAGACATCCTTACGGCTGTAGAGCTTCTTCAGAGGACTCCAGTCCTGGTCTGGCTTGCCAATCTCCAGCGGAGCAACGATGGCCTGCAGTTCTGCGAGCATGGGGTCGGGTGACGGTTCGAAGGGTGTGCCGTCGTCCTTGATTCCCTTCAGATAACGGGCGTAGCCAGCGAGGGTGAGGGGAATGAGTATGAGGTTCGACATGTCGAGCTTACGTGCGATATACTTCTTCAGCGTCTCTCCGAAACGGATGGGCAGCTTCTGCGAGGTGTCCATGGCGATGCGCTGGGGAGCATCAGGCATGAAGGGGTTCGGCAGGCGACGGTTGATGACGGCACCGATGAACTCATAGGGGTTCAGCACACCAGGATCTGTGACCACAGGCATGGCCTCGATATAGCCGATCTTCTGGATGAAGGGGCGAAGGTCCTCGTCGGCCATCTCAGCAGAAATCAGCGTATATCCCAGCATACAACCGTAGATACTCATGGCTGTGTGTAGGGGGTTCAGGCAAGTGGTCACCTTCATGGTCTCCACCTTATCCACAGTCTCACGGGTGGTATAGAGAGCACCACCGAGATCGAGTGGGGGACGGCCGTTGGTGTAGTTGTCCTCGATGACGAGATACTGCACCTCCTCGGCATTCACGAAGGGAGCCGTAAAGGTGTGCTTCTCCGTCTCGATGTAGTCGTTGTCCTCAAAGCCGTCGGCAGCGAGCATCTCCTTCACTTTCTCGTGAGGACGTGGGGTGATCTTGTCGATCATCGACCAGGGGAAGGTGATGTGTGTCTCGTCCTTCAGGTAGTCGAGGAAGGCCGTGGGCACGAGTCCGTCAGCCACCCACTTCTCGGCGTAGGCCATGATGCCGGCCTTCACCTTGTCGCCGTTGTGCGAGCAGTTGTCCATCGATTGGATGGTGAGGGGGCACTGTCCTGCCTGCCAGCGCTCATAGAGCAGGGCGCATACCTTACCCATGGCGAAGAGAGGCTTCAGGCCACGAGCCAGATCAGCATCGTTGTAGGTGTAGCCCTTCTCTGTGATGGTGAAGGATATCATCTGTAGCGAAGGGTTGCGGAATATCTCGACGAGTCGCTGCCAGTCGGGGAACTGCGGGTCGGCCTTCAGGGCCTCTGTGACACTGGCGATGACTTTCTTCTCGATGGAACCATCAGAGCAGAGGTTCACGCAAAGCGATAGGTTGTTGTAAGGTGCGTATGCCTTGTCGATGACCTCGAAGTCGAATGTCTCTGCGACGATGACGCCACGGTCGTACTTGCCCGTGTTCAGGGCGTCGTTGAGGATGGCTGCAGGGAAGGCACGGAAGATGTTGCCTCCTCCGAAGTGTACCCATGTGGGCTCCTTGGCAGTCTTCTCACGAACGGCCTTGATGTCAAACTTAGGAAGCTGATAGCCTTTGGCTTCCCATTCTGCGGCATTGTAGTTGCCGGAATAAATATCGTTTAATTTCATATACATTATTCTTTTTGGGCACGGATTACACGGCTCTTATTTTAAGAGACACTGCTTTTTTGCGGAGAAGCCGTGTTAAATTATAAAGCCGTGTCATCTGTGCCTATTATTATACTAGTCGAAGAATCCGGGTTGTTTGTATTCGATGCCGAGTTCACGGTCGACGGTGGCAAGGATGCCCTGCACCTGTCCGAGGGCGAACATGCGTCCGAGGAGCGTGTAGCCGGCATTATGGCCATGGCTGCTTTCATCCATGATGCCTCCAGGCTCGTCTGTGAAGGTCATGCCGTGGTCGACACGCATCGGCAGCTGCGGGTTCTCCTTCTCAAAGATACGGCAGAGCTCGATGAGGTCTGCGCGCCCTCCGAGATGAGAGGCCTCCGTGAAGTCGCCGCTGGGGAAGATATGGCAGGAGCGCAGATGTACGAAGTGGGTGCGTGAAGCGAACTTACGGGCGAGATCCACCACGTTGTTGTATGCACCAGCTGAGAGTGAGCCCGCACAGAAGGTCAGACCATTGTGCTTGTTGGGAACGGCATCGAGGAACCACTGGATATCCTCCTCTGTACGGACGATACGCGGCAGGCCGAGGATCTCGATGGGGGGATCGTCAGGATGAACGCACATATTCATGCCGTATTCCTCGCACGTCGGCATGATGGCCTCGAGGAAGTACTTCATGTTGGCACGCAGCTGAGCCTTGTCGATACCTTTGTAGAGATCAAGGAACTCACGGAACTTCTGTACGGGAGCCTCGTCGTTCTCACTGAAGTTTCCGGAAACGAAACCTTGAGTCTTGATGATGATGGTCTCCACGAGCTGGTGATCCTTCTCTGGCGTCATGGTCTTGGCCAGTTCGTCACACTCTTCCAATACATTACGGCCTTCGCCCCATCCCTCAGGGAATTTGAAATTGGCCCATTCCTCACGGGCTCCTTGACGCTTCAGGATGTAGATGTCGAAATAAGCGAACTCTGCGTAGTTGAAGTAGAGGTTCGTCGAGCCGTTGGGATTCTGGTGCAGCAGGTCGGTACGGGCCCAGTCAAGCACAGGCATGAAGTTGTAGCAGATGCAGTGGATGCCCTCTGCCGAGAGGTTGCGCAGCGACTCCTTGTAGACCTCAATCTGGTGGTCTCTGTCAGGGCCACCGTATTTGATGGTCTCTACCACCGGCAGCGACTCAACGACGCTCCATCGCATGCCATAACTCTCGATGTATTCCCGCAGGTCGCGGATTTTCTCGCGTGTCCAGACCTCACCGAGGGGCACATCGTGAAGGGCCGTGACGATACCCTCCACACCAATCTGTCTCAACATGGCAAGTGTGATCTTGTCCTTCTTGCCAAACCATCTCCATGTTCTTTCCATTATAGACTTGTTTTTTAGTTAATTTGATGTTGCAAAAGTAATTATTTCAGGTGAAACGGGATTGCTTTTTCGGCTCAAATATTTGTCTATTTGTGCTTTTTTAGCGATTGCCCCAAGATTAACTGCCTGAAATCAATCTTCTTTCTGGGTTCCCAATTCCTGTATTGCGAACTTTTTGGGGTGCTCTCATTACCATAGCGGTCTACTGCGGTGACGGCGTAGTGGAGCGTGTGACCGTGGTGGGGGACATGGATTGACTGTCCTCGCTGACGGATGGCAATCAGGTTCCGGGGATTCTCCGTATCGACGGGCCAGGTCTCGGAGGCATATATATTATATAATAGGTAGTCGGCTCCGGAATAGTCTCTGGCACCGTACCACAACAGTTTGTCGGTGGTAGCCCCACGTTCTATCTGGAGGATGGTGACAGCGCCAGGGGCATGCTTGCCCATCCAGGTCATAGGTGGGATGAGTGCTGGCACCTGATTGAAATCTTTGGTTAAGGTATAGATGCCTTTGACGTTGTCTGTCAGGAACTTGGAACGGAAGAAGGTGTGTCCCAGTCCTTGCTGTCTCAGCACAGCCATCTCCCTGCGGATGATGTTCAGATTCCAGTTGCCTTCTGACGGATGCAGCATATAGGCGGCTAGTCCTGGAGCCACAATGCGGCCATAGCTGTGTTCCTTCCAGTCGGCCACGAAGGGATAGAACTGTTTGCCTTGGAAATACATCATGGGGAAGAGTGCGTCCATCAGTCCTTCGCGTAGCCATCCCTGTGCATTCTGGCAGACGGTGGTGTAGGCGTTCCATCCGTTGCTCCTGTATCGACTCAGGTCGTCGAATTTCCCTATGGGTGAGCATGACAGTTTCACCCATGGCTTTTCGGTCTTTACGGCACGATGGATCTTCCGTACAATGCTGGTGATGTTCTGACGGCCCTGCTCGCGTGAGTACTTGTATTTCCACGTCTCAGGATAGCGGATATAGTCGAGGTGTATGCCGTCGATGTCATAGCGGCGTGTCACCTCTCGGCAGATGCCTGCGATATAGTCTCCTGTCTCAGGCAATTCTGGGTTCATGTAGTACTCGTCGCCAACCTTTACGATACGTCTGGGATACTTCT
>Ga0247608_10006583_pt1 | contig 12168 bp, 15 predicted proteins | sample 176DNAGHGlowgp2_FD_193490 | JGI IMG/M metagenome (GOLD analysis project Ga0247608, IMG submission 193490) | Sheep rumen microbial communities from Palmerston North, Manawatu-Wanganui, New Zealand - 1766 DNA GHGlow gp2 | ecosystem: Host-associated > Mammals > Digestive system > Stomach > Rumen ... | reverse complement strand
AAAGTACAGGGTACAATAGGACAATCACAACGTAAATTTTTTTCGCACCCAGGATCCGCGGCCGGCTCCGGTCGTCCAATCATAAACGGCCCGGATCCGTCCGCGTAGCCACAACACCGTAATAATACTATTGACACAAAAGAAAATCTTTGCTATTTTAAAGGTAAGCAATACTTAACATAAAGTATAGAAATACTAAACTTAAGGAAGGAGAAAAAACATGATGAACACATGGAACCCCGCCGAGCTTAATCAGAAGATCAACGCCGGCGGATCTGGTAGCGGCTCCGGTGGTCTTCCACCGATAACGCCGGCCGATGCCGGAAAATATCCGGTTGTTGACAATGAAGGAAAATGGGCGCTTGCCGAAGGTGGCTTCTTGCCGGACTATTCAACCGAAGAGGTCGCAACGGGTCAAAAGTGGATTGACGGGAAAGAATTATATCAGAAAGTTATTTCTTACGACATAGCAACTTTGGGATTACCATCCGGAACGATCATTGATACCGGAGTAAGCGATGCCGATTTCATGTTTATCGACAAATATATGCTAATATTCCCCAGCGGATCATATGCCGGAACTTACACAGGAGAGCATGTCGGAAGTTATGATTTGAATATGATTATAACCTCTGATTTCAAAATCCAGTCAATGAGTACATCAAGCAATTTTGACCCCGGCGAGGGTAGAAAATTTTATGTTATTATTAAATACACAAGAGCAACACCAACAAAGAAAACAACCAAAAAGAAATAGGAGGAATCAAAATGGAATTTAACAAAATTGCAACTTTACTAAATAACACTTTAGTTCCTAACGTCTTCGGCGAAGGTCAGGAAGAAGGGGAACGCATCACCATTGCGGAAGATTTAAGCAACGTTGTTGATTTAGGAATCGCGCTGGAAGATCTGGACGCGGATACCTTAAAGAATTATTCGAAAACTTTAGCTGTCGGAGTTTTTGACACCTGGTGCGACACCCGAAAATATAAGGACGAAACATATGACTTATTCATGTCAGAAATTGAATGGGGAGGAGCTGTCCAGAGAGTAAAGGCAAAATTGATGTCAGCATCAGATACGCCTATTTTGACCCTGGTTAACGCAAAGGACAACGGCCCGGATTACAACGACGGTAAATATTACGGCGCGGAATGGGACAGCCGTATTTACTCCAAAGATTCCGGATTTATGGTTAAATATTCAATCCCTGTTGAAGAATTTAAGAAATCCTTTACCAGCGCTGCCGGAGTTGCGAAGCTTATTGCGATGATTGAAGCTACCGTTGACAACACGCTTCGTGTTGAATTAAATACGTTAGCGCGCGGCGTGCTTCGAAAATTGGTTGTAAATGCTTACGAGGGAAATAGATATATTCCGCTTATTACGCTTTACAATACTTTGAACGGCTACGTTTCCGGCGATTCTGAATATGTCACTCTTTCTAACTGGAAGCGCAACATCACTTTTAAGCTTTGGGTTCAGACTGTATGCCTTGAATTAAGAAAGTACATGACTGATATTAACAACAAATATAACAACGGGTCCGTTGAATGCTTCAGCCCGGAGGATGAAACAAGAGCTGTGCTGCTTACCGAATTTGCAACAGAACTTGATGTAGCTTTAGGTTCCGTATATCATAAAGAAATGGTAGACGGGGTAGGCTCTTACAGGTCAATTAACTACTGGCAGAATGGGACAAAAGATTTATTGCCGCAGATTGGAACCAGCTTACATGACGAAATTAAAGAAACAGACGGCGAAACGGTTGTTACTATCGATCATGTTGTTGGCGTATTTTACGACAAATACAGCGCGTTTATCACAAATAAATTGGATAAAACAACCGTTGCATATATTGCGCAGGGCGATTTTAACACTTACTTCCATCACGTTGTAAAGTCTTACGCTATTGACCCCAGAAATACGGCGGTTGCTTTGGTTCTCTCTTAAATAAACCTCCAATAGAAAAAACACAAACCCGGGAAGGGCAAGGGACTTTAAGCCCCTTGCCTTTTTCGGTAGGAAGGAAAAACAAATGGACGAAATATTATATAAATTAAAATCACTTGAAAAATATATAAATCTGTTTAACTGGACAGCTGAAAATATCAAATTGCCGTATAACCCCGAATATTTCTTAACGACAAACGGTAGCTTAGGCTTTTTAATCAACGAAAAAATGTGGGTAATTGGCGCATTTAACGGCCTAACCAACGACGAAGGTGAATTTACCGACTACGTTTGGCGATCTTTAAATACGGGCGATGTGAAAACTGGAACAGCTAAAAATCACAAAGATATTATTGTTTGCGGCAATACTTGTTTATATCGCGGCTTCGGCGCTGAACGGAAATGGCTTTCGCATATTAAGTCAGAAATCGATAAAAGCATCGAAGTTCTTGCGATCAATACCAGGAAAAGCAAAGCATTCGTTGTTGAGGATGACAGAAAAGCGAAAGAGCTGCGCCGGATATTAAAAGACGTTGATGAGGGCAAACCATTCGTTGTTACAACTTCAATCATGGAAGAGCTACAGGTCGTTGACGTGACGGATCCGGCGGACATTGAAAAAATGCAATATCTTACATCGTTCTATCAATCCATCGAAAAGCGCGAAGCTAACGATGCCGGAATTGATCTGGATTTGATCGACAAGCGCGCCCAGGTGAGCAACAAAGAGATCCAGCAATATGACGATGTAACAACGCAGCAATATTTAATCATGTTTAATGCGCGTCAAAAATTCGTTAAGGAAATGCGCAAAAACGGCTTTAATATAAATATTGAAAGATCGCCTATATTCTTCGATGAACCGACCGAAAATGATGTAGAAAACGGCGATTTTGAAGCAGCAGAGGAGGAAAAAGGAAATGAAAAAGACAATCAAACAGATATTAACAATAGCGAGGAGGAATAACAAAGATTTGCTTTTCCAGGATCCGGAATTATACCCATACCCGGAAATCCCGGACAGCAATGACAATTTTATATCCGACTATGCCGCGTTAGCTCCGTCGTATGATAACTATTTCGTGAAGGAATACGGCGCGCGCGTTGTAGAATATGATGTAGAAACGGAAGCGGACTTCCTGGAAGAGTGGTTTAAAGATTTATACGGAACAGAGTTGGTTTACCTGGAAGCATGGGCGCGCCTTTATTATGCTTTGCACATAAATTTTAACCCTGTTTACAACGTCGAAGAACATATAAAAACGACTTACGGCGAACACATCACAGAAAACGTAATCGGCGAGCGCAGTCATACAAAAGGCGCCCAAATTAACGACGACGGAACCCACACGGACACATCAACGCAATTTAACGTTGCTGTTGATTCCGGAGAAGAAAAAGAAAGCGCAAAGCAAACGGACGTTATAGGAGCGCATCAGACCACGGAAGGAAGACGGACGGATACCGACGATGCGGCGACGGATACCACAACCAGCAACGAGCATATTGACAGCGTAGACCGTTCCGGCAACATCGGCGTTGTATCGGCAACAGACCTTTTAAACGCTGAAATCGAGCAGAAAAAGCGTCTTTCGTTCTTTAAAAATGTATTTTTAGTTTTAATCGAGGAGGTGGGCGCGTATTATGATTCTGAATTTTTACAATAATTCCGGTGATATACGCCAGTTAAATAAAGATTTAACGGCCGTTAAATTAAATGTTTCCGCGCAAATAACATATCAAGTCAGCATCCAGGATCCTTCCTTCGTTTTGAATTATGATGCTGCTTTGATAAATGCAAATTATGTATATGTTGCGGAGTGGCAGCGCTACTATTACATCAATAATAAGACGATGATTGACGGAAACCGCATTCAGATTGATTGTCATATTGACGTTTTAATGTCCTACAAAAACGAAATATTAAACAGTGATTGCATCGCATCCAGAAGCGCCAGCAATACGAATCCTTATATTGTTGATGACCTGGTAGGCGATGAAGGGACATTTACAACGACATATCAAAGAAGCAGCATAACGCCTTTTAATAATACAGGATCATATCTTTTAACGGTCGCAGGAAAGTAGGTGGAAGCATGGGAAAAGCATATATAATCCGCCGCCGTGACGGCGCTATTAACGTTTACTTCGACGAATTGTGGGACCAGAAGCCGGCATATTTAAACGTGGGCGACTTCTTTCCGCTTCCGTACGATTGCCAATTTTCAAACAACGATAAATATGAATTTACACAATCAGGATTTGAATTAGTATCATACACTGAAAGCGATGAAACCTACCAGCTTGCCGGTGTGATGCTTGAAAACGATTTAACAACATTTTCTGATTTAATATCATTCGGACTGTATACAGTAGACCAGCACGGCGACGTTGTCCAAGGCGGTCTTTTTGCATACAACGGTACGATGACATATAAGCAAACGGGCGCTTCTTCGCCGACTGATATAATATACGACGGAATAGACCCCAAATGGAATGTAAGATCTATTCCGGTTAATATTTCAGCTTATGGCGGATCCGGTGACGAAGCTCATATTTCCGTTAATTTTCCAATTTTCAAGTCAAAAACGGCGCTGGAAAATTATATAAAAACCGGTGAAATTGCGGATTGCTGGAATATTGACGAATTCGACTTAGACAAAACGGAATATTACTGGATTTATAACCGACAGCAAATGGGAAAATTGTACAACGGCAAAATAACACCGACTTCAGCTGCTTCAACATGGCATTCTTTGAAATTTTCCGCAAATAGAAAGCCTGTTTTATATTTCGATGATGACTTTGAGCTTCAGATCAAAGCTCCGTCTGTCGTCGCATCAAAAGCTGTATTGGGTCCCGGTTATATTTTAGACGAAATCCCGGAAGAATCATGGACGGAAGGAAGCTTAGAATATGAGGGGCCGTTTTACGGGACTCTTGCGGCAAAAGTCAATTACACCGGATCATTGCCGGCAAACGGTACATATTTGTACGGCGCCGAAGTAAATACGAATATTCCTATTTTTAAGACCGCAACGGAAGCGCAATACGCTATTGATTCCGGGGACTATTCCGCAGCGGGTAACGCGTATGATCTGGAAGATGGAAATACCCACCAGCCTATCAGCATCGGCGATGAAGAGCTTGCAACGGTATTCGGCAGCGGTTACGCTGTAAGTCCTTTTGTATCTTCCTATATTATGAGCAAAAACCAGGTTATCAACATCGCGAATATTTTTTACACGAACGATGCTACAATATTAGACAATATCGAAAAGGGTCTTAAATTATTCGGCGCAAACCCCTACGAAGCAATTTGCGGGCTTTCGTGGTTTCCTTTTGATTTAAATGAGATTGTTGGTGCATCAAGTCAACCATATATCTATTTTGGATCCTACCAGCATACAGGCGTCACGGTTGACAAGGTTATCAATTTAAAGCCGTCCGGATATATCAACGCGGGATCATTTTACATCAAACCTCTTTTCGGCTCTTATCGCGATTTTGAGCCGTATTGCCAGCTGTCCGTATATTTACCATATTCCGGGTGGCATACATTGGACATTGCGAAATATTACAAAAAGACCGTACAGGTTCGATATTATGTGGATATTTACACAAATACATTTGCTTGCGCATTAGTCGCAGACGGTCAAATTTCGGACGTATTCAATGGAAATATTGGAAATACGCTTCCTGTCAGTGGCTCGAATCTTTCAGAATATGCAAATAGCATGTTGCGATCTGTATTAGGTACGGTCGGAGGAGCTGCCGGTGGAGCGGTAACCGGAATGATGGTGGCGCCGTCGCCCGTCGGAGCCGTTGCCGGGGCTGCCATTGGTGGCTTTGCAGGTCTTGCAAAAGGCACCTTCGAAATGTCCCAGAAGGGAAAGCCGAAGGACCATGCGCAAGTTAAAGGCGCGTTTTCCGGATCTTCTGCCGCGTATATGCCGCAATATGTTATATTCCGTTACGATGTCCACAATTTAATAGTTCCGCAGAATTTAACGGCTTTACAGGGAAGACCCAGCTCGGCAGGTGGTAAAATTTCAAATTTCAGTGGATTTTTAAAATGTGATACTGTTAAATTGAATACCGGCCGTATGACGGATCCGGAAATTTCCGAAGCGTTAGCTTTACTTCGGGAAGGAATTTTCATATAATATAATTGCTCGCGTAAATCTCTTTTCTTTCTTAAGAGTTTTTTGTTACACTAAAAAAGGACCGTTTTTGCGGTCCTTTTTAGTACTGTCCAAAATATCGGACTTATTCAATTCCCAGCGCTGCCATGATTGCGAATACCACGCCATCAAGCTCTTTGTTAAATTCTTTGTCCGTGAAAATGTATGATTTGTAATCGTCACCGGATTTGTATTGCGGCCACTTGATGAAACAGTTGTTTTCCGTTTCGACCAGGTAGCAACCGTTAATCGTTAAAACGCCATTTAACGTGATGCTTAAGTAATATGTGTTTTTAACCTTGCCTTTTCCTTCCTTCGCAGGATATACACGGCCGGTGTATTCGAAAGTTGTCCCGGTGTGCTTAAATTCCTTAAATTCTTTTGTTTCTTTGTTTGCTGATTTCTTCGCTGCCATTGTTATTCCTCCTCTTTTTTACTGTAAAAACAATGTTTTCCAATAAAGTCGCAACAGTCGTCATCCGAATTGAAATAAAAACATGTTGCGCATTTTTCTTCTTCGTCTTCTTCGTCTTCTTCGTCCTCTTCGTAGAAATACGGTTCCGCGCCGTTTGTCGCAACGTCTTTTAACCTGTCCGCCCGATCCACGTCAAGCTCGAATACGTTGTAGTATTCTAAATATTCGTTCGGCTCAATTTTCGCCATTTTTGCTAGAAATGATTTAAATTCTTCATTCTTGCAATTTACAACCTGGCGGATTTGTAAAAGCCTTGTTGCTCTTTTGTTTGCTTCTTCGTACGATAACAGATTTTTTAAAGCGTATTCATAAATCTTGCAAATTAAACATAACTGTCTTTCGTTTTCGCTCATTATTCCACCTCCTTCCAGTCGCCGGTATATAAGCGCAATTCGTAGCGCTTATTCGCTTTTTCTTTTACGTCGTTGAAATGCTGCTTCGCTTCCTGGATGCTTTCGGCCTTGAAGGATTCCCACAAATGCCGCTTTGCATCTTTTCTTTTGTTGACGAATCCAATTTTAAAAATCATATTATTACCTCCCTTCGTGGAATAGTGTAATTGCGTATATCGTAAATGCTGCCGCATTCAGAAGCAACATGGAAAGAAGAAAATAAGAACCGTTCATTTTTATCCTCCTAACAGAATAATCTGTATAAACCTTCTAAAACGTCTTTTACAAGAGCTTCGTTCGAATCAGCCGTAACGCATATTTGAAATTCACGGCCGCCAAATCTTTCGAAAGTTTTTGACCCCGGCTTGAAGACAACCATAACAAGCTCTTCTTTGTTTTGGTCGATCATGTAATAGATCGTCCGGACATCGTCAAAAAGATATGTGACAATAGGCTTCAAATTTAACACTGTCATCGTCTTAGGCTTTTGCATCGCTCTTTCCTCCCTACGATCTTTCGATTATTTCAGCATGATATTTCGGATCATGTAAAATTCTGTAGGCAATTAGATCAAGCTCATTAAACCATGTTTTAACCTCTTTTCCTTTATCCTGTCCCATTACAGGAACCCATTTAATTAAAATATTTTTCATGTTCTTTACCTCCGTTTGTTTTTTCTAACTTGAGTATACTTAACTTATAAGACTATAATACTAAAGTATACTAAAGTTGTCAACAGTTATTTTAAATTTTATAAAATATTTTTTATAAAATCATCAACCAGCGATCCTACGCGGTTAGACGCATAATAGAAGCGGTTTTCCTGGAGCGCGGAAATGTATTTTTTCAATACTCTTAAAATTCGATCATTTTTGCAATATTTTCCGAATCCATAAATGTGAAACGGCTTTTCCGGCTCTATTGTCAAAATCAAATTGTCGTTGTATTTCGGCTCGCTGGCGAAATGCGCGAAGCAATATGGCCCGTGATCTTCATCGCGGAAATATTCTAATTGAATATATCTGCCACGGTGCGAAATATAGCAGCGGCGGAAAATACAATCATCATAATTTAATTCAAAATCTGCGTGTCGATAAGTTTTGCCGCTCCACTCCGTCGCGCCGGTGAACGATGCCGCCTTTTTCCCCGGGAAGCCTAAAAACGGGATATTGCGATCCTGTAAGCGCTTCTTTTGCTCTTCGCCTAATTCAAGAAGCCGACATATTCCGGTTGTGTTGTATTCCGTTCGAAAAGTGATGCTGCCGCCGTAGGTCAACGCCGGGACCTGTTCCGAAATTTGAAAATCGTCAAAAATCCACATGAATTCGTTTGTATTATTTCCTAAAATTAAAATGTGTAACCACTCCGTCCGTCCCGGCGACAATGGGCGGCCAATGGTCGAAATACAATTCAGAAGTTGCCCAAATAATAAATAGGTAGCACGATTCGTGTCGGCGACTTCGTCTAACACAATATAATTTCCACGACTGTTAACATAGGAAGATTTAAAGTTATAGGCGCTTTCAAGGGAATGTACAATGCATATTGCGTCCTGGTCTTCTTCCAGGATATTTCCATCAGGATCTTTTTTGCAAAGATAAAATTTTCTGACATGCGGCTTATATGTCACGGAGTTCCATCGCCCGCCATAAATTAAATCAATATAATCGTACCGGATTATTACATCGAATATATTTTCAATATTTCCGCGTGTTATCTGCTTGTCGTCATTTCGTAAATATTCAATGCAATATTTGTCCGGGTATAGGCTATTTAATACCATGCCGAAAATTAAAGACTGTGTTGTTTTTCCGGCAGTTTCTCGAATGCTTAAATAAATATTCCACTGATATTCGAAGAACGAATCAAGATCAATTCCCCAATATGCTTTTGGGATCTTCAAAGACTTGATTTTCTTTTTGATTTTCGCCAAATCCGGCGCGTTATAATTTTGAGCCATAAATATTACCCCCTTCGTCAATTCGGCGTCTTAAATCGTCAATATTTGCGTCATATTTTTCGTTTTCGGCAAACATCATAGAGCGACTTTCAAAGTGCATTAATTTAAAATATTTCGAGCTTGAATATCCGCCGTTCTTTTTTCGTTGTCTTATGTTTTCCACTCTTTTTCCAAATCTGTCAATCATTTGATTTTTCCTCCTTCGATATTGTAAATTTTCATATTTAAAATACACCCTTATATATCATTCTTTCGCGTTCGTCTTTTAGCGCTTTTATTCTTTCTATAAAATCATCATCAATGGACATTGAAAAAGGAATATCAACGATTGAGCAGCAGCTCTTTTCTTCCACCTGGCATGTTATGCCGTCCGCATCTGTTAACATCAATGAAAAATCTTGATCGTAATAAATTGCGGTCTGTTTTCCTGAATACGGCGCCGGGATTTTTAGATCATTAGCAAAGGAATCCCACAAATCCAGCTCGCTTTCTCCGGATTTCCTTCGCTTTTCGTTTTCTGCTTCAATCCATTTTTCGTAAGATCCTTTAACCATTCCGGCCACGGTGATTTGAATTTTGCCGTCATGCTCAACCATGTAACGCTTACAGCCTAATACCTTATAGCGCGTACCATAATATTCCAGGTCGAAGGATCCTATTTTTTCAAAGTGCTTTCTATCGAAGTCGTAAATGTCCATCGCATCGACGAGCGCCCGTTTTTCTTTGTTGAAATTTTCAAACCATTCCCGGTGCTTTTCGAAATTGTTAACTTTGTTTGAATCCGTATCATAATATATTGAATCTATGCCACATTCTTTAACGGATTTTACAATGTCGCGCCTGGTATAAGCCGCGATCCATATTGCCCATTGTGGGAGCATAACAAGCCATCTAACCAGCTCGTCATATGTCTTTGTCACGGCGCCGGGTTTTAGTTCGTTCAATTCCGGATCGAAAACAATTTCGCGCTCCGGAAGCGACGTGGCAGCCATTCCAAAGCAAGCGTTTAATTTTCGTTTTGATAAAGTATATTCAAGAGTATCTTTTGGCAATGTTTCTTTTAATTCAAAATATTTCATAACCACCTTGCGGACATAATCCGGCAGCGGCTCAAGCTTCGCCTGGTAAAGCATTGTGCATCTTACTTGCTCCCAGCAATATAAATCTTCGTAATTGTACCAGTCAATTTCATTCAAGCATACCTTGATTCTATCCGCTTTTACGAGTCTTCCGTTTTCGTATACGGCGCCTTCCTCTTCAATGATCTTGTTACGACTTTCGAGCGAATGCCAACCGGAAGTACGAATATTTTTAAATTCGAAAATACCAAAAAAGGCATAATCGCCGGCGCGCGCTTCCTGTAAGACTTCCGGGAATGCTTTTACATTGACGCGGTTAAATTTCCAAGGGAATTTTTGCAAAAGCATCTGCGCCGGATGTGCGCTTTTTAGGTCCAGCGATGCAAAAGGATCCTCAAGACATTCGTTGCATTGTACCGCGTTAGCATGGACATATCCGCCACGGAAAAGAAAATTGCGCCACAAAATATATATTTCTTTTGATGGTTGGCAATTCCGTAATTTATTTCTCAATTTCTTTTTTAAAGTTTTTTCCAGTTTTGCAAATTCTTCTTTGATTTCGGCGCGGACAATTCCGGTGCTGGTTAAAGGAATTGTCTTATTCAATTCGTTGTAAAACGGGTTTATGTACTTATAAATCCAGTCGGTCAACACCTGTACATCATTGATGCAATAGGCAATTTCCTTCTTTGTCATGCTGCTTTTCGTATGTCTGATTTTTTTATAATCCAGATCGCCGGCCAATTTTCCAACATCAAGCCCGAAATTTTTTTGATATGCCTTTAATGACATAGCCGTAAGCGCTAAAGCGTCGCGGAATTCGATTTTTTTATATCTCGCATACAAGATGTCGCGGACCGTCTTTGCGAATATGTCCGGGAAAAATCCTTGCTTTGATTCTTTCATATTCCAGTCAAGGCGGCCCTTGATGAATTGCCATTCAAAGCTTAGATTCTGAACCCAGCATATAAGCGTTGCTTTGTCCGGGATAGCATCATTTATCAGATCTAATATTCTTTTCCACTCTTCCCAGGTGCGCCCGGTTATTGTTTCCCTTGTAAGTCCAAATTGCCAATGATACATTGTAGCCAAATTCGCATCTAAAATGGGACTGTAAAAAGATGTTGTTTCAATATCGAAAGCGAACGGAATTTCACAATATCCGTTTTCGTAAACTTTCATATCACGCATCAATCGGCGGACGTCTTCGGCCGTGACCGTATCAGAAGGAATATAACTGTATTTCTTTTTATCAATTTGAAATTTTATTTTTTTCATTCATTCATCCTCAAGCTTTAACGCTTCCCGGCGGTTATTACGTCGCCATGTATCCATAGCTTTTTTGATTTCTACCAGATCGTTGTAAGACTTTTTACCTGGATCCCATAACTTGCCAATTATTTCATGTTTTCGCATATTTGGTTCTCGCATGTCTTTAACTGTTTCATTGTACGAAGTTTGAAAATTCGTTGAAAAATCGAAATACGCTTCTGTTTCGCGATCGAGCTGTTCTTTATCCATTCCGCGCGGATCTTCGCCGCGGTTTATCAATCTTTTTTTCGTTTGCTTCCGGATTTCGGAAATTGTCTGGATGCCTTTTTCCATCGTGTTAGCTTGGAGATCCCCGGCCGAATCGACATGGACACCGGCCATTTTTCCGATGATTTGATTTAACTCTTCCCGGGTTAGCTTTCCGGTTTCCACGGCGCGAAATACTTTTCGTATATCCAATACGTTTAAATCGCCCAAATATACGCCTTTTTGCGTTACTCCGTGACGTTCTTTAACATATGGTTGTAACGGTCCGAAATCGAGAATATTTGCGTAATTTTGAAATGTAAAAGACTTATTGCCGTATGTCGCGGCAAGCTGAGCTATACGCTGATTTGATTTTTTTAATACGGATTGTAGTTGCGCTTTAAGTAACGGGCTTAAGATCATGTTATTTTACCTCCTATATTGTAGACGTGGACCCCGGGACGGATCCGGAACGGGGAACGCTAATGGATCCGGCCGGGCGTGGGTATTCGTTGCCGGGGAATTGACAACAATTAAAGTATACCCACGTTATTAGTTTACGATAAAAAATTTTAGTTGTCAATTCCCTATTGTACCCTGTACTTTT
>Ga0247608_10006581_pt1 | contig 12172 bp, 1 predicted proteins | sample 176DNAGHGlowgp2_FD_193490 | JGI IMG/M metagenome (GOLD analysis project Ga0247608, IMG submission 193490) | Sheep rumen microbial communities from Palmerston North, Manawatu-Wanganui, New Zealand - 1766 DNA GHGlow gp2 | ecosystem: Host-associated > Mammals > Digestive system > Stomach > Rumen ... | reverse complement strand
CCCAATCCCCAATCCCCATTGAAATATTTTATTTTAATCTTTTTATTTATATAGTTGATAATAATAATAAATAATTATTTAATTATTCTATATAAAGTTTGAAAAATTCATAAAATATATTATTTAATTGTCTATACAAATCCAAATCCTTTTCCTTCTTTAATTGCAAAAGTTAATCTTTCATATAATATTTCTTTATTAGGATATTCAGGTAAATCTAACTGATTTGTGCATGTATGAGCAGTAGGCAATCTCTCGAAATCTTTTTCGAAAACTTTAGAAATTTTAAATTTATTTACACCTCCTATACCTTGTAAAGCACTAAAACCTTCAAGGGGTACCTTAGAGCATCCAGTTACAAATTGCAAAAATTCAGCTCTTTCATCATTATCAAAACTTTCAATTATTTCCCAGAAGTTTTTAATAACAGGTGATTCCGTATTATAATTTTCATATTCTGTATTATTTTTCCAATCTTTTATATCAATAGTGGGTAGACCACTTATGACTAGTTCTAATTCACGATAATTGAATATAGATATTAATTTTTGTGGGATAATTTCATAAAAACCTTTTAATAAAGCTTCAACTTGTGGCTTGATGGTTTCATATAGTTTTGAACTACATAATTTTTGAACATAATCAAACTTATTTGCTTCTGTAACATCTATATTTCTTCCATTTTCAATTAAATCAACAATTTGCATATCGCCTAAATTATCATGATTATATGAATAAGTTAAATAAGTGTCACTATCTGTAAAATCATTCTCTAATAACCACTTAAGAGAATTGTAAAAAACCGGATCATAATCTTCCATATCATGATAACTTAGCGGAGTATTTGTTATTAATTTATATATAATTCTAGTGAAATAGCAATCTAACATCATTCCATCGAAAATAGCTTTAGCCATTATTTTTCCGACAAATTCAAATTGTTTTAAATGGTCAGGATTATACTTTCCACTATCGCTATTTATAGTATAAGTAGTTCCATTTTTTGCTAAAGTAAACAACATATAATTAGGGTTAAACATTTCTTTTGCTAAAATAGTAAGCCATTCTCTCCTGACCCCCCCGGCATCGACTGCTTCTTCCCCTTCAAATGTGACCATCAATTTACTTCTCCATTGCTCAGGTTTTCTGTGTGTCAAAGAACCAAATGAATCAGTGAATAACTCAGAGCCATTTCTTCTGACTTTTATACGTAAATATTCATTCTTATATGGAAGTTTTCTTAATTCTTGCTTGAAATATTTTTTCTTATTTTCTAAATCTAATATGGATGAAATTTTAATAATTAATTCATTTGGGAACTTCTTTGGGTATCGACGGAGAATTATATTTATAACTTTTTTATTTTTTTCGCAGAAATTATAAAAGAATTTAATAAATGAAGAATCACTAAATGATGATAGATTATTTCTTGACGGAGACTTTTGCTCTGCTTTATAATTTGCTTCTATGACAAATTTGCTTGCAACGCTTGCTGAAGAATTATTTCCATAGAAAATAAAATGTAAATGAGACAAGGTTATGAATGATTCTAAATATGGTATCAACCTATTTAATTTTGATGCTATTGTTTTTTGGTCATCTTTTAACATGATATTTATATCATATAATAATTTATTCAATTGCTCCCAACAAGAGAAAAGTATATCACTTATTTTTCCTATGAATACTTTATATTGTGCAAATAGTTCTTTTTTTATTTTGATATTTTTTTCTATTATTTCCTGTTCTTCTTTAGTTGGTGACAAATTATTAGATTTAGTATAATATTTTTTATTGATATTATTATTGATACTATTGATGAATTTAATAAGTTTGAATAAAATTATTTCAGGCAACGGCTTACTGAATAAGATAATGTCCAATTTTTTATTATTGAAAAATGTATCCATTTCATTTGTTATTTCTGTTTTAAGATGTGTGATTCTTTTTAGTAAAACATCTAAAAGTAACTGATACACATTATTATCTAACATTAGTTCATTCAATAAAGAAGTAGGATTATTTGACTTTGTTCCTTTTTGCAAATCTAACGATATTTCAAAATTATTAAATAAGTCTATTATTTTCTCTATAGTAACACAACTTATATGCAAAATATTATTATTATTATTTTTATTATTACCCTCTTTGTTATTATTGTCTTTATTATCTTTATTTTGATTTATTTCATCTTTGGGAGTTTTGAAACAGTTTTGTATTATATTAGTGAATATTTTAATACTAAAAATTTTTTTTATATCGCTTTTACTGTTTATCATTATCAAACTAAGTAAATTGCTCAAGACGTTTTCACCTTTGTCATACTTTAGGTTTAATATTTCTTTTATGTTCTGAGAGTTTTTTGTGATTAAGTATTCCTTTTTGTTCTTCAAAGATATATATCCTCCTTTCTCATTATATGCAGTCTGCAAAAAGTACTTTTTCATCTCTTTTTGGTAATTTCCAGAAAAATTTTGGAAAAATTGGTCATAATCATCGAAATAATAATCCTCAGTTAAATCCATTTCAATATACAAATAATACAAATTTTTAATTAAACTGTTTTTTTCGATGAAATTTTTATTTTTAGATAGATTTTTGATGCAGGCGGAATCGCAAATCCATAACATGAAAATTAGGTCTAATATTTTATGTCTTAAATGCACATTCATTATTAGTTCATTCAGTAATTGGAAATATGCATTTATATTAATGTTTTGATATTTCTGTTTATATGTGATTATTGTTTTTATGTTATATACAAATAAATTTTCTATGAAGTCGTCATCAAATACTTGTAAAATAGTTGAAGAATATTCTTTATTATGTTTTGAATTTGATAATATTTCTTCTTTTGTGTATCTATTTTTTTTTAAATGAAGTTTATTGTATCTGATCTCATCCCAATCTTCACTAAGGTCAATTTTTCTATAATATATTTCATGGAAAAAGTCTCTCACATTTAGTGGGAAAATAATATCTTCATTTGGGGAGTTTGCATTTAGTTCTGATGATCCTTGGAGATTAGGGAAATCCAAAAGCATTAAATTATTACGATTTACTAATCGATGATATTCCTGCTGGAGGTCAGGGGATAAGTTGGGAACCATCGTTGGATCTAAATTTAAAAGGATTTCTTCACGGAGGTCAGGGGGGAGCTCTACTATGAATTGATTGTCTATATTTTGATTATTATTTTCATTATTATTTTGAGCATTATTATTTTCATCATTCTTATTTTCATCATTTTTATTTTCATCATTTTTATTTTCATTGTTGTTTATTTCATTATTATTTTCATTTTTAACTTCATTATTATTATCATCATTTTTATTTTCATTATTATTAATATCTTTAGTAATATCATTCTTATTTTCATTATTATTATTTTTATCTTCATTATCATTATTATGAATATCATTTTTACCTTCTTTATTGTTATTATTATCATTTTCTTCCTTATTATTAATATCACTAATTTTTACTTCATTTTTATTATCATTAACATTTTTATCCTCTTCAATTTTATTATTAATAATATTATCTTCTTTATCTTTTGATTCATTATTATTAATATTATTATTATTATTATCCTCATTTTCTTCAATTTGCATATTATTTTCATTTTTTGCTTCATCTTCATTATCCTTGTCTTCTTCTTTTTTTTCTTCAATAACTTCATTTGCATCATTTTTTTCTTTTTCTTCTTTTTCTTCTTTCTTATCTTCTTTCTCTTTATCTTTTTTCTCATCATTATTATGCAAAGGAGAGTAAAATTTATCAAACATAGTTAATTCTGACAGAGCTAAATTTTGTTCAATATCCATATTAGCAAAATGGGATATATTATTTTTATCATTATCTTTTTTGTCATCAACTTTGTCTTTATCTTTGTCTTTATTATCTTCATTTTGCTTTTCTTCTTTGTTAACTTCCAATTTTATAATATTTCCATTTTCCAAAAGATATTTTTTTATTTCTTTAAATGTATTGTTTTTTTCCCTTTTTACTTTTCTGTCCCATCCATCATTAATATAGCATATAGAAGAGTAATTTTCCTTAATTCTTTCAATTTCCTTTGAATAAAAGTTCATTGTTTTTTCTTTTGCACCAATTAAAGCAAAATTAAAATATCTTTTATAGCTAATGTCAAAAGGGAAAATATAGTTATATAAAAATATATTAGTCATTTTTTCAACTATTTCAATATTCTTTTTATTGACTAATTTTATACCTTCATTTGGTTTATAAAATAGGATCAAACTATTATTTTCTTTATATCTATAAATATTAAATGGGAAGCAAGCAGACTCCTCAAAATATAATTCCATTTCAGATTTTACAGAATTTTGGCCATTATTCATAGTTTCTAAAAATGGATTATAAAATAGGGCATAATCATCATTATTTTCTCTGTGATTGCAAGCCGATTCAATATCATTATTTCTTCTTCTCAAAAAATTAAAATTAAATCTAAGACCACTTATATTCCTATGATAATTATTAATATGGCTTTCAGAATGTGAGTCATTATTTTCAATTATTTCCATCCTATTCATATCGTTGTTATTATTACCATTATTTCCTCCTAAAAATAGTGAGACTTCAAAGTCTCCTTCATTATCATCATCATTATCATTTTCTTCATCTTCCATATCTTCAAATTCCACATCTACATCTTCTTCTTCATTTTCATTTTCATTCTCATTATCATTTTCATTGTCATTTTCATTCTCATTTTGCTCAAAATAATTACTAGCACTTAAACCACTAACTCTGTTTCTTATTTCTTCTACTCTTTGATTATTATTTTCATTATTGTTATTATTATTATTTTCATCGTTATTATTATTATTGTTATTATTATTTTCATTTTCATTATTTTCATCTTCGTTATTTTGTTCTCCAATATCAAATAACTCATTGTCATCATCTTCGTCTATATAGTCGTTGTCTTCATTATTTTCTTCATCTTCTTCATTATCTTCATCCTCTTCGTCATCGTCGTCTTCTTCTATAAAATTATCATTTTCTAAATCGGAATCGTCGCCTTCATCTTCAGCATCAGAAAAAGAATCACTTTCAGATAGCATTTCTTCATCTTCGTTTCCTTCATTGTCTTCATTGTCTTCATCTTCTTCATTTTCTTCGTTTTCATTTGAATTTCCATTTATATCAATATCGCCATCTTCTCCTTCAATTTCATGCTCGGAATCAATATTTATATCATTTGTTTTATTTTTAATTTTTATTTTTGAATTTATTCTTATAAATTTGAATAAATTGCCCAAATATTTTATGCCCATTTCATGATATATTTCATTTTTGTTATTAATTTTCATATTTTTTAAAATTATGCTTATGTTTTTGATGATTTCGTAATCCTTGCTAAAAACTAAATTAGATATTTCAAAAGGATTATATTGACTATATATGTGACTGTCTTCATGAAATTCTGTCATTGAAAATAAAACAATGATATTACTTTTGAATAAAATTATACTTTTTAGAGCTGTGTGTGGGTTATTATGCAAAGAATTGAAATCTTTTATTTTTTTTGTTATTTCTGCTAAAGAGCTATTTAATTCAAATAATAATTTTTTTCTGCATTTATTTAATAAGAGATTTTCATCGTCATTCATATTCCTTTTTTTATATGTCATAGATTGCACTAGAGATGTAATAATATTCATATATCTGAAAGATTCCATAAAACTCATATATGAATTTGCTCTATTTCCATATTTTCTTAAAGTATCATTTTTTTCTCTACTAACTATATCAATAAGTTCTTCATTGCTATTTACATGAGCAGGTAATATCACATGATAATGATAGTAATTCAAAACTGGAATAATATTTCTGATTATAAAATTGAAAAAGCTTGTTTTATGCTTCTTTCCATTATGAAATCTATTAACTAAAGAAAGATAGGAAGGAAAACAATATAATATTTTTGTTAAAGCTATAAGAGAAGTGTCTAAATCTATGATATAATTTCTAGAAAATATTTTATTTGGCTCACTTTTTTCTATATCCTTTTCGACTTTGTAAGTGGTAGCCCAAATATGTTTTAATAAATGGTGGAAAATCGATTTATTTGTGTCTGAAAATAATTGGGAAATTTGCTCCATTTGTTCTTCTATCTTTTTTTTGACACTATTTATTTGTTGTGTCTTAGGTTCTTCTTTACTTTTGGGCCTAATAGGGGTCTGTAAAGCATTCTTTTTCTTTTTAGATTGACCTTGAGATAAACTCATTTGTTTGCCTATATCTTTTTCTATTTGTTTTTCGCTTTCTTTCTCAATATCCATATTTTTATTATCATCAATTTTTTCATCATTTTCATTATTCTTTTCTTTATCTTTGTCTTTATCCTTGTCTTTTGCTTTATCCTTATCTTTATCCTTATTCTTTTCTTTTTCCTTTTCTTTATCTTTATTTTCGGGATTTTTTAATTCATTTTTGATATTTTGTATGCTTTTTTCAAACATTGGTTTCAATCTAAAAGCATATTTTACTTTTTTAGTACTATTTAATTTATCTTTATCTTTATCCTTTTCCACAGTTCTATTTTTATTATTTTCAATTTCAACAATGTCAAACACATTCAAAAGTGCTTTTTCAAACAATTCCTCATTGTCTTTAGCATATTCAGAGCATAAGTCCAAAAAGTCTTCTACATATATTTCAGAGTTTTCATCCTTGACATTCGCCCATGCATATTTAATTACACCTTCTATTAAATTTTGTAACATTTTTTCTTCACTAAATATTTTAATTACAAACTGCTTAAAACATTCATTAATTGTGACAAAATATTTAAATTTATTTTCATTAAAATTAATATTGGCATCATTTTTGTTGAATTTCAAAGATATAATTTTAGTGAAAAGTCCCTCTTTCAAATATGGTATTAAAACTTTGATATCATCAAAATTCTGATTAATATTTATTAATAGCATTATGAGTATGTGTTCATTGATTATATATATTTCATTATTATTTCTATTTTCAGAATCATATTTCAGTAAATCCATAAACATATCTAAAAATAATTTTTTCTCATTTTCAAAATCTTTTTTGAAATAATTTAAAAATTTAAAGCATATATATATAGATAATAGATTTTCATATATTAATTTACGAATTAAATTATAATTTTGAAATATTCCATTTTCTTTTGGAATATAACTTTTTATTGATAATATATCATTTTTTATTAAATTATTTTTTGTAATGAATTCATAAAAAGATTCTTCATAATTTTCTTGCAATAAATTATTTGTTTTGTGATACCTCAGAATAGAATAGTTAATTTGCATTTTATATTGTAGTTCGAGAACTAATTTATCTTCATCACTTAAAAGTGAAATATCTTCTTCATTTTTAATATTATCAATTTTGGTCTGTATACTTGATATACTTTCTAATATTTCTTTTTTATTATTTAATTCTTCTATTCTAAATTCAATATTTAATTTTCTTAGATCATTTATTTTATTTATTGAAATACCTCCTTTGACAATAATATTTTCCATATATTTTAATGCAGAAGAAAATTCTTCTAAACTATACTCAATTTTTTCATGTCTATGCTTTTTTGGATTTTCCTTATTTTTATCATTAATTGGTTTCTTATAAATAGAATTATTTTCATCTATTGAATTTATCATTACTGAAATGAATGAATGATCTGGATATAATGGAAGCTCTTCGACTTTAGCTAAATTATGATTAATCAAGTGAATTTCTGAACTAAGATTACTTATCTTTCCTTCTGCAATGAAATCATCACTTCTTTCTTTATTAATGCTTAAATCAATTTCATTTATAACTTCATTGTTTTGATTATTGTTATTTTGCTCATTATTATTCTCATTCTCATTATTAGGATTATTAGGATTTTGATCATTATTATTCTGATTCTCATTCTTATTGTTTTCATTAACATTATTTTCATTGTTATCATTCTCATTATTATTATTTTCATTATTATTATTATTATTTTGGTTGTTACTATTTTCATTATTATTAATTGGGTTTTGGTTATTAATATTTTCATTTTGCTTATTTTCATCGTTGTTTTCAGTATTATTATTATTTTCGTTTGGAATTATCATATCTATGTCTTCTTGATTGTTATTATTAGTATCATTATTATTATTATTATTGCTATTTAAATTTTCTTCATTTTTATTTTTATCATCTTTATTTTTTTTAGAATTTTCTTTTTTATTCTTTATTTCCTCTTCCTTTTCTTTTACTTGTATTATATACTTAATAATTTTATCTTTATTTTCTTTTCCTTCTTGTATACACTGCATAACCTCATAAACTCTATAACCCATTGAATATGCATCTTCTATATCTAATACATTTTTCATGCTATTAAAGCAGAGACAACAGCTATCAATAACATTCAATATAACTCTATACATTTGAAATCCATATTTTTCCATATCATTAAAATATTGAATATTTTCCTCAATATTTTCTTTATTAAAAAAAACTTCAATTAAATCATTAAGGATCAAATATTTGGCATATGAGTCTAGTTCATTTTTATATTTAAATTTTTTTGTAATTTCGCTTTCCCTTATCAACAATAAATAAAATCCCAAATTTGATGAAAATTGATATTTGATAATAGTTAAGATTATCGAAGATAAAACATTCCATACATTTTTTATGAGTAATAATTCAATTAAAGGCACTTCTTTCTTCTTTGATTCATTTTTGCATATATATATAATCTTTTTTGATATTTTAAATAATTGCCTCAATCCTCCATATTTTATTAGATAAAATAATACAATTGAAGAATTATTTTTATAATTTTTTCCGCTAAACAAATTATTAATGTAAGTTAGCATATTCACAAATGGAAGTAAACTATTAATTATATGTTTACTATCTAAATTTTGATCAATATTTTCCAAGCATTTTTTTCTGAAAGTTTTGAATATTAAGAATATAATATAACTCAAAGACATATAATTTTTGATTATTTCCACATCGGCATCCTGGATATCACATAAAGCTTTTGTTTTTATCATTTTACCCATTATTAATATGAAGTTAAATGAATCTAAAATATTTAATCTTATTCTTAAGTCATGAGTCAATATTTCGCTATTTAAAGGCAAATCTCCTAATAATTCCACTCTTAAAGGCAATTCGAATTGAGGCGGAAATTTAACATCTAAATAGTTATCTTCATTAAGGTATATTAAATTATAATTATTGCAATGTGGTAACTCTCTTTCTAAAATATCTTTATCTGATGTTTCCATCAAAAATTTTCGTAAATTTGGTTTTATTAAATTTGATAAAATAAATATATAATTATTTGAGTTGATTATTAATCCTCTGTTATTCAAAGGAATAAAAAACCATGAAATATCACTTCTTTCTATGATTCTTTCCGTTATGAATTTCAAAAATATTGAACAATAATTCTGGAAAAAATTTTTTGTCTTGCATTCAAAATAAATCTTTCTCAAAGAAGATTCAATTATTCTCTGGCAGGTGCAAATAATTTTATCTTTTTGAATTTGGTGCAAATTCAACGAATTAGTTTTAGCTATTATATCCATAAAATTTTGGTAAATTTCAGATAGGAACGATTCTGGATTGGCCTCTGATACAGATTTTATTAATATATGATTTATTACTAATGTATTGCATAGTAAGCAAGCTGGCATGTTAATAAATTTGAGGAATAATTTTATCGAGGATTTAATTGGTGTTTTGCATTTTTCTTCTAAATATTTGATATCTTCTTTAGTTAAAGACATGAAGAATATTAAAATAAACTGCATTTTTTTCTCAATATGATATATACCAAGATTAGGTTTTATTTTTTCACTATATTCAATTTCTTTTTCCGATATTATCTTTATTTCCTTTTCCATATAATCATTCAAATTATCATAAAAAGCATTTACTATATCTTTCAGTCCTTCGACGTGAATTAGAGCAACATATGGGCAAAATAATTCTTCTATATAAATTTCGGATAAATTGTATAAATCATAATACAAATATCTATCATCATTTTTAACTTTTTCAAATATTGCGTTTATCATTTTGATTGAACGATTGTCTTCTAAAAGATATTCTTTTCCTTTATTATGTATTGATATTGTATACAAAGTCAAAAACACTAAATAAAAAAGGCCATTTTCCTTTGGTAAATAATTTGAAAAATAATCAAAAATTAATTCAAAAATTTCGTTCTCTATATAATTTGGTATTTTTTGAGGGAAAAAATTGCATAATTTAATCACAAAGTATATACAATTTATTAATACTGAATTATAATCAGGTTCTTTTAATATATTTTCATCCTTTAATATTTTCTTTATTACAACTGATAAAGAATTATCAATATTATTCAATGAATTTATATTTGTAGTTTTTTTTGCTATTTTTATCAAAATTTTAAAAATTTTTGAGATTAAAGTACATCTTTCATTTGTGGTTGGACTATGCCTTTTTTCACTGTCATCAATAAAAGAATATTTAATTTCTGTATCAGATACTGTTATATGCTCTAATTCATAAACAAGTCTTGGTAGCAAATAATTATTAATTACATTTTCATCATAGACCTTTTTTTTCTTTAAAGAATAAATAACATTATCTAATCTATATGGATATATATTGTCTTTAGGAACTTCTAATATATTATTCAAAAAATGAATAGGCATATCTTTAAATGAAGATGTATTGAATAAAAAATTTAAAACTATTTTTAAAAAGTTTTGATTTCTAGAATCTTCTAAAGATAAAATTTCTAAATTATTATCATTTTGATGTGTTAAATCACTTAAAACTGAATGAAAAAATCCATTTTGAAATAAAATATTTTCATAACCTCCATTCGAGTTGATAAAATTTATGCAATAATTTAGAAATACACGCTTAATATCATTTACTACATTAGAAGTTAAAATTGACAAAACATCTTTTAAGTATGATTCTATATAGTATTCTGTTACATGGATTTCATCATAATATTGATTATTTCCCACACATATGTTTACCATTGATAAAATATATTTAGCCAAAATTTTTATTTTTTTATAATCTATATTTTCTGGAATTATTTTTACTAAATCATTTACAATACAAAAGAAGTTATTTACAACTGTGATATATGCAGACTCATCTTTAATTAAATATTTTAAAACACTTTCAGTTTTTAAATCTTCTATTTTTTTTATTCTGTCATAAATATCACTTTCTGCGAAATATTCATATTTTGCTTTTAATTCTAGAAAGTTATTCTTATTCTGATAATCTTTATGATTATTAATAATTTCTTTAAATATTTGAAAAGGGTTAATTTCTTCTATTTTTTTTTCGTCATTTTTCAATCTGAGATTTTTTTCTATTAAAACTTGTTTCCATTTTTTATGGATAATAATTAATATTTCTTCTAATTCACTAATAATATCATTATTAATTACATAATTATTATTAATCAAATGAATAAAAATATTTCTCATATACATAAAAACAGGACATACACTAAAAAAATCCTTATAATAAATAATTAAACTTTTATTTGAATCTGTAAAAAGCATATATATATCAACAATATATGATTTCACTTCATTATCAAAACTTCTTAAAAATATATTTTGCAAATGATCAAATGATGAAAATATTTCTTTTTGAGTTGAATTATTTATAATTAAATATAAAAAGTGTAATAAAGGAATAATTTTTTCTTGAATGGTATCATGGGTTATATTAGTTGAATATTTGAATAATAGATCATCAATGTAATTAAGGACTTCTTCGAATGACCAAAGAGATACATGGGGTAAATCCCAGTATTTTATGGTCACTATAAATTGATAAAATAATTGTTCATTATTAATTAAAGATTTTAATTTGGAAATAAATTTCCCTATACGTGATTCAGGATCTAATAATTTAGCACTATAATGGAATATTGATATTTCTTTTATTATCTTCATGTTTTGTTTAATATTAATTAAATTAATTGAGTTTTTTTATATAGATAAAGTTTAAATAGAAATAGTTCTGGAATTTATTTATTTTTAAGATTAAATTCAAATTATTTTATTTAAATTAAATATATTTTTTGGGATATATTAAATTAAAAGTTAAATGATTGGGGATTGGGGATTGGGGA
>Ga0247608_10006580_pt1 | contig 12172 bp, 11 predicted proteins | sample 176DNAGHGlowgp2_FD_193490 | JGI IMG/M metagenome (GOLD analysis project Ga0247608, IMG submission 193490) | Sheep rumen microbial communities from Palmerston North, Manawatu-Wanganui, New Zealand - 1766 DNA GHGlow gp2 | ecosystem: Host-associated > Mammals > Digestive system > Stomach > Rumen ... | reverse complement strand
GTCAAAAATATAACTTTTCTGGCATAATTGTTTTATCTTTGCACGGATAAAACGTGATACATTATGGCAGCAGAGAAAAAGAAAAGGAAGAAATGGCCGTGGATCGTGCTGGCGATAGTCGTCCTGATGGTTGCCGTGGCGGCATGGTTCATAAGGCCGCCAGACAACTCCGTCATCTTCGCCAGCAAAGGGACGCTGGAACGGTTCCCGCAGTTCAAGTCACAGTATGTTGAGCCACGCGACGTGATCGTGTGGATGCCGCTTGACTACCATAACGAAGACTCGGTCGACGTGGTGTACATGCACGATGGGCAGATGCTCTTTGACGCCGCGGCGACGTGGAATCACCAGGAGTGGCGCGCCGATGAAGTGGCCGACAGCCTGTTACAGGCAGGCTTAATCAGGCCCTGCATCATTGTGGGCATTTTTAACACGAGCGACCGTCTCACCGAGTATTTCCCGGCCAAGGCGTCGCAACATGTTCCCGAGGCCGTGAAACAGGAGGCTGAATTGGAAAAACTGGGCAGTGACAACTACCTGAAATTTATCGTCAAGGAATTGAAACCCTTTATCGACGATCGCTATAAACCGTTGACCACAAGGGAACATACCTTCATGATGGGTTCCAGCATGGGCGGATTGATTTCACTATACGCCTTGTGTGAGTACCCACAGGTATTTGGTGGTGTCGCCTGCTTGTCCTCTCACCTGACGATGGCTCATTTGCCCGATGGATTTGACGGCGATGTCTGGGCAACGGCGTTCCGCGACTATGTGAACGCCCATCTACCCGAAGCCAACGGCAGCCTCATCTATATGGACCACGGCACCGAGGATTTTGATGCCGACTATGGCATGTACCAGCAGCCACTGGACAGTGTCATCACGGGCAAGGGCTGGGACAAAGACCACTATTCGACCCGCGTGTATCCAGGTCACCGCCATCGCGAAACCAGCTGGGCAGCGCGCCTGGACCAGCCATTGCTATTCTTGCTCGGTAGATGAGTCCTCATGGTTTTGGAAGTGTGGATAAGAAAATGTAACTTTGCAGCTGTAACTAACGCTGAAAAATATGAGTAAACATATCACCGTCATTGGAGGAGTGAATATGGACATCTCGGCGGCGCTCACGGCTCCGTTTGTCCCCGCCGACTCGGTACCTGGACAAGTGACGCTGGGTTGCGGGGGAGTGGCGCGCAACATCGCCCACAACCTGCGGCTCATGGGGCATGACGTGAAGTTTGTGAGCGTGTTTGGTGGAGAAATCTTCGGCCAGATGTGCTGGAACGAGTGCCAGGCCATCGGACTTGACCTCTCGTTGAGCGAGCGCTGCGAGGGCACTCGCAACGGCCTTTACCTGTGTGTCAACGACCAGACGGGCGACATGATTGCCGCCGTGGCCGACACCGACATCATTTCCCTCATCACCCCCGAGTTTCTCGAAGCACGCATTGACGCCATCAACCTATCGTCTCTCGTGATTGCCGACACCAATATCTCCATCCAGGCCCTGCAATTCCTCATCGATCACTGCACAGTGCCCCTCATCGTCGATACCGTGAGCACGGCCAAGGCTCCACGCCTCATCAAGGCATTGCGACAGAGCGGCAGACAGCACTTGCACGCGCTTAAACTCAACCTTCAGGAGGCGCAAGCCGTGACCCACTGCGACTCGGCCATCGAGGCAGCCAACCATCTCACAGCCAATGGCGTGCAACAGGTCTATATCACCATGGGCAGCGATGGTGTGTATTGCAGCGACGGCACCAACCACAAGCACTTCAAGGCCATCCCGACCCGTGTCATCAACACCACTGGGGCTGGCGATGCCTTCATTGCCGGCGTGGCCCATGCCATGATGCAGCAAGTGGCCTTCCCCGATTGTGCCCAACCTGGTCTCATGGCTGCCCATGCCACCCTACTCTCCCGCCAGACCGTCAACCCCGACATCAACACCTATATCAACCACTAACTAACAACTAAACAACTAACAACTAACAACTATAATATGAACCCACACCTTTCCATTTCACCCGAAGTGCAGCAGGCACTTGACGAGGGACGCCCTGTAGTCGCCCTTGAGTCCACCATTATCTCCCACGGTATGCCCTACCCCCAGAACGTCGAAACAGCGCTGCGTGTGGAGCAAACCATACGTGACAACGGTGCTGTGCCCGCTACCATCGCCATCATCGGCGGTAAACTCAAGGCAGGTTGCACACCCGACGAGATCGAGTACCTGGGCCATAAAGGCCAAGCCGTGACCAAGGCCTCGCGCCGCGACCTCCCCGTGCTCGTGGCACGTGGCGAGGACGGAGCCACCACCGTAACCACCACGATGATCATTGCCGCCATGGCCGGCATCAAGGTATTTGCCACGGGAGGCATCGGCGGCGTGCACCGCGGTGCCGAGACCACCATGGACATCAGCGCCGACCTGGAGGAACTCGCCATGACCCCCGTCATGGTCATCTGTGCGGGAGCCAAATCAATCCTCGATCTGGGCCTCACGCTGGAATACCTGGAGACCAAGGGCGTGCCCGTCATCGGCTACGGCACCGAGGAGTTGCCCGCCTTCTACACTCGACACAGTGGCTTCAAGGTGGACTACCGCATCGATACCCCCGAGGAACTGGCTGCCGCTTTCCGTGCCAAACAGGAAATGGGCCTGCAAGGCGGTATGCTCGTGACCAACCCCATCCCCGAGCAGTATTCCATGCCTGCCGATGTCATCAACCGTGCCATCGATGAGGCTATTGCCGAGGCCAACCGATTGGGCATCCGCGGCAAGCAGACCACCCCCTTCCTGCTTGCCAAGGTCAAGGACCTCACCGGAGGCGACAGCCTGGCCAGCAACATCCAGCTCGTGCTCAACAACGCCCGTCTGGCAGCCCAAACAGCCGCCGCCCTGATGAGTAATTGCACTTTTTTAAAAAAATAGACCTCTAGTTGAACTAAAATAGGTACCTTTGTCATTCAAATTTTAAACGTAGTTTAATCAAAGCAAAATAGACGATAAAAAATGATGAGATGTCAACATTGCGGACACGAGGTGCCCGAAGGTTCAGTTTTTTGCAACCATTGCGGTTACCGCATGAGTAATGAGGCCACATGTAGTTATTGCCATCAGCCCATGCCTGCCACATCAGCGTTTTGCCCCCATTGCGGTAAGGCCGCCAACCATGCAGCCAACGCAGCTGACGGCAGTCGTGAGAGAACGCCCAGCAATCAAGCCTCGCCACGCCCTGCCACCTACAACGAGCAGCGTCGCATGGCCGAGCGTCAAGCGGCCCAGCGAGAAGCCAACGCATGGCAGCGTCCTCAGCCTCAAGTTGATGACGACGATGACGACAGCAACGAGGGCGGTTCCAACTTTAACCGCAACCTCATCATCGGCATTGTCACAGCCGTGATCCTGATTGCCCTGCTGAGCCTGTTGCGCCACTGCAACAGTCAGGAGAACGACCGCCTGGAGGCCCGCGCCGACAGTGCCGCGCTCATTGCCGACAGCAGTCAGGAACCGCTGCAGATCCTTAACGCCGAGTTGAGCCGCAGCGGCATGGCCGAAGACAAAGCCTATACGGGCTGCGCCGTGCGCTTTTCCAGCACCGACCCCGACACGCCCGAGCGCATCGTGGGTGTCACCTACAAGGACGACACCGACCGCCCCTTCATCAAGGTCTATACCCTCACGCGTGACGGCGCAGAATGGAAAACCGAGCTGGCCCAGACCAAATACTACGATGGCCGCAGCATCATCATGGACAACAGCTCGCTCATTGCCGATGCCATGAACATTCCCCGTGCCACGACCGTCGATGGCAAGCAGTGCCTGTACTTTGGCTTCCTCAACCACCTCAAGGGGGCTGGCGAGGGCAATACTGGCCGCGTGACCCTGTGCCTGTTTGACATTGAGAACAAGAAATTGACCACCTTGACCTATGACGGCCAGATACGTTCCCGCACCGATGGCCGCCAGTATGTCTATTGCCGCGGACCGCTCGAGAGCACCAGCGGCAGCGAGCGCAGTTTCCTGCGTCAAGAGGCAGCCAGCATCGGAGCCATCCGTGTAGCTACCCAAGAAGAAATTGACGCCGAGGAAGAGGCCAAGGCCAAGGAAGAGGAGGAAAAAGCCCTGGCAGGTGAGGAGAATGCCGATGCCAAGTGGGATCACGACAACGCCGAGAACATGGACAAGCTCAAGGAAGGCGAGGAAGTGAAAATGAAGCCCACCCAGTATGACAAACCCATCATCAACATGAAGGAAATCAAGGACAAGCTGGAGAATGACCGCTACCTGGTCTTCCTGGACACCAAGGGCTCGGTGGTCGGCTTCAATAAGAGCACACGCAAGTATTTCACCATCTATGCCGGCAAGAGTGGCTCGGCATCGAGCATCAGCTTCCATGGTGACAACAGCGTGCTCATCAAGGCCGGTGGCAGTTCCTTCACCTATGACCTGGTGCATGACCGCGCCAAGAGTGCCAACTGATAATTCCAACTGAGCGATGACTCCCGAGCGACGTTATTACTTCTGGTTTTTCCTCAAGCTGAACCTCATCCTGGCAGCACTGCTTGCCCTGTTGTGGTGGCTCAATAATGTCGTGTACTCGGGATAACCATCATCCACCCTTTAAACAAGACCATCATGGCTGTAGAAATAAAAGAAATCCAACCCACCCGGAGCAACCTGCTCAAGTTTGTTCACTTCCCCATCGACACGCTGTATCGTGACAGCAAGTACTTTGTGCCCCCCCTGGTCACCGATGAGGTCAACACCCTGCGTCCCGACAAGAACCCCGCCTTTGACTTCTGCGAGGCGGTATATTATATGGCCTACCGCGATGGCAAGATTGTGGGACGCATCGCCGGCATCATCAACCATGTGGTCAATAAGCGATCGAGCAAGAAGGAAGCCCGCTTCAGCTACATCGACTTCATCGACGATGCCGAGGTGGTTGACGCCCTCATCGATGCCGTCACACGCTGGGGCAAGAGCAAGGGCATGGAACACCTGACCGGACCACTGAGCTTTACCGACATGGACCCCGAGGGCATGCTCATCGAGGGCTTTGAACAGGTGGGCACCAGCGGCGGCATCTACAACTTCCCCTACTATCCCAAGCACATGGAACGGTTGGGATTTGTCAAGGATGCCGACTGGATTGAGTTGTTGATCACTATCCCCAAGGAAATTCCCGAGAAGATGGTGCGCATCTCCAACATCGTTGCCGAGCGCAATAACTTGACGACCATCAAGTACACCAGCCGCAAGCAACTGGTGGCCGACTATGGTGATGCCATCTTCAAGTTGATCAATGTGGCCTATGACAACATCTTTGGCTACTCGCCATTGTCCGACAAGCAGATCAACCATTACATCAAGATGTACCTGCCATTCCTGCCGTTGAATGACCTGTCGATGGTCATCGACAAGACCACCCGCGAGCTCATCGCCGTGGGCATCTCCATCCCCTCGATGGCTAGGGCGCTCATCAAGAACCGCGGGCGCCTCTTCCCCACGGGGTGGATACATCTGCTCAGAGCCTTCAAGCGCAACGACGTGGTTGACCTGATGCTCATTGCCGTCAAGCCCGAGTACCAGAACAAGGGCGTGAACTCATTGCTGTTCACCGACCTCATCCCGTGCTTCAATGCCAATGGCTACAAGTTTGCCGAGAGTAACCGCGAGCTGGAGCTCAACTCCAAGGTGCTCAAGCAGTGGGAATACTTTGAGCGCGAGCAACACAAGCGCCGCCGCGCCTTTACCAAGGAAATCTGAAACCGATTTCCTGGCAGCGATTATCCATGTCGTGACTGCCGTCACGACCCCAACAATAGGATCAGAATCCAGAAAAAATAAAAACGATACTAATTATGAGCGAGAAGATTCAAGTTATCAGCCAGTATGCCCTTCAAGGGATTGAGGCACAATCCTTGCGCAATGCCGCTCTCGCCGCCCAGCAGACGCTGGAAAGCGGCTCGGGCGAGGGTAACGACTTCCTGGGATGGCTTCACCTGCCCAGCAGCATCGACGAGCCCCAATTGCTGGCTATCGAGAAGAGTGCAGCGCAACTGCGCCAGCAGTGCGAGTATGTCATCACTATCGGCATTGGTGGCAGCTATCTGGGTGCCAAGGCCGTGATTGAGGCCCTGAGCGACCATTTCGCCGCCTACAAGAACAATGGCGGCCCCAAGGTGGTCTTTGCCGGCAACAACATCGGTGAGGACTATCTCTATGACCTGATGGATCTGGTGCGCGGACACAAGTTCGGCATCATTGTCATCTCCAAGTCGGGCACAACGACCGAGCCCGCCATCGCCTTCCGCCTGTTCAAGGAAATGCTCGAGAAGCAGGAAGGTAAGGAATTTGCGCAGCGCAACATCATTGCAGTGACCGATGCTCACCGTGGCGCCCTGCGCGTCCTGGCGACACAAGAGGGTTACGACACCTATGTCATCCCCGACGACGTGGGAGGACGTTTCTCGGTGCTCACCCCCGTGGGCCTGCTGCCCATCGCAGTGGCTGGATTTGACATCCGCGCCCTCGTGGCCGGTGCTGTCGAGATGGAACAGGACGGCGACGAGCAGGTGCTCAACTATGCCATCGCCCGCAATGCACTCTATCAGGATGGCAAGAAGATCGAAATCCTCGCCAACTTCACCCCCCGCCTGCACTTCCTAGCCGAGTGGTGGAAACAGCTCTACGGCGAGAGTGAGGGCAAGGACCACAAGGGAATCTTCCCTGCTAGCGTGGACCTCACCACCGACCTTCACAGCATGGGACAAATGATTCAGGACGGTGAGCGCACCATCTTTGAGACGGTGCTCAGCGTGGGAGACCAGCAGCACGAGATCATCATCCCCAGCGATGATGCCGATCTGGACGGACTCAACTACATTGCCGGCAAGAATGTGGACTATGTGAACAAGATGGCCGAACTGGGCACCCGCCTGGCACACGTGGACGGTGGTGTACCCAACCTGCTCATCACCATTCCCGCCGTGACCGAGCGCTACATCGGCCAGCTGATTTACTTCTTTGAGAAGGCGTGCGGCGTGAGCGGTTACATGCTGGGGGTCAATCCGTTTAACCAGCCTGGTGTCGAGGCCTACAAGAAGAACATGTTTGCCCTGCTCGAGAAGCCGGGCCACGAGGAGGCCACAGCCCAGATCAAAGCGCGACTCAAATCCTAACAACTATAAACTAAAAAAACTAGAAACTAGGGACTAGATACTAAGGACTAGAAACTAGAAACTAAAAACTAGAAACTAAAAACTAGAAACTAAAAACTAAAATGATTTATCCGATTCTTTCGGCTGAGGAAGCCGCCGAATTTGTACAAAATGGCTTCACCGTGGGTGTTTCGGGTTTCACTTCACCCGGTTGTCCTCAAGCAGTGCCTGTTGCCATCGCCGAGCGCGCCAAGCGCGAGCATGAGGCAGGTCGTGAATTCAAGATCAACCTCTTCAGTGGCGCCTCGACCAGCGACCACATCGATGGCGAGTTGACACGCGCCGATGCGCTCAACTTCCGCACCCCCTATCAGTCACACCCCGATATGCGCAAGGCCATCAATGCCAATGCCATTCACTATAACGACCGCCACTTGAGCGAGCTGGCACAGGAATTCCGCTATGGATTCTATGGCAAGATGGATGTCGCTATCGTTGAAGCACAAAGCATTACCGACGATGGTGAAATCGTCTTGGGCACCTCGATGGGTAACACCGCTACCTGGCTCAAGGTGGCCGACAAGGTGATTGTCGAACTCAACGACCAGATTCCCGAGACCGTGCGCGGCATGCACGATGTTTACACCCCCTTTGACCCGCCTTACCGCCGCGAGATCCCCATCTACACGCCTCACGACCGCGTGGGCTCCCCCACTGCCCATGTTGACCCCAAGAAGGTGCTGGGCGTTGTCAAGACCTCGCTGCCCATCAGCAAGGAGGGTGCTTTCACCCCTGTTGACGACGTGACAGCCGCCATCGGCCACAACGTGTGCGCATTCCTGGTCAACGAGTTGAAGGCAGGCCGCATCCCCAAGGAGTTCCTGCCCCTGCAGAGTGGTGTGGGCAATATCGCCAATGCCGTGCTCGACGCCCTGGACAAGAGCGATGAGATTCCCCCGTTCGAGATGTACACCGAGGTGATTCAGGACAGCGTGCTCGAATTGCTCGAGAGCGGCAAGTGCACCTTTGCCAGCACCTGCTCCATGACCTTCTCGGCCCAGGCCATGAGTGAGTTCTTTGAGAAGGGTGAGGCCCTGCATAACAAAGTGCTCATGCGCCCCAGCGAGATCAGCAACAACCCCGAGGTGGTTCGCCGTCTGGGTGTCATCACGATGAACACCGCTATCGAGGCCGACATCTATGGCCACATCAACTCGACACACGTGAGCGGCACACGTCTGATGAACGGTGTGGGCGGCTCGGGCGACTTCACCCGCAATGCCTACATCAGCATCTTCCTGTGCCCCTCGATCAAGAAGGACGACTGCATCAGCACCATCGTGCCCATGGTTTCCTATCCCGACCACAACCCCCACTCGGTAGATATCATCATCACCGACCAGGGTATCGCCGACCTGCGCGGCAAGGATCCCCTGCAGAGCGCTCACGAGATCATCGAGAAGGCTGCTCATCCCGTTTACCGTCCCTTGCTGCGTGAGTACCTCAACCTCGCCAAGAAGGGTCATGTGATGATGCACCCCGACATCGCTCTTGCCTTCCACAGCACCCTGCTGCACGACGGTGACATGCGCAAGACCGACTTCGCCAAGTTCATGAAGTAACCACACACTTCATCGACACAATAAACGAGACGACCGGCACATCATGGCTGCCGGTCGTCTCGTTTTTCAACCCTATGGGGACATCAATTGCTTATTGACGTTGTGTCTTGGGGCAAGGCACCAAAGGTGTAGGTCTTGAGCGGTGTGCTATCCACCACTTTATCGCCATCTTTCCTGGAACGATAGAGATTGATGACACACACGGTGTGACCCTCCTTGCTGGCATAGGCCTTCTTATAGGCCATATAAATGTTGTCACATGCAGCAATGACTGCTGCATCGTCGCCCGTACGGGTATCGTGTGGATAAGCCTCCTGTAAAGCTGACTTCAGATGCCTCACCGTGGTGGACAAGACATCGACCGTCATGCTCGAAGAAGTGCCCTGGTTCTCGTCTTCTTCAGACAGGGTCAACCTCACCTGGGAACTGATGGACATGTAATAACCGATAAGCCAGTCGGGCTCACTATTTCCACATGACGTCGTACCCAACACGCCACTCAACAGTAGCATGAATAGCAAAATGCGGCTCTTGAGATGAACTGAATGTTTCATAGCGTTATTCATATTTAATCAACCAATTGACAAAGTTAATCATAATTCTCACATCCATACGCATCAATCGACTAAAAGTTCAATTTTTTCCCATGCGATTGCGATTTGGCCATTGCGGGCAAATGTTGTAATTTTGCAGCCACAAAAAAACTAACATGACTACCGACAACAACACCTCATCACACAAGGACTGGCGGGCTCACGGCGCGATGCTGCTGGCCATGGTGCTGTTTGGGTTGATGGCAACCTTCTCCAAGGATGTCCTCACCTGTGGCGGCATCACGGGCCCACAACTGGTGGCCTTCAGAGTCATCGGTGCGGCCCTGCTCTTTTGGCTAGGCTCCTTGATCGTGCCTCAACAGCACGTTGAACCGCGAGACTTTCTCAAGATAGCGGGAGCGGGCTTCTTTGGCTTTGCTCTGGCCCAGGGCGGCTATATCGTGGGCCTGAGTTTCACCTCGCCCATCAATGCCACCATCGAGTTGACCACAATGCCCATTTTCACCCTTATCCTGTCGTCGATCCTGCTCCATGAGCGCATCACGCCACGGCGGGCACTGGGTATCATCATGGGCTTTACCGGTGCCATCCTGCTCATCACACGCACCACGGCGGGCGATGGCCGGCCCACCGACTACCGTGGCGACATTCTCATCCTGATTTCGCAAGTGGGCTACGCCTTCTACCTGACCCACTATGCGCGCGTGATACGCAAGTATGACGCCTTCACGTTCAACAAGTGGACGTTTACCTTTGCCAGCCTGATGATCCTGCCCCTCGTCGGCAGCCACATCATGCAGATTGACTGGCCAGCGATGAGCCTGCGCACTGCATCCGAGATAGTATATATCGTAGCCGGGGCGACTTTCTTCACCTTTCTGCTGGTGGTATATGCCCAGCGCCGCCTCTTGCCCACCACAGTGAGCGTTTATAACTACGTCCAGCCCTTTGTTGCCGTCGTCGCCAGCATGGTGATGGGTCTGGCCACGCCACAGTGGATGCATGCTCTGGCAGCCGCCCTCATCTTCACGGGCGTGTGGCTCGTTACACGCAGCCACAACTAGTCGCTCGGCACATCCCCACCCGCCCCATTCATTGGAGTTTTTGACCCTACAATAAATAATCACATGCCGCAGGTGAAGCAATGCTCTCCTGCGGCATGTGGTATTATTAGAGTATCTCTAATCGCGTAAATTAGTCACTGCACTTGGCGCACAGGAACTCGCGGTTCAAGCGGGCGATGTTGCTCAGCTTGATGTTCTTGGGGCACTCGGCGGCACAGGCACCCGTGTTGGTGCAGTTACCGAAGCCCAGCTCGTCCATCTTGGCAAGCATGGCCTTCACGCGACGCTTGGCCTCGGCACGGCCCTGAGGCAGCAGTGCAAACTGGCTCACCTTGGCACTGAGGAACAGCATGGCCGAACCATTCTTGCAGGCAGCCACACAGGCACCGCAACCGATACAGGTTGCGCTGTCCATAGCCTCGTCGGCGGCTTCCTTGCTGATGGGGATAGCGTTGGCATCCTGCGCACCACCGGTCTGGAAGCTCACGTAGCCACCAGCCTGCTGGATCTGGTCAAAGGCATTGCGGTTAACCATCAAGTCCTTGATCACGGGGAAAGCAGCCGAGCGCCAGGGCTCAACGGTGATGGTGTCACCATCCTTGAAGCGGCGCATGTACAGCTGGCAAGTGGTAGCTCCCGTGGCGGGACCGTGGGGGTGACCGTTCACATAGAGCGAGCACATGCCGCAGATGCCTTCGCGGCAGTCGTGGTCAAAGGTTACAGGCTCCTCACCCTTCTCGATGAGTTGCTCGTTGAGGATGTCCATCATCTCCAGGAAAGAGGTGTCGGTGGGAATGTCGCGCATCTCGTAGGTCTCAAAGCGGCCCTTGGCATGAGCGTTGGCCTGACGCCAAACCTTAAGTTTGAAACTTATATTTGTTTCCATTGTATTCGATGAATTTTAAAAGGGTGGTTGATTATGACTTATAGTTACGCGTCTGGACCTTGATGGCCTCGTAGTGGAGTGGCTCCTTGATGAGCGTGGGAGCGGTCTCATCGTTGCCGTTGTACTTCCAGCAGGCGACATAGAAGAAGTTCTCGTCGTCACGCTTGGCCTCACCTTCCTCGGTCTGATGTTCCTCGCGGAAGTGGCCACCGCAGCTCTCGTGGCGGTTAAGGGCATCATAGGCGATCAATTCACCCATGGTGATAAAGTCACGCAGGCGGAAGGCCTTGTCAAGCTCGATGTTCATGCCCTCTTGGGTGCCGGGGATAAACAGGTTGGTCTCAAACTCCTTGCGCAGCTCCTTGAGTTTCTTCAATGCGGTCTCAAGGCTCTCCTTGGTGCGGGCCATGCCCACATATTCCCACATCACGTTACCCAGTTCCTTGTGGATGCTGTCAACCGAGCGCTTGCCCTTGATGCTCATCAGGTCATCGAGGTTCTTCTGCACGCGCTTCTCAGCCTCGTCAAATTCCTTGCTGTCGGTCGAGAAGTGGGGCACAGTAATCTGGTCGCTCAGATAGTTCTGGATGGTGTAAGGCAGTACAAAGTAACCGTCGGCCAGACCCTGCATCAGCGCCGAAGCACCCAGGCGGTTAGCACCGTGGTCACTGAAGTTGCACTCACCGATGGCAAACAGACCCTTGATGCTGGTCTGCAACTCATAGTCAACCCAGATGCCACCCATCGTGTAGTGGATAGCGGGATAGATCATCATGGGGTTGTAATACTTCACGCCGTTGATCTCGTTGGCGAGCTCGCCAGGATTCACGTCGGTGATTTCCTCATACATGTCGAACAGGTTGCCGTAGC
>Ga0247608_10006579_pt1 | contig 12174 bp, 30 predicted proteins | sample 176DNAGHGlowgp2_FD_193490 | JGI IMG/M metagenome (GOLD analysis project Ga0247608, IMG submission 193490) | Sheep rumen microbial communities from Palmerston North, Manawatu-Wanganui, New Zealand - 1766 DNA GHGlow gp2 | ecosystem: Host-associated > Mammals > Digestive system > Stomach > Rumen ... | reverse complement strand
CTCAGAGCCCCCGTAAGAATACTATAGCAATTTCACGCCTCCTTAGTGGGAAGGTATCCCTCCTCCGTCCGTCAAAAATTTTTTTTACAGCCAGTGATGAACTGATAAAACTCACACGTCAAAAAAATAATTGACAAGATGGGGCTTTTACTTTTTGGCTTTTACTTTTTCTTTTTAAAAAGATAAAAGAAAAAGAACTTTTATATTATTTATTGCTTGTTTTTGTATATATCTTTTATGTATAGTTTTTTAATTAATTAATAATTGTTTATATAATGTTTTATTATTCACTATACTATATATATTATATTATTTATATGTATTTATTTATTATTCAATTTATTATTCTTATTTTGTTTTATATTCTTTTTTGGATAAATTATATTTTTAGATTTTTAGAATTTTTTGATTTTTGGATAATGTATATTTTTTGATTTTGTTTTTTATTCATTCTTTTTGATCGAATTATATTTTTTATATGTTTTTTATATTTTTTGATTTTTTTTATGATTTTTAAGAATTTTTTGATTTTAATTTTACTAGGTTATAACTTGCTTTTTGGAGTTTTTAACAAGTTTTTAACATTGATTGATAACTATTAGTTATATGATTTTTTAATATTTGTATTGTTTTTTTTGATATTATGGATAATATTACAATCGCAATAATAAATATATTGCTTTTTATTCTTTATTGTATATCGCAATGAAAACTATTACTATTAAGTGAATTGAATTCACTATTAAAAATTCAATTGATCCGATAAGCAATTGAATAACTAATATTTATCAATTATATGATAAGCCTAGTAAAGAAAAAATTGATATTTATAATGAACGACTAGAAAAACTTGATAGAATAACTTGATTGACTTGAAATAAATTCAATTTTTCTATTTATTGATATATTTATGATAATGATTGAATAAAACATAATGTAAAAATTACACAATCTTATAATTATTTATTAAATTAATTTTTATATCTTAATTTATTATTAAAATGGATAAACAATATATAAATAATACATTAAACTTAATTAATTATTCATTCGAACATATTAATTCTAAAACTAATTGAAAAATAAAGCTAGTATATAAAGAAAACGCTATTAATAATTTTGATATAGCAATATACAATTGAAAAAAATATTTTTCAAAAAATAATATATCATTCAATGAATTTGAAAATATAGCTTATTATTTTTTGGAATTTTACAATCTTTTAAAAAAATAATTTTTATATCTTAATTTATTATTAAAATGATAAATACAAATAATATTGATAATACTATATTTTATAAAGTTTTTTGACTTGATTGATTGAATAGATATACATATATAAATTGAAAAATTAATATTTTTGAAAATATTGATATAAAATGAAAAAAAACATATAAACTTGTTTTTGATAATAATATTATTTTTGATTGAATATGAAAAAATAAAGCAATTAAAATATTAAATAATTGATTGAATTATTGTAAAAAAGAAAATTTTGATTGAAATATTGATTGATTGATAAAATCAATGATATTTTAAAACAAAAATTAAAAACAAAAACAAAATTTTATATCTTAATTAAAACAAAATGTATAATACAAAAATATTCAATAGTATAAAAGAATTATATAAGTTTTTGATCGATAATAATATTATTGACTATTCTTTTATTAAATACAATTTTGAATTAAAATTAAAAACAAAAACAATTAAAAAAGAAAATTTTATTTTATCTTATAAATAATTATTAAAATGATTTTAGAAAAAAACTATATATTAAATAATTTAAAAGATAAATATTTCAATGATAATTGAAATATAAAAGTTTTTAGATTTAAAAAATGAGATATTGCTTATATATATGATAATTTTGATATTATAAAAAGAATAAGAAAAATTGACTATTTTGTGAATACAGATTGACAATATTATCAATGTATAAAATCTGGATATTTGACAATTCATAATTGAAATTTGTCTTTTCTAAAGACAAGAAATAGAAATTGATATACATATATTGATATTGATTGACTATATTTTGAAAATTTTAATAAGTATTTTAGATAATAATTTTATATTATTAATTTATTAAAAAATGAATTTAAAAGAATTAAAACAAGCTTTTACAATTTTAAAAAGTCAAAAATTAATAGACTTTTATGATATTGAAATAGAAAAAAATGAAAATTGAAAAATTTATAAAACATATTTTAAAACTTATAATTCAAAATATTATTGTATTAATTTTAATAGTAAAATAAAAGATAATATAAAAGAATTGATATATAATAATTATATACTAGCTTAATTTTATATTTTAATATTATTAAAATGATTGATATAAAAAACTATGATTTTTATAATTTTGATTATAATGATTTTAAAAATGATTGATATATTGATTATGATTGAATATATTGATTATGATTATTTAAAAAAATTGACAATAAAATTATAATTATGTTTTTAAATTATGATAAAAACAGAATTAATGAATTATTTATATATGATAAATTAAAAGATTGAATTAATATTGATTATTATGATTTTTATAAAGTTTTTGATAATGATTGAAAATATGAATTAAAAAAAGAATTAAAACATATTGAAAAATCAATACAAATAAAAGAAAATTATAATTTAAAATATGATATTTATTCTAGTATATATAAACATTTTATATGATATAAATATACTATTGATAAACTTTTTGATATAAAATTATATGATTGATATATTGATTTTCATAATATACTTTTTGATAAATATCATATTTTAAAAGCAATAGAAAAAATAAATTAATTTTTATATCTTAATTTTATTAAAATGAAAAAAGCAATAATTAAATATTTAAAAGATAATAATATTAAAAATTATGAATTAAAATATAATTGAATTAGAAAAATTTTTGAATTGACTATTGAAAATAATGATAGAATATTACGACTTTATGATGTAAAAGATATAAATAGAATAAAAGAATTATTAGAATATGTAAAATAAATTTTTACTTTATTAATTTTATTAAAAAATGAAAAATTGGATAGATATAATAAAAAATGATATACAATTATATAATTGTATTAAATATAAATTTTGAGATAATGTAAAATTAGAATTATTAAAAGATAAAAATTGATATTATTATAAATCAATAGATTTAAAAACTTGAAAAACTATTTTTATTAGTGATTTATATCCAGATAATACTTTATACAGTTTATTTTATGATATTGAAATACTTATCCAGAATAGTTTATATTATTTAAACGTGATTACGGAAAAACATATTTCAGATTATGAAAATATGTAAAAGTTTTATTAGTTTATTATTGATTGAAAATGAAAATAAAGCTTATTTTATTATTAAAATGATATATTTATCAATAAATAAATTTTGTATTGCTTAAAATTTTTTTGACTATGGTATGAACTGTATTTTATTTATTAATTTATTATTAAAATGTTTAGTTTTAAAAAAATATTTCATATACTATGGATATTAAAAGAAAATCAAAAAATAAAAGATTTTAAAATTGATTATATTTGATATGAAAAAGATTATTTAAGAAGATTTTGAAAAAAATTAAACTTGAAAAGATATTTTATTAAAATGATTGATATAGAAAATAAGATAAAATATTATTCTTTTAATACTGATTTAAAAATTGATTTAGAAAAAGAATTATTATATCAATTAGAAAATGATATTGAAAATATAAGTATTGCTTAACTTTTTACTTTTTAAAAACTTATTAAAATGAAAATATATACAATAGATTATAAAAAACATTTTTGAAATGATTGAACTGTTTATAGACAAACAATCAAAATTGACAATGAATTAAAAGAAAAATATAATAATACTTTACAAAAAGAATATGATAGACTAGAAAATCAAAATACATTTTCTTATGATGATATGAAAATCAAGTCTTATACCAAAAAATTAGAAAAATGAATAAATTTTTTACACTTGACTTGACTATATTATTTTCGAAACACTATTTTAGAAAATTGAATTGATGCAAAAGATAGATTTTCTTTGAACAGAAATACAATTATTATTGTAAAATAATTTTTATATCTTTACAAAATAATAAAATGAAAAAATATATACTTACAGATGATATATATTGTGTATATCTTACAAAATCAAAAAAAGATTTAATAGACTTTACAAAATGATATTTAAAAGAATGAAATAGACTAAAAGATTTATGATTGTATAGTATAAAATACAATTCAAAAAAAATAGATATTGATAACTTTTTTTGAGATATTATAGCAATGGATAAACAAAAAGATGATAGTATAGAATATGATGATTATTCAAAATATTGAATAATTGATTGACTATGTAAAAAAGACTTTTTATATCATAATTTATAATAAAATGAGTTATATAAAAGATAAATATATAGATTTAGAAAATGAATTAAAAGAAAAACAAGAAAATCTAGATATCATTTATAATGAAATAGCAAATTTATATGATTATATAGATGAAAATAGAGATTTAATAGAAATAGAATATGTTTTTGAAAAACTAGCAGATATTCAAAACTATTGTAAATAAATTTTTATATTATAATTTATTAAAAAAATGAAAACACTTAACTTTAATAAAATTTTAGAAAATGTAGATGATTTTTATCAAGAAAATGATAATAGAAATAGACTATTTAATGTAGCTATACAAAGTATATCAATTTTATTTGATAGATTTTATGGTCGAACGCAAAAAGAAAAAGATTTTAATACAATTGATTGACTAGATAGAGAAAAAATATTTTATGAAGCTTTAGAAGATTTTTTAAATGATTTATCAAGAGATTTATAAAACTTTTATATTATAACTTATTATTAAAATGAAAGCAAAAGAAATATTTATAGTTACTGAAAGTAACCCTAATATGAAAGATTTAGATTGACAAACGCTATTAAAAACTACTCTTTTTGAAAAGGAAAATGATTGTGATAAATATGTAGATACACTAATAGAAAACTATATAAACTTATATGTAGAATGTTGAAATGATTATCCAGAATGTATATTTAGATTTAATGATGAAAAAAATAACTTTTATTTAGATAGAAATACTTGATATTTAGAATGGTGAAATATTGTAGTAAAAAAATCTATACGAGCTTTTTAATTCTTAACAAAATAAAATGACAATAATATTATACTTTATACTTTTAGCCTTTATATTATTATTTAATGATTGGTAAAGAATTAGATAATTTAAAATATAGAATATATAAAAAAAGCTGAAAAGCTGATTATTTAACCTATAAACAATTTATAGAACAACAAAATGTAGCTTATACCTTTTGAGAACTTACAAAAAGAAAAATCAAAAAAGACTTGAAAAATGTAAAAAAATAATTATATATACATTGTTTTCATTTCTATGAAATAAAGAATAAAAGCAAAAAGCCCACTATAACTATTGTATTTGGTAGCGCTATACAATAGTATAGAATAACCGAATACAAGCGCTACATAGTTATATGTGGTGCTTTTTGTTTATTATGTGTTTTAACTCTTAATTATATAACAATGGAACAAGAAAAACTATTAAAATGGTGTCAAGAAAATTATAACTTTGACACTCAAAAATGGATATATAAAGATATCCCAGATGAAATTTTAGATTGCGTTATTTCTATTATGAAAGAATGATGAACTCATTTTGAGAATGAATGAGATAATGATTTTGTAGATGATTTTATTTGTGAAATTGTTTATTCAAAATATTGAACTATAACAAAATTATTTCTAAAATGACTTTTTAATGATGAAACAAAACATTTATTTGATTAACAAAATAACAAAATGCACGTTTTAGATATAAACGAAATCTTCTGAATGACTTTCTATACTTATGATAAAATAATAGAAGAATGATGAAAAAATTGACCTGATGCTTTTGCTTTATATGTAAAACTAATAAAACAAAGTAGAATACAACAGACAGACCAAACAAAATCACTAAATGTTTTCTTAAAAAACTGATTAAAACGAACAGATGAGAGATTAAAAAAGGCAAGAGATGTATTAAAAAGTTTATGATTGATAAATGATATAATCGTAAGAGATGAACTAGGTAGGATAATTTGACACTATGTAAGAGTGAATTATCTAATAAATGAGAATAAAGTCAGAACACTAGGTATGGACTATAATCTATCCACAACCCCAGAAATCCAGGATATGGATAAAACCACGTGTGGTAAATCCGACACAAATGCTTTAAGTAATATAAATATAAATGCTTTAAGTAATAAAAAAGAAAATAATATTGAAAATCAAAATCAAGAACAATCACAAGATACTAATGTTTCATTTCCTAAACAAGATACCAACATCACACCTAACTTAACTAATGGCGACTTGACATATACAATAGATGATATATGGAATGCTTATCCTTCTATACCTAAAAGGAAATGAACTAAACAAAATGCTGAAAAATCACTTGCTAAAAAAACTGATGAAGAAAAAAAGGCAATGCTATTTGATATGCAGATATTAAAATTAGAATATAGATATAAGATAGAAGACATAACACGATGATTGACTTGCTCTCATTGGATAGATAATTATACAATACAAGATGAAATTGAGATAGATAACAGATTAAGAAAAATTGTAGCATATCATATGAGTAATACAGATGATAAAGAAAAGATGAAAAAAAGATACAAAGACATATGTGAGGTATTTTGAGAGGATAAAGTAAAAGCATTTGTAAAAGAATATGGTAGAGCTAAAAACAAAATAACACTTAACATTAATTAAACCTTTTATTTCTTTATTAAAACATAAAAATGAAAAAATGATTTGTATTTCCTAGTGAGAATTTCAATAACCCTAGTAATGATTTCTGAATTATGATGTCTTGAGAATTAATTACAGTAGTAGCAGAAAGCAACTCTTGAAAAACAACATTTGCTATGGATACAATAGCTAAAAATTCAAAACTAGGTAGAAAATGCTTTTATATCAATCTTGAATTTGCTATTGAAACAATGCGAAAAAGTAGGTGGCTATGGTTGAATGGTAAAAAGAAAGAAAATCTTACAGACCTTAACCCTCTTACTGAAGAAGAAGAAAAAGAAATGAATAAATATGTAGAAGAAAATCTGAAAAAATTTGATTATTATAACAATGCTAATTGATTATCATTAGATAAATTGGTAAATCTTATTTCAGAAAAAGCTTTAGAATGATATGAGTTTTTCGTTATAGATACATTCAGTAGAATAGAATGAAATCTTAATTCTCAAACCGCTAGAACAAGTCAAAATAAATGTATGGAGACATTACAAGAAATGGCACAAAGATTAGACATTGCTATTATGGTATTACATCATACAAATAGAGCTTGAACTTTTGAAGGTAGCCAAAAGATTATGGACTTATCTAATATGTTTATCCTTATAGAAAAAGATATAGATTGAGAATGAGAAGAATATAGAAGATATAAGCTAATGAAAGATAAATATACAACTAATCAAGAGGTTGAATTGTATTATCACGGTTGAAAATATGAGTTTTAATTCTTAACCAAAATCAAAATGAGAAAAACACCAAATGGAAATATAATATACGCCCAAACAAATGATTATTGTGCTATCTGAACTATGAACTTTTTAGAGACTGTATCAAAAATGAGAGCTTCTTGATGGACTTTGATAGAACAGATAGATGACTGAGATAGTGTAATATTATATTTCTGAAAAGAACCTTTACTTTCTATATTAGAACAATGAAACAAATAGACCTATCAAAATACAAATCATTATGGAAAACAAAAAAAGCTTTAGAGCTTGTAAAACCAGAAGACCGACAAGAAATACTTAGATACTATTGACCTAAGGTATGAAAGCCAGTGGCAAAGATAAGTTGGAAATTACTTGCGGATAGAGTATTCTCAGAATATTGTAGATTATACTATGCCGATAGTAATTGATACGTTAGATGTATAACAAGCTGAGTAAAGATGTTTTGGACTAAAGCACAATGCTGACACTTTATATCACGTTGAGTAAATAAATATAGATACGATATTAAAAACTGTTATCCACAGAGCTATAGAGATAATGTAGAATTGAGCTGAAATTATAAAGTATATACCCTTAGAATGATAGATATGTTATGAAAAGAAAAAGTAGAAGAAATGGTAAATGATAATGAAACAGTAAATCTTAATCAAAAACGATATGAAGAAAATATCCAAGAACGATATAAATTCATAGTAGAAAAAAAACGTATGATAGAAAGAATGTCAGATAATTCATTACAACAATATGAGAATATGGAGTTCTAACCTATGATATTGATACAAAAATTTATGTAGAATTTTCTCTTGAAATTATCAAAAAAATCATTATATATATCATTGCTATGATGATATAGCAAAAACATTTATTTGATAACCACTTATTAAAAATGACTTATGAAGAATGGAGAGATGTAATGGCTGAAACTTATGAAGCCGACCAAGAGGCAATAAAGCCTCACTATCACAGAACTAATTGAATATGGTATAAAACGCAGATGTGAAAAACAACAGAAATGAAACCAGAAGATGCTTATTATTTAGAAGAGAGTATGAAACCACAGACAGTAGAAGATTATGAAGACTATGAGTATGAATGTAATGAAGAATTAAAATGGATGGCATACCATTGAGAGTAAACCTTTTATATCTTTATTTATAGCAAAATGAAATACACAGCAGAGTATAAATGAAAGGATGTGGAATTTAATTTCCAAGAGACTTATGAGCCATTAGACTTTGTAAGAAACAATGAGGACTTTGATTTCTTTACTAAAGAAAATGGTAAAGTAGTAATAGACATTCACTTAGTTGTTAGACTTATGTCAGAATGCTACAGAGATATGTTAGAAAACAATTATTTATAACTTAACTTATTAAAAAAATGAAAGGAACTATTAAAGCTGGACTATCCAGAACTTATGCTTTAAGGCAATATGAAAACATCAAACCTATGGTAGAAATAGAAATAGAGTTTGATACAGAAAAAGAAAAAGACTTTGATATGCAAAAAACATTAGAAGCTCTAAAGATTAAATGTGAAGATTACATAAACAAATTTAACCCAGAAAGTCAAGAGCTTCCGTTCTAACTTAAACCTTTTAACTTATAATTATTATATAAAATGACACGATGAGAAAACCTTAGCTCAAAGAAAAACTTTTTAAGAGCAAAATTAGAAAACTTTGGAAAATGAAACGATACTCCACGTTTCGTTATCACTAGATGGAACTGAATGGAGGCAGAAAAAGTATGAGAATGAGCATTCATAGAATGAACATTACAAAAGATTACAGCAAAAGAAACTCAGTATTGAACTTATGTATTATTTGATATAGAAGATGCAGAAAATAATGCTATTCAATGGGGAATGAAACTTTGACAAACGATGAGAAACATCTTGTTTAAGTTATATGCACCAGCTATGGAAGATAAGAAAATCAATAATATTATGCTAAAGACTTGAGTATATAATGATAAGAAATTCGTATCTATTCTTGTAGATGGTATGAAATATGATAACCCATATTCTAAATGGAATGAAGCAATGGCTAAGTTTGATATCTCTCCAGAAATAACAGAGAAAATCAGAATAGTTAAAGACCCAGAGACTTGAGAAGTAATTAAAAAAGATGAGACAAAATTAGATGAATGGATAGAACATTTAATTATTCCTACTATTAACTCTTGTTTAAGAAAAGAATGAGACGCTTTCTGGAATGCTTGAACTGAAACTAAAGTAGATGGAACACCCTTAGAAGATAGAGATTTAACCAAAGAACTTAAAGATAAGAATAAGGAAGATGAAGATTTAATTTCTCTACCTTTCTAAATGAGCTTAACTGATGAGGCTCAAAAGATTATAAACTCTAAAGCTCAGACAGAAGAAGACATTATACAATTATCAAAGATAGTTTATATGATGTCTTCTCTGTATAGAGAAAAAATGAATTTAGCAAACGAACAAGAACAGAGATATAATCTTACAAGAAGCCAAGAAACTCAAAAAGCTATGGAGAGCTGAAAGAAAATTACAGAAGCTTCTGAAATTGGAAAGCTCAAAGCTGAGGAACAGTATTGAGATTATAGAACAATGGAGGCTGACTGTAAATGAATGCTACAAGTAATGAATGCTATCAGAGAGTTTAAGATAGCTTGGTATGTATCTAATAAAGGAACTACCGAATTTATATCTAATAACCGTAATCTAAATGAATAAGTCAGAGGAATTATTAAAGGAGTTATGAGATATAGTAAAAGTATTCAATATCTTATGAATGACTAACTATATGTGATGCGACCCCTCAATATATAATGTATGGAAGAAAAGAAAAGTCTTACCATATAGGAATGTTAAAAAGATAGTAGAGTATTTAGAAATGCACAATGATGATGTAATTACTCTATGCTGACATCTTATGGAATACTACAATGCAGAGAAGAAAAAGAGAGATGATAAATTAGAGGCTTCAAGAGAAAAGAATAGAGTAAGAGCCAGAGAAAGACATTTACATCTTAAACAAAATAAGAATGAATAAAGAAATGGAATGCGAAAACTGTGGAAAGATTATAGTGAGAAAGAACAAACAACAGAGATATTGTAGTAAATGTAGCTCTAAGATAAATAGAGAAAATGTTAAATTAAGATACCAACAAAATCATAAATAAAACCTTTTATTCTTTACAAATTACTATGGAAAATTTAATGGAAAAAGAAAATGAACTTACTTTATCACAAAGATTTAAACTATCAATTACATTATGAGCTATAATCTTATTTGTTATAGCATTAGTAGATATAACTACTTATAAACCAAAAGAAATTGCAGAAGAGATAGAAACACCAGTTGTTGTATGTCCAGATATATTATTTAATGAATATGGAACTTGATGCTTAGAACATATAAATGAATGGTATCCTTGAAAACTAACAGCAAGTTGAGATAGTCAAGAAATTCCAGAGTTAGAAGAAAAAACATCACACGATAGATTTAAGGAATTATGTCAAAAGTATTGATTAAATGCTTCAGCTATATGGGAAGTAGAAAATAAGTATTGAATAAGAGAATGAGTTATCTTATGAATTATAATTGCAGAGACAAGTTGAGGTAAGAATTGATATTGAGTAGAATGATGTTGGAATTTGGGGAATATCTGAAACAATGACCGTTGAGATAGACAATGCTTTACAAGTGAAAGTGAATGATTAAATAAAATTGGGAAAACGTTATCAAACCAATACTTAGGTAGCACACAAACATTAGGTTGTTTATCTAAAGCTGGTAGTTGCACTTGGTGGGAAAATAAATGACATATATATGCAAGTTCAGACTGAAACTGGGAAAGAACAATGCTTAATGTATTGAATGCTATATATCAAGAAGAACTATGAACTATTGAACCAGAGAGATTTAATGTTAGAAGACAATTTACTATTTATCAATAAAAATAATGGACTTTAAAATAACTTTAGAAAGCTGAAAAAAGATAGAAAAAGCTTTTGTTAAAAAGATGTTAGATATGTATGATGTAGAGAAAGTAGAATTTGCACCAGATATACAATTCAAAGACTGGGATGTTAAACTTACTATATGAGGGAGAGAGATTACTTATGAAGTGAAACGTGATTACAAAAGCCAAGAAACTTGAAACATAGCATTAGAGATTAAATGTAATTGAAAGCCAAGTGGAGTATTTGCAAGTAAAGCTGACTATATAATCTATTGTTTAAGTGAAGATGAGTTTTGGTTTAGGAATAGATGAGAACTACTTTATGATTTATGTGATATTGTTAAATATAAAGCACTTGGTTGAGATGGAGAGAGAGCAGAAATGTATATAATCTCTAAAGCACTTTTACCCATATTATTTAGAAAATTAGGATGATGAAACGATTAACAATTATTATGGTTATAAGTATAATACTATTCTTTATGAGAATTAGCTATGAATTGACATTAACTGTTAGCTAATAGTAATCAGACTTTTATATTATTTACCTATGGAGAGAATGAAAGACTTAACTCAACAATATGTAGAGCAGTTGGAGAATATGATTAAAGATTTAAGAGAAGAAAAGTTTAAGTTAGAAGAAGAAAATAA
>Ga0247608_10006577_pt1 | contig 12176 bp, 14 predicted proteins | sample 176DNAGHGlowgp2_FD_193490 | JGI IMG/M metagenome (GOLD analysis project Ga0247608, IMG submission 193490) | Sheep rumen microbial communities from Palmerston North, Manawatu-Wanganui, New Zealand - 1766 DNA GHGlow gp2 | ecosystem: Host-associated > Mammals > Digestive system > Stomach > Rumen ... | reverse complement strand
ATAACATTACACAAAGTTAAAACAATAGGTGATAGTTTTTTATTAAATAATGAACAATTAAGTAGTATAACACTACCGGAGGTCCAAACAATAGGTGATTATTTTTTATATAGTAATGAGCAATTAAGTAGTATAACATTACCCAAAGTTAAAACAATAGGTGATTATTTTTTATACAATAATGAACAATTAAGTAGTATAACACTACCCAAAGTTAAAACAATAGGTGATTATTTTTTAAAATATAATGAACAATTAAGTAGTATAACACTACCAGAAGTCCAAACAATAGGCATTTATTTTTTAAAAAATAATCTACAATTAAGTGATATATCATTACCCATGGTAAACATAATAGGTATTGGATGTTTGTATAATAATAAAGAATTATATAATGAAATCTTATTACAAATAGAAAAAAATACTGCTAAAGAAAAAGTATTACAATTAAAGAGGTAAATTATATAATCGTTAAATTGCATTAATAACAAAAATGTGTTATTATGCGTATGTCAAGGGAACTTGAATAAAATAAAAAAAGGAAAATGCAATTAAACTGACAATTTATAATTAAACTGACAATTGTCAGTTTTTTTGACAATATATGCTTTTTATGTTATAATACAGAACCAATTGGGGGTTTAAGGATGAATAAAGAATTAAATCAAATAAAAAAAATATATGGCGAAGAAATGATGCACATTTGTAGAGATTTATTTCCAAGTCTTATAGAAAATGAAGGTTTACTATTAAGCATATTAGAAAACAATGTAGCACCAACCCGTTCTTTAGCAAGTGATATAAAAGAATATTGTTTATATTCTGAATTTAAAAGTTTTATATACAGTTTTGTAGATGTGGAAAATGAATGTGAATTAGTTACTAATAAAACACCGTTTGAACTAATGGATGAAGCAGGTTATACACTATACGAATGTAAATGCGAAGAAGATATACAATCATTTAGAAAATATTATCAAACTAATGAAGTACTGTGTACAATAACACAAGGTAGAAGGTTAGAGAGAAACTATGTGTTTTTTGCAGTAAAGAAAAATGTTGATATGATTAAAAGAGAAAATTTTACAAATCCTCAAAGAGAAGATGAATATGGAACAAGTGTAATAAGTATTCAGTTTTCAAGAGGTAAGAGTAATTTCTTATCTATAAAAAACCGTTATAATCATACAGTTAATAATCCTGATGCAACATTTTCAAATAATTTAAATAACATAATTCCAGGTTTAAAAAGTAGTTTTGAAAAATACTATCAATTAAATATAAATCAGAATGATAATAATGAATCAAGTTTCTTAACATCTATTTTAAATTATGTAAAAGCAAATGATGGAAGATTTTACCGATATAATGTAGAAATAAATGGAATTTATTATTGTGAAAACAATGTAATTATAAAAGATGGAAATATTATAAATGAATATACAAATAATAAAGAAAGATATTTATTATTTGAAGAATATATTATTGACAGAAAAGATAAAAAAATATATTCATTAGAAAATAGTAATGATTCCTTTGTAGAAAGCATAACTGAGGTTGGTGAAATTAAATATATTGATATTAAGAAAAATGAACAAGATAAAGTTATAAATATTATTTATAGTAATGGGAAACAAACAAAAATAGTTGTTAATAAAAGCAATGCCATCATTGAATATGAAAATAATAACATTTTAAAAATAGGTAATTATTTTTTAAAAAATAATAAACAATTAAGTAGTATAACACTACCGGAGGTCCAAACAATAGGTGATAATTTTTTATACAATAATGAACAATTAAGTAGTATAACATTCCCAGAAGTCCAAACAATAGGTGATTATTTTTTATATAGTAATAAACAACTAAGTAGTATAACATTCCCCAAAGTTCAAACAATAGGTGATTATTTTTTATACAATAATGAACAATTAAGTAGTATAACATTCCCAGAAGTCCAAACAATAGGTAATTATTTTTTAGATTATAATGAACAATTAAGCAGTATAACACTACCGGAGGTCCAAACAATAGGTGATTATTTTTTATATAGTAATAAACAACTAAGTAGTATAACATTCCCCAAAGTTCAAACAATAGGTGATTATTTTTTATATAGTAATAAACAACTAAGTAGTATAACATTCCCCAAAGTTCAAACAATAGGTCGTAGTTTTTTATATAGTAATAAACAACTAAGTAGTATAACACTACCGGAGGTCCAAACAATAGGTCGTAGTTTTTTATATAGTAATAAACAACTAAGTAGTATAACACTACCGGAGGTCCAAACAATAGATGATAATTTTTTATGTAGTAATAAACAATTAAGAAGTATAACACTACCACAGGTAGAAGCATTAAATAATTATTTTTTATATTTCAATGAACAATTGGAATATATCTCAATACCCAAAGTTCAAACAATAGGTGATGATTTTTTAAGTAGTAATAAACAATTAAGAAGTATAACACTACCAGAAGTCCAAACAATAGGTGATCATTTTTTATACAATAATGAACAATTAAGTAGTATAACATTACCTATGGTAAATATAATAGGTAGTGGATGTTTGTATGCTAATAAAGAATTATATAATGAAATCTTATTACAAATAGAAAAAAATAATGATAAAGAAAAAGTATTACAATTAAAGAGGTAAAAACATTTAGTTTTTGTATTGACAATAATATTATAAAACTGAAAAATATAGTAAAATTTTAAGTGAGGGGATTTAAATGAAAAAAAAACAATGAGAATTTAAAAAGAATATTAAATTTAGTTTCTATGGAGGAGGTATTGTTTAATGAAGCAAATCCAACAGAGAAAGTTGAATTAATACAAAAAATGATGGATGTACGTTATATTTTTGTTTGTGCTTATGATGATGACTGTGTTGGATTATTTGAAAAATCGATTGGTGTAAGAATAGAAGTAAATATGGGGATCGTATAGATGATGATGACTATGTTGAAGATTTTATCGATGGTAAAATATATGATGCGGGGAGTATATATGTTGGTGTAGGTTCAGACTATATTGGCATGAAATTAACACATGATTACAATATTTTTGTAGATAAATGGTTACCTGCTGGTGTAAAAGAAAAGGTAAAAGGTCAAAAATATGTTTCTAACTGTGTAATTAAAGATGGTATGAGTTTTGATGATATGCGTTTAATAATGTATTCTGATGGTCAAATTGAGCCATATGCAATAGGTGAGGCAACATCAGAAGAAATACTTGAAGTACTTAAATATGCACGTTCTTATTATGAGAGTAAAAAAGCAAAACAAAAAGTAAAAAAATAAAACTCATCTAATAAATATTTTAAAAGTAATCAGTTCATAATGAATTGATTGCTTTTTAATTTTAAATAGAAATGATATAATTAAATAAGTATTACATCAAATAGTAGGAAGAATTTGATATTATAGTTTTACTAGATTATTTAGTGAAGTATGATAAAATAATAGTCATTTATCATGGTAGATTGGTAGGCAAAGAAACACATAAGAAATTAATTGATAATAATAAATATTATTAAATATTATAAAAATAGTTAGGAGAAAAAATATGATTGAAAAATTAAATAATAAATATGTATTTTTTGATGTTGATGGGACATTATCTGAATACAGATACAATGATAAACTATATGCTGGTGGCTGTTCTGAATTAGGATGCCAATCATTAGAAAATTTATTATTTGATGATTTATTTTATAAAGCAAGGCCACTAAAAACTATGCAAAATATTATTCAAAAATTAGATAGTAATAAAGTTTTAATTTTAGGAACTATTGTAACAAATAATGAAATAACTCAAAAGTATATGTGGTTAAAAGAAAACTATCCAACTATAAAAAAAGAAAATATTTATTTTATTAGTTCTACAATGTTAAAACCTGATGTTATATTAAAATATTGTAAGCATTATAATATTGATAAAAGTGATGTAGCATTTGTAGATGATAGATTAGATGTTTTAAGAAAAGCTGAAGAACTAGGCATAACTGCATATCATCCAAGTTCATTTACTGAATAAAAGGTTATAATGATATATAATGTTATGAAGAATTCAAAATAATATGATAAAGTAGCTGACAAAGAAAGTTATATAGAATTTGAGAGTGGGTGAAATTATGACAAAACCAATTATTGGAGTAATATCCAAGCATTTTTTTAAAGATTATATTCGTCCAGATATGTATATACGGGATGAGGTAAAGCAAGCTGTGTTTGATAATGGAGGAATTGCTATTGGAATATTGTTACCAAGAGATGAAAAATTGAAGGCTAATGATAATTGGGATAACAATCTAACTGAAAATGAGTTTAATGATTTAATTGCACAAATAAATTTATGTGATGGAATTATTTTTCAAGGTGGAGGATTTTGTGATAATTACGAAGTGATAGTGGCTAAATATTGTTATGAAAACAATATTCCAACACTTGGAATATGCTGTGGACAACATGTTATGGTAAGAGCTTTAGGTGGTACAATAAAAAAAATAGACAAATTAGAGGATCATAAACAAAATGACAAAAAATATGCTCATTCAATAAAATTAAAACTAAATTCAAAGATTTATCAAATTATAAATAAATCAGAAATTATGGTTAATTCACGTCACAGAAAGATTACTTCAGATCACCCTAAATTAGTTGTCACAGCTTCATCAATAGAAGGGTATCCAGAAGTCGTAGAATCACCTGATAAAACATTTTATATGGCAGTTCAATTTCATCCAGAAAGCTTATATAAGTTTGATACAAGTATGAATAATATTTTTAAGAAATTTATAGATGTATGTAGTGAGGAGAGAAAAAAATGCAAACAATTGATACGATAAAGGAAAGAAGAAGCATAAGAGGGTTTAAAAAAGATGATGTATATGATGAAATGATTACTGATATTATAAATTGTGGTAGACTTGCTCCATCTGCAAAAAATAGACAACCATGGTATTTTATAATTACTAAAAATAATGTAAAGAATAAAATATCACATATCATGAAAAAATATACAGAAGAAAATGATGTAAATAAAGATGCCCAAATATTAAAATGTCCAAGTAGCGTTTTAGCAACCTCAAATGTAATAAAACAGGCACCTGTACTTATCTTAATATTTAAAGAAAAAGATAACAATTGGATTATTGGTGATAATTTATCGATAGGTGCGTGTGTAGAAAATATGTGTTTAAGAGCAGTTGAATTAGGATTAGGTACATTATGGATTAGAGATACAGTATATGTTAGTAATGAGATTGCTAAGATGGTAGGACATGATGATATGGAACTTAATTGTGCTCTTGCCATAGGTTATCCTAATCAGAATCCAAATCCAAGACCTAGAAAAAAACTAGAAGATATTATAGAATGGAAAGTTGATTAATATGGTATTTAAAGGATATAAATTAAAAGTAAGATGTATTGATTGGGAACAAGAAGAATATTTAGGTGATTTTTGGAATTATATTTCAAAATATATAAGCAAAAATAAAATAGTTGGACTTGGTATGAATTGGACAAAAGATAATTTATATTTTGAATACGCACTTGGTGTTATAGGTAATGATGAAGTATTAAAAAAACTAAAACAAATTGACTTTTCAAACACTAAATTTAATGTAGAATATGTTGAAATAAAATTGCCTAATGAATGGGATATATTTAAAGGTAAATTAACTGAGTTAAAAACTATATATGAAAAGATAGATAATTGTAGTAGAAAATATGATTATGAACTTGAATATATAGATGATTTAGATAATTTAGAAATTAAAATACATTTTGTAAATTGAGGCTTATTATGAGTGAAGTAAAAGTTAAGGATTTAAAAGATATTGATTTTAATAAAGTGTTTTTGCGTAAAACGTGCATAATATAAATGCTAAAACGTAAAATAATAATTAGCCAAAATGTAAAATAAAAAGCAGCCAAAATGTAAAATAAAAAGCATTCACAAAATATAGTATAATTAAATAAATGGAGGAAGTATATGAATAAATTAATGAAGATTCAGTATATAAAAAATAAAAATGATATTGATGAATTAATGTTGTTCTTTGATGAAGTGTTTGGAGAATTAACAGAAATACATGAAGATACAAGTTTAAGGCATAAAAATATTATGTTGGAAGAATTAAAAAATAACAATGCACATTGTATTTATATAAAGGATAATGGAAAGATTGTTGCTGGATTATCATCTTGGTATATATCAAATTTTAATTCGTTGCTTATTGATTTACTAGCTGTAGAAAAAGATTATAGAAATAAACATATTGCTGCTAATTTATTAAATGATTTATATGAAACTGCGAAAAAGGAAAATATAAAGTATTTGCAAGTTGCTCCTGAAAAAGAAAACTATAGGTTTTATATGAAAAATGGTTTTATGCCAGTACTTAACGTATGTGGGATAATTAGAAATATTGAAATTGATGAAATAAGGAAAACTAATATATATGATTTTGAAGAAATTGATAATCAAGTTGATATATTAAAAAATGGTGTTGATAAATATATAAGTATTAAATATATAGTTGATTTACCTAAAGATGAATATATAAACTATTACAATAAAATGTTTTTTGGTAAAAATGCACCAGGGAGTTATTATTATTTTATAAAAAAAATTTATTGATAATTTAAAATAGGATAATAGTTAAATATAGTATTATTCTATTTTTTTATTATTATTTTTAAATTTACATAAAATTAAAAAAAACATTGACATACGTACATTTGTGGTTCTTATTCAATAAAATGGAATAAAATTATTGAGAATTCCCACTAAATATAGTATAATATATATTATAGAATAGTGGTTGATTAGATGAAAGAATATTTGAAAGAATTAAGTAAAAATTTAAAGTATATTAAGTATGAACTAAAGGACAATACATATTATGTGTATTGTGAAACAAAAACAAAAAAATTTAAACATCCAGAAAAAAATTTAATTACTAAAAGCATTAAACATAGGTATTCAAGAATTGTTGATGATATACCGTTTAATGGTAAAAAAGTAAAACTTATAATTGTGGTTAAAGTATTTGCTTTTTATAATTTAAAAAATGAAAAAAGTCAATTTGTAGAATCGCTAGACTTTATAAGCGATAAATATAAAAGAAGCAGAAGAACTAAAAGACTAGAAGAATACATATTAGATATAGCTAATCTTGGAAGCGCTATTTCTGCTGAAAAAACCTTAAAGAGAAATGGTATTAAGATATCAGATACTTCTATTAATAGAATGATTAAAAAAAACAAGTCCCATAGATGATAAAGATGTTAAAATATTGGCTATTGATGATTTTTCTTTTTTAAAAGGCTCTAATTATGGAACTATTTTTATTGATCACAATACTCATTTTTTTATCGATGCATTAGATACTAGAACCAAGAATAAAGTTTCTGAAAGACTAAAATCATTTGTAAATGTCAAAATAGTAACTAGGGATAGAGGGAAAAGTTATGGCAGTTCAATAAAAGAAGCTTTACCTAATGCAAAACAGATAGCTGATATATTCCATTTAGATGAAAATTTAACTGATAAAGTAAAAGAATACATAAAATCTAAATTACCTCAAGATTTTTATTTTAATGAGAAATATAATCTTATTAAAGAGAAGAAAAATAAAAAATATGTACTTCATAGAAATAAGATAATAAGTATAATTTTTAAAGGTTTTGGAATATTAAAGGAAAATGAAAAAAGGATGGTAAAAGAAATTTTAAAAGAAAATAAAGAAATAAAGATTGTAATTAATCAAGTACTCAAGTTTAGAAATATTACGAATAATAGAGATGAACGTAGTTTTAAAAAACTACTGAAGAAATGGAGAAATTCACAAATATTATTATTAAGAACCTTTATGAAAGGTATTGATTTAGATATAGAAGCAGTATTAAATTGTATCAAATATAAAGAGACAAATGGTCTAGCTGAAGGAAAAATAAATAAACTTAAAACAATTAAAAGGATGTTGTATGGTAGAGCGAGTAATGAACTTTTAAAAAGTCGTCTTTTTTTAAGTGATTATTTCCATTCTATTGAATAAGACTCACATTTGTTTGCTATTATGTGCTTACAAAGCAAGTTAAGGAGATGTCATATGAACGAAGTAATAGAAAAAGATAATAAAATTGAAAATTTAATATATGAAATAAGAGGCAAGCAAGTAATGCTAGATTCAGATTTAGCACAGCTTTATCATGTTGAAACTAAAAGAATTAATGAAGCTGTTAAGAATAATCCGAAAAAATTTCCAGATAGATTTTCTTGGATTTTATCTTTCGAAGAAGAAAATAACTTGAGGTCGAAAATTTCGACCTCAAATAAAACAAATAATTATGGTGGTAGGAGATATAATACTAGAGTTTTTACTGAGCATGGAATAGCAATGCTTGCTACTATTTTAAAATCAAATGTTGCTATTGAAGTTAGTATTAGAATTATGGATGCATTTGTTGCAATGAAACATTATATTAGTGAAAATTTAATTGATCAAAAAATTATTAATTCGCTTATTTTAGAAAATAAAGAAGAAATCAGTTTAATAAAAAAAGATGTAAATTTACTAAAAGAATCATTTAAAAAAATAGAAGAAAAGAAGAAATTAAATGAAATATATTTTGATGGCCAAATATATGATGCGTATTCAAAAATACAAGATATATTTAAAAGTTCAAATAAGCATTTAATAATAATAGATGCTTACGCAGATAATACACTGCTTGATATTATTAAAAGGTTAGATGTAAAAGTAGTAATAATAACAAAACCAAATAATTTATTAACAGAACAAGATATTATTAAATATAATAAGCAATATCATAATTTAAAAGTAATATTTAATAATACTTTTCACGATAGATATTTTATAATAGATGAAAAAGAGGTATATCATTGTGGGACGAGTATAAATAGAATAGGTTATAAAACATTTTCAATTACTATGATTAATGATGAAGAAGTATCTAATTTGTTAATTAAAAAAGTTGATGAGATGTGTAATATGGGAGATGTTATATGAACGAAGTAATAGAAAAAGATAAAATTGAAGATTTAATATATGAAATAAGAGGCAAGCAAGTAATGCTAGATTCGGATTTAGCACAGCTTTATCATGTTGAAACTAAACAACTTAATCGACAAGTAAAAAGAAATATTCAAAGATTTGATGAAGATTTTATGTTTCAACTAACAGATTCAGAATATCAAAACTTGAAGTGCCAAATTGGCACCTCAAGTTTAAATAATTATGGAGGTAGAAGGACTTTACCTTATGTTTTTACTGAAATGGTAGTATCAACTCTAGCTAGTGTATTACATAGTACAATTGCTATTAATATGAGTAAAAAAATAATAAGAGCTTTTGTTATGATGAGACATTATATTTCATCGAATTTAATTGAACAAAAATATATTAATAATCTAGTGTTAGAAGATCATGATAAAATAAAAGTATTAGAAAACTCATTTAAGAAATTAGAAGAAAAGAAGAAATTAAATGAAATATATTTTGATGGCCAAATATATGATGCATATTCAAAAATACAAGATATATTTAAAAGTTCAAATAAGCATTTAATAATAATAGATGCTTATGCAGATAATACACTACTTGATATTATTAAAAGGTTAGATGTAAAAGTAGTAATAATAACAAAACCAAATAATTTATTAACAGAACAAGATATTATTAAATATAATAAGCAATATCATAATTTAAAAGTAATATTTAATAATACTTTTCACGATAGATATTTTATAATAGATAAAAAAGAGGTATATCATTGTGGATCTAGTATAAATAGAATTGGATATAAGACATTTTCAATTACTATGATTAATGATAAAGATGTATCTAATTTGTTAATTAAAAAAGTTGATGAAATTATTAAATAAATATAAATTGTTTAAGATAATTAGAAATGATATAATTAAGTAAATAAGAAATACAGGAGGTACTATGGGAATTGATAGTAATTTAATTGTAAAAAGGATTTCACTTGATAGAGATAGTATAAAAGATTTTAATATATATCCTTTTAATATAGATGTAGTTAAGAATTTTGATGAATTAGAATTTAAGTCACCTGTTACATTTTTTGTAGGAGAAAATGGTGTTGGTAAATCTACATTCATTGAAAGCATTGCTGTATCTTTAGGATTACCTGCTGAAGGTGGTACTGAAAATTTTAGATATAATACTAAAAATACTACTTCAAATTTATCGGATTATTTAACCGTTAGTACATATAATAAACCTAAATTAAAATTCTTTTTAAGAGCGGAAAGTTTTTATAATTTTTCATCTGAAGTACAAAGATTAGTTGAAGAAGATGGCTTTTATAGTTTATATAAAAGTTATGGTGGTAATTTGCATGAATGTAGTCATGGTGAATCATTTTTAAAGTTAGTTCAAAATAAATTTAGGGATCATGGTCTTTATATTTTAGATGAACCAGAAGCAGCTCTTTCACCACAAAGACAGTTATCTTTACTTTGTCTAATTGATGATTTAGTTAAACAAGGTAGTCAGTTTATTATTGCTACTCATTCACCAATATTAATTAGTTATAGAAATGGTGTAATTTTAGATTTAGATAATAATTTTAAAGAAATAGATTATAAAGATACTGATATATATAATTTATATAAAATGTATTTAGATGATAGTGAAGGAATGCAGAAAAAATTATTTGATTAAAAAAAGCAAGTTGTGATGTCTCCTAAATAGGTTTAACATCATTACTTGCTATTTTTTGATTAATACTTTATTTTTATTAGTTAAATTATTTAAAGTTTGATTTATTGTGTCATTTATAGCATCAATTGATGCGCCACTATTATAAGCAGATATTATTTTATCAGATATTTGCTTTAAATTATTATTAATTGCTTCAACTTTTTTTTGCTTTTTGTTGTTTATTAAATCGTTAAAGTCTAAAAATGAATCATCTATTTGACATTTTTTGCAGTAAAAAATTATTCCTTGGCTTGCCATGAATCCAATTTGAAATCCTTGATTGTTATATTTAATTTTATAGTAGTTTCCAAACTCTGTTGTTGTTGGATAGATATAATTTTTATTTGAATATCTATCTATAGCATCATATAAGAAACATAAATGTTCAATATTTGTTTTACTTTCTTCATCAAGTATATCAAAATGATAAAAATAATCATCACTGTAAAATTCTTTTTTATTTTTTGAATAGTTAATTACCCAATTTATATAATCAGTTTTAGATGATATTTCATCAATGATATCGTTTTTAATTTTTTCATTTTCGATGTATTTTTTAATATATTCACTCACTTAAATCACCTTGTATATTATATTATCATAATGGTTGACTTGTATCAACAATTTATATATAATATTCAATAGTTTTTAGGGGGATATATATGGATTTAGGAAAATTAGAGGAATTACCACTTGATATAGTAAGGTTACAAAAAAAGATAGAAAAAGGTAAAAAAGAAAATAAAATTTGTAATTTAAAATGTAATATGAAAAAAATTAGTGCGATATCTAGATTTAGTGCTGCAGTTTTAGCAATTCCTATTGCAGGTTCAATAATAACCACTGTAAATGGATGGAATCCTTTTAAATTAAATAGCGTTGAAAGGCATCCTGTAATAACTACACACATAGATAATGATGGAAATGTGGAGCAAATAGATGATAAAGGAGAGTATAATATAGAAAGTTATTTATATTATTATACTAATTGGGTACAGACGAATGAAGGTAATTACAAAAGAAAGAAGTATATTTACAAAATAGATAAAGACGATATGAAAAAAGTTTTAAGTTTAAAAGGACAAGAGTTAAGCAATGAAAAATTGAAGGAACTTTTTAATATAGTCTCATATAATATGCAGGAGAAGGTAGAATTTATTGGAAATATAAATGAAGAAGATAATATTGGATATATAGAGGCAGTTATAAGAAAAGAAGATGAAAGTAAAATAATTATTACAAAAGAAACTAAGGATGAGCATTTTGAAAAATTTTTAGAATCTTTAGTCTTGGAAATTCTGCTTATGATTCTTGAATTTTTATATTTATGTTTATCAACAGATTATATTGATAAAATAAAGGAAGACCTAAAATGCAAATCTAAAAAGGTTGATATAGAAAAAC
>Ga0247608_10006572_pt1 | contig 12180 bp, 9 predicted proteins | sample 176DNAGHGlowgp2_FD_193490 | JGI IMG/M metagenome (GOLD analysis project Ga0247608, IMG submission 193490) | Sheep rumen microbial communities from Palmerston North, Manawatu-Wanganui, New Zealand - 1766 DNA GHGlow gp2 | ecosystem: Host-associated > Mammals > Digestive system > Stomach > Rumen ... | reverse complement strand
TGATGAGCTGCACGGCAGCACGTACATTCGATCGATCCAGTCCTTTAATCACGGAAGCCCATTGTTCGCGCGGCCACCCGCCTTGAACATTCTGCCTGTTCACAATAGCGGCAGGAATTCCGTCAATGCCGTATGCATCACCAATCTGATTGCCCGCTTCCGTGCGGAAATCGTAGCTGAACACACTTCCGAATGGCTTGGCGAGCGCCCCGTAATGGATGCCGACCGTCACCAACGTGTCTCCATACTGCTGATGGAGCGTTTCCAACGTCTGATGACCCTGCGGACAGTTCGTGCAACGATGGCCTGTAAACTCTTCCACGAGTATCTTGCGATATACTTCGTCAGGATTTATATCCGGAAACGTCACTGTAACATCTTCATTTTGAACAATCTGATAAAAATCACCTTCTATTTTGTCGCAACCAGAGAGCAGAAGGCAAGCCATACAAACAAAAGCAATGATGTTTAGAAATAATCTCTTCATTTCACGCTATTTTTCTTGAAATTTGAAAAGGCAAAAATACAAAAAAGATTCATTCAGCCAAAAGCCAAAAGCCAACAGCCAACAGCCAACAGCCAAAAGCTAAAAGCTAAATCTTATACACCTTCCCCTTCGGTTTATCCGTTTTTTCTTCATCTTGGTTGAAGAGCGAACGCCCTGGCTTCACGTCAAGGCGGAAATCCTGCGTGGTAATGGTTTTGTAGGTCCCGGTTTCATCGTCATAATAGGTGAACGAGGCACCTGGGATGAAATATTCACCCTCAGAACGGGGTATCAAGGTGAATTTGAAAGTCTTTGAACCGCTGACCAAATTGCCCTTTGCACTAATGCGTTGTGACACTTTAGGATAGGTGATATCGCAATCCGACGGGAAATCGATGTTCAAATCCTGCGCCTCTATGTGATGGAGATTGCCATTTCCCGAAACGGTGACTGTCAAAGTGACAGACTGGTTGGCATTCACTTCTGTTTTGCTGATGGAGGCCGAAAGGTCAAAATGTCCGACCGTTTCCGTTTTGCCATCGTTGCGAGCTCCTGGAAGTGGTTTCACCTTGATTGACAACTCGTTGGATGTAAGCCTAAAATCCTTGGCACGGGTGGTGGTCATGTTACCCCAGAAAGGATTCTTCACAACGGCAGGCACACCGATGCGGACAATGAGATCCAATTTCGGGATGGTCACTTTGCCGGTTTTTAGCGGATAGGCAGCCGTCTGCATGATAGTATAAACATGGTAGCTCACCCCTTTGATGGTTTCCGTGGATTCGTCGCTATAGTTCAGATCGAGCCGGTCAAGCCACAGTGCATCGGTAGCGGCATAGTTGGCGCGTGCAATGTCATAGCCCCGGATATCTTGCTTTATATACAGTTTATGGGTCACCACTACTGCCTCACCCTGCCAAGCCTCCGCTTGAGCGATTTCAGCCTTCACAAAGATGTCGTCCTTTTTGATTTCGTCCTTATATTCAACACTTTCCGATTTTGATTTCGGCTGTTGTGAACGCGAGTCGCCACCGAAGATATTGATATCCGGCCACTCAAAATGGAAGAAATCGGAAAAGCCGCCTTGTTCCTCTTGCTGCGATTGTTTGCCAGCCTTCACCACCCGCACTTCCACGGGATTGCTGCGCAACACTTTGCCATCCACCGAAATGGAAACACCGGGGATAGTGAACGTGCCCTCTCGCTTGCCCACCAAGACATACGTGTATGTGTATTGCGTAGTCTGTTCCGTATGACCGTTCGCAATCGAGATGGAGGTACTCGAGCCCATACTTGGCCCACCCACAAACTCTAATTTCCCGAAATCCGTGCCCAACACAGTTCCCTTCTCGTTCGTAGTCACAGTATATTGAAACTGCTGATTCACAACAACTTCCGATGGTGCTTTAGCAACACACACGGATTCATCTTGGGCATTTGTTTTATATAATGTACCAAATAATAACAGCGACAAAAACAACAGGATATTACTTCTCATATTCCATAATTTTTTACAGTCGCCATAACGCAAAAACAGTGCCAATATTGTACAACAACTGACTTTAACCTATCATCCCCACTAACCCATAACCATCAATAACCAACAACCATCAATAACCATCAATAACCAATAACCTATAACCCAAAACCATTATAAGCACTTCGCCAACTGGAAATACAAATCAGTGAGAATGAGTGACGAATTACCGTTTCTGGTGATATGATAGATTGCTGTGTTGCACAACTCTGTCATAGAAGAAATCTGTTTCAGATTCAACGCGCCTTGATACTTGGCAATTGCGGACTGTTCCTGATGAGTCACCTTCAGCAATCCCAAATTACTGGAATTCTGCATCAGTATGTTTCTCAACATGCGTAGGACTAACAGCAGGAACTGTTTCTGATATTCGCGTCCCTGCTTGACAACCTCATCGATGACGACTTGCACCTGATCATACTGCACAACTGCAAGATTCTTTTTCTGCGCAAAAGCAATCATACTGTCAAAAAAGACCTCAAACTGCCGCAGCAAGAGATTCTGTCCCTCGTTATCCGTTACAATCCTCATTGCCTTGTTATAGTCGCCATCAGCCAGCAATGCGATGTCCGAAGCATCCTCTTGGGATAGTTCAGGATAAGTTTGATGGAGCTTCTCCGCAATATCCGCATCTGCCAGACGAGGAATTTTCACCAATTGTGTCCGAGACAAAATCGTATTCAGAATCTTGTCGGGTTCCTCCGAAATCAGGATGAAGACCGATTTGCTCTCCGGTTCCTCCAGCGTTTTCAACAATTTCGGAGCCGCAGCGTGATACAGACGGTCCACACACCACAAAATATACACCTTATAGCCATCCTGATAGGAGCGCATGCTGTTATGACGCAGAATATCCGAACAGTCGCGGGTATTGATCGACGCTTGCTTGTTCTCTCCCTCCAATTCAGACAGCCAATCATGTATTTCCACATGAAAATCATTTCTGAGGACAAAATCCTTAAATTCGGAGGCCAATTGAGCGGAGTCGGGATCCTTTTTCACCGATTTAGTCGTACAATTTGGAAAATAGAGATGGAGGTCGGGGTGTGACAGTTTTGCATACTGTTTGCAGGATGGGCACTCGCCACAGGAATCCGTTTCCGTAGGGTGTTCGCAACAAAGATACTGACCGTAGGCCACTGCAAGAGCCAGCGCATGGCTGCCCGGCTGTGCAAGGAAGAACTGAGCATGAGCTGCACGACCCGCACGTGCGAGGTCTATAAGTTTCTGTTTCAGGGCTTTGTCTGCCAAAACATCCTTGAATTGCATATCACCGGAATTTTAATGTTTGATTTTTTCCAACCACGTATGGTCGTTGGTATTCTCGTAGGTGTCAAGACGGTAGAACAGCTCATCCAAATTCTCCGCATGAATCAGCAAATCGCGGTGGAAGGGACGCAGAAAGCCCTCTTCCAGAAACTTGTCCAATTGTTGAATCAACAAGTCATAGAATCCCAAGTAGTTATAAATGGCAATGGGTTTGAAATGCATTCCCAGCTGGGCATCTGTAACCATCTCAAAGAGTTCGTCCATCGTGCCGTAACCGCCAGGGAAGACCACGAAGGCATCGGCCCGTTCTTCGAGCAGCTGCTTGCGCTCGCTCATCGTTTTCACCATTATCATCTCGGTGAGATCGGTGGCCAGGACCTCTCCTTTCGTGAAAAAATCGGGAGCAACGCCGATCACTTTACCACCATGCTCTAAGGAAGCTTTGGCTGCGGCACCCATCAGTCCGATGGAACCGCCACCGTAATAAAGAGTCAACGACTTCAATGCGCACATTTTGCCAAAACGCACCGCTTCCTGCGCATACGCGGGATTTTTCCCTGTGGAAGAACCACAATACAACGCTAATGACTTATATTTCATATTACATCCAAATTCGTCAAGGTGTGATAAAAAATGGAAACCAACAGGTATCCGAAAATAATCAGAGGGAACGCGCCCAATTTAAAGACCAAGAACAGGACTATGCCCACCAGCAATATCACATAGCGTGCGATATTCATAGGCGTAAACTTGAAATCCTTGAACTTCAGCGAAATCATGTTGATGGGGCTGACCAAAAGAAATGCGAAGAAGAGGGTGAAAAACAGCACTACCCAATAGTTGTTCAATATTGAGACATATTCGGCCGCCGCTGGGATGAAACCCAGAAACAAGGCGTTTGCCGGAGTGGGCATTCCGATGAAGTTCACCGTCTGCTTCGTGTCGAGATTGAAACGCGCCAGACGCACCGCTGAAAGAGCCGGCACCAGAAAAACAGCATATACCAAGCACGACGTGAATGTGGTCTGGACAGACGGAAGCATCTCCAGATAACAGATCTTCAGCCACTTATAGACAATCATTGTGGGGGCCACCCCAAAGGAGACCACATCCGAAAGAGAATCCAGTTCTTTTCCGATAGCAGAGGTCACCTTCAGCAAGCGGGCACTTAAACCGTCGCAAAAGTCAAAGATGGCAGCAATCACAATCCACACAGCAGCCAACGTCAAATTGCTGTTCAGCGCAGACAGGATTGAAAAACATCCACAGACCAAATTCAGACAGGTCAGTGTGTTGGGGATATGAGATTTAATGTTAAACATTGGAATTGAGCTATTTGAGTATCCAGTAGTTTTGGTTAGTGGTTTTTGCGAACTGTTCCGCAGCCGCCTCGGTGTCAAACACACCGATACAGACTCGCAAATTCGTTACGCCATCTTGCTTGACAATCGTAGGAGAATACTGTCCAAGCTTCTTGTTGCGGATATGCCGCTCCACATCGCTTTCGGTGGGGAAGCTGCCCACAATCACATAGTAGCGTCCCTGCTCGAAACGGATATAGTCGTACTTGCCATCGGAAGTAGATTTCACAGGCGCTGGTGCAACCGGTTTCGGTGCCGGTTCCTCCACGACCTCCCGAGTTTCCTCTTCAACAGCCTCTACCTCCTCAACAACAGGTTCTTCTTCAAAAGTTGCCGTCTGATTATCCACATCCGTCTCTTCCTGTGTGACTTCTTGTTCCACTGGTTGTTTCTTATCCTTCCATTGTTGATAATAACTCCAGATACGATCCTTGAAAACAAACCCGAGCGCACCCAAAGCTATCAACAGCAGCAGCAGAATCCACAACCATGCATGCTTATGGTGTTTTTTCTCGTCTTCGTCTTCGTCATCATCGTCTTCATCTTCATCGCCCTTCATTGTCTCATCCTCGGGCGAATCATTATTCGCCCCTACAGATTCGGGAACAGGTTCCGGTTCCACAACGGGTTCGGATTCCACAACAGGTTCCGGTTCGGGTTCCTCCACGGTCTCCACAACCGCCATCGGTTCTTCTGCGGGCGAATCATTATTCGCCCCTACAGGTTCGGCAACGGGTTCTGGTTCCATGACGGGTTCTGGTTCGGCAACAGGTTCTGGTTCGGCAACAGGTTCCGGTTCTACAACAGGTTCAGATTCCACAACGGGTTCCGGTTCAGGTTCCTTCTCGGTCTCCACAACCGCCATCGGTTCTTCGTCCTCAGCAGCGACAATGCCAACGCTCTTGATATCAATCGGTTCCATCCCCTCAAACGGGCTGTTCAGCTGCGGGATGATAGCGCTCTCGAAGGTAATATTACCTTTTTTGTCCAACATAAACGTACCGAAATCCTCATACGTCACTGACTTGTTGTGTTGGAGTGCGGCCAAGAGCTCGTCCACCCACTTCATAATCTGCTCGTTGGCTTCTGTAAAAAGGCATTTCTTTTCGCGACTGATCTGGTTGGCGAGCGCGAAATTGTTCTCCTCACTGTCATTTTGCGAAAAGACAACCTCATTATATGGCGGACGAATGACATTCTTCTCAACAGCAGCATGTCTTAGCTGTATCCGAAACGCTCCCAATCGTTCAACAAACACATATTGGTCTTGTAATAAGGTTTTCAGTAAAAAGTCTATCATCTTATTCTTATTCTACATTCTTAATTCTACATTCTTCAGGTCTTCCGGCGTATCAACACCGATGCCCTGATAGTCACATTCCAACGCCCGGATGGTGTAGCCGTTTTCAAGCCAACGGAGTTGCTCGAGTTTTTCGCTGTTTTCCAATTCCGAAGTCGGAAGCTGTACTATCTTTTTCAATACGCCATAGCGGTAGGCGTAAATGCCGATGTGCCGATAGTAGTTCTTGGGAAGAGTGGCGTTCTCGCGCAAGTAAGGGATCGGCAATCTGCTGAAATACAACACATTGCCATTCTTTGCCTTGACCACCTTCACTACATTGGGGTTTGCCAGAATTTTCCTGTCTTGAAACGGGTTAACCAGGGTGGCGATTTGCACATTCCGATCCTCAAAGGCGCTGGCGAGCAGGTGAATCTCCTTCGGGGAAATCAGCGGTTCGTCGCCCTGAATGTTGATAACAACATCGTTATCCGTTGGACACATTGACTTTGCCGCCTCACCGCAACGGTCGGTGCCGGAGGCATGGTCTGGAGAGGTCATCACCACCTTGCCACCGAAGCCGCACACACAGTCCGCAATGCGCTCATCATCCGTGGCCACGGCAAGATCGTGCACTTCTGATGACTGCACTCGCTCATACACCCACTGGATCATCGGTTTCCCCTGAATTTCAGCCAACGGCTTGCCTGGGAAACGGGAGGATGCGTAACGGGCGGGGATGATGCCGAAAACGTTGAAATCCCTCATTTGAACAGGCCGTACAATTCGGTATCTATCTTCTCTATAATCACCCCGAAATCTTCAGGTCGTTCCGCGAATTTCAACTTGTTGACATCAACAACCAGAAGCTTACCCTCTTTGTATCCATCTATCCAGTTGTCATACAGCTTGTTAAGATTCTCAAGATAGGACAAGCTGATGTCCCCTTCGTAGGCACGACCGCGTTTCAGAATCTGTGAAATCAACGTTTCCACATCCGCTTTGAGGTAAATGAGCAAATCAGGCGGTTGGAGGAACTTCTTCATCAGCTCGAACAGCGAGGCGTAGTTCTCGAAATCGCGCGAGGCCATCAGTTCCATCCGATGCAGGTTGGGTGCGAAAATATACGCATCCTCGTAGATGGTTCTGTCCTGGATCACGTCTTTCTTTCGCTGACGGATGTCAAGTACCTGGCGGAAGCGACTGTTCAAAAAATAGATCTGGATATTGAACGACCAGCGTTGCATATCCTGATAAAAGCTGGCGAGATAGGGATTGTCCTCTACACTTTCATAGAGGGCTTCCCATCCGTAATGCTTGGCCAGCATTCCTGTTAACGTTGTTTTTCCGGATCCGATATTTCCGGCGACAGCTATATGCATTTTTTTAAAGGTTATGGGTTATTGGTTATTGGTTATTGAGTTTTTCTTCCGTGCGAGTGGCGTGAATCACGAGGTAGCAGCAAAGTCCCACGAACATCACGATAGCGAGGATATTATACATCGGGGAACCGATATAGTCGGCCATGAAGGTAGGTTCGACACCGGCGTATTTGAGGATGGCACTGAGAACGCCCATGATAGCACCACCGGCAAGCAAACCGGAGGCAAGGAGCGTGCCCTTTTCGGCGCGTTTCTTGTTGATGGCTTCGTCCGTGCTGCGGGTCTTCACCAACCAGGCGAGGAAACCGCCCACCAACAACGGGAGGTTCAGCTGCAACGGGATGAACATACCAAGCGCAAACGCCAATGCGGGAACGCCGATCACATCCAACAGGATGGCAAGCACCGCACCCACGATGTAAAGAATCCACGGAGTGGAACCACCGTACATCATAGGCTCGATGATGGCCGCCATAGCGTTAGCCTGCGGAGCCACCAGGGCATTTTCACCCGTATATCCGTAAGTCTTTGAAAGCAACATGATTACAGCACCGACGGTCAGCGCGGAAACGAACGTGCCCACGAACTTGAAAGCCTGTTGCTTGTAAGGGGACGTGCCTATCCAGTAACCGACTTTCAAATCGGTGATGAAACCGCCAGCCATGGAAAGCGCGGAGCAGACGATGCCGCCCACCACCAATGCGGTGATGATGCCCGTGGCACCGCTCAAACCCACAGAGGCGAGGATGAAGGAGCTGAGAATCAGCGTCATCATCGTCATGCCGGACACCGGGTTGGTACCGACCGTGGCGATGGCCGTGGCCGCGACTGTGGTGAAGAGGAACGCGAAGAGGAAAACCACCAGCAAGGCTATCAGCACCTGCTTGAGGTTCATCTGCATACCACCGAGGAAGAAAAAGAGCACCATCATGACGATGACGGCTAAGAAACCGAAAAGGATGATTTTCATGGAGAGGTCACGTTGCGTACGCACCACCTCGCTCTTTTCACCGGCTGACTTGCCGGCTTTCACTGCCACACCGATGGATTTCTTGATGACCCCGGCAGATTTGATCACACCGAGGATACCGGCCATGGCGATACCGCCGATACCGATGTAACGCACATAACCAGAGAAGATTAAATCGGGGTCAAGAGTGCTCATGGCCGTTGCGACTCCGTCCACTTCGATCATACCGTAATGGCCCAACAGCGGGGTCAGCACCCACCAGGAAAGAGCGGAACCGGCACAGATCACAGCCGCGTATTTGAGACCGATCAGGTAACCGGTGCCCAGCAGGATGGACTCGGCACTCATCTTGAACACGAACTTGTGGTTCATGGCCAACTGCTCGCCCCAGCCCGTCATGCGGGTGGTGATGGTGTCGGCCCAGAAATGGAACGTAGTCATCAGGAAATCGTACAAACCACCAATCAAGCCGCTGATCAACAGCAGTTTGGCCTGGTTTCCGCCTTTCGCGCCCGAAACGATGATTTCCGTTGTCGCCGTGGCTTCAGGGAAGGGGTACTTGCCATGCATGTCGGAAACAAAGTACTTGCGAAACGGTATCAGAAAAAGGATACCTAGGAAACCGCCGAGCAGCGATGACATGAAAATCTGGAAGAAGTTGACCTGGATTTCCGCACCCGCCACCGGGTTGGTCTCCTTGATGATGTATATGGCCGGCAAAGTGAAGATGGCACCCGCCACAATCACGCCGGAACTCGCGCCGATAGACTGGATCAGCACATTTTCCGACAACGGGCTCTTCCTCTTGGCGATGGTGGAGATACCCACGGCGATGATAGCGATAGGGATAGCCGCCTCAAAGACCTGACCAAAACGCAGTCCGGAGTAGGCCGTAGCCGCCGAGAAAATAACCGCCATCAAGATGCCCCAGAAAATGGTCCAAGCATTGAGTTCGGGATACTTTTTGTCACTCAACAAGATAGGCTTGTACTCTTCGCCCTCCTTGAGTTCCCGATACGCGTTTTCGGGAAGTTTAATTTCGTTTTCCTCTTGTGCAATCGTAGTTTTTTCTTCTTCCATATTGCTTATTTTCAATTATTTATCTTCAATACCATTCTGTTTTCAGACGACATTGAACTTTTCTTTTCTATGCTGTTTTCCGCCCTAAAACAAACTGCAAAAATAAAAAAAATACAATGAACGAGAAAAACGAAATATCAACAATTCATCTCACCGCTCAAACCACCTCAGCAGCTTCATCTTCCACTCGCCAGCCTTGCCCGTATAAGGGTGCTCGCGCAAAGGCAGGTTGAAGACGGTGCGGCCTTTGAGGACGGTCTGCGGGTGCGTGAACTCGCGGAAGCCCCACTCACCGTGGTAGGCGCCCATGCCGGAATGACCCACGCCGTTGAACGGAACACCCTTCACCATCATGTGGATACAGACTTCGTTGATACAACCGCCGCCGAACTGCTGCGTCTTCATCACGCGGTTTGCCCACTGCATATCCTTGGTAAACAAATACATGGCCAAAGGATGCTCACGGTCGGCGATGGTTTCCATCAGCGCATCCACCTCGGCATCCTTGAAGGGCACCACAGGCAGCAACGGACAAAAGAGCTCGTGCCGCACGATATGCTCGTCCTTATCAACAGGGTAAATGATGGTCGGGGCATAATGCTGCGTCTCGCGGTTGCCCTCGCCGCCGAAGATGATGCGGTCGCGGTATTCATCCGCCAAGGCCGCGCACTTGTCGTATGCCGCCGTTGTGATCAGTTTCGGGTATTCGGGATTGGTCACTGGATGCTCACCGATCTGCGCCGTGAAGGCCTTCTTGAGTTCCGCCAAGAAGGGTTCCGCGACCTCCTCTGCTATGGCTATCTGGTTAATGTTGATGCAGATCTGTCCGGCATTACAGAGCTTGAAGAAGGCGATCTTGCGGGCCGCGTCTTTGAGGTCGGCATCCTTGCGCACGACGCACCAGTTGCCAGTCTCGCCACCCAACTCCAACGCCACGGGCGTGAGATTTTTGGAGGCCTCGGCCATCACGTGCTTGCCCACAGCGGTCGAACCGGTGTAGAAGATCTTGTCGAAGCGCTGCGCGAGGCACATATCCGCCACGTCGTGACCGCCGTCAATGAGGGTGACGTACTCGGGCGGGAAAACCTCCGCGAAGAAGCGTTTGAGCACTTCTGTGCAGGCCGCGGACTTGCTGCTGGATTTGACAACCACGGTGTTGCCGCCGCACATCGCCGCCGCCACCACCCCGATAGTCAAAAGAATCGGGAAGTTGAACGGGCTGATGACCAACGAAACGCCGTATGGCATCTTATAAACTTTGGTGACGGTGCTCGGGAAGCACATCAGTCCGCTGAAGTGGCATTCCGGCCGTGCCCAGCGGCGCAGCCCCCGCAGCATCTCGTTGATTTCCACGATGATGGGACCCACATCGCAGAGATAGGCCTCCACCCTACTCCGTCCGAGGTCAGCGGTAAGCGCGTCCTCGAACTCCGTGGCGTGCGCGATGACTGCCGCTTTCAGTTTCTTAAGCTGTTGTATCCGCCATTTGACAGGCAGCGTCGCGCCCGTGCGGAAGAATTTGCGCTGGGCCGCGACGATTTCGGTGATTTGTTCGTTCTTCATGCTTAATTCTATATTCTTAACTCTTAATTCTTAATTCTTCATTGCCCAGTCACTCTCGCCAACACCTTCACAATATCTTCCTCGCTGAATGTCATCGGGGCGGAATAGTTGATGGAATCCTTGGCCACCATGCGGGTAAGTTCCTCATAATCGGACTCTTTCACGGGCAACGGCAATGTGTTGAGGCCGCAGGAGACGATGAGATCTTTGACGGCCTGCAGGAACCGCTCAGCAGCAATACGATCTTCGGTGTGCACATCCGCCAACCCGCAATAACGGGCCATCAGAGCATACTTCCTAAGACAGGCATCCATCTGATACTCCAGTACAGGCAGCATCATCAGCGAGATGGCCTGACCATGAGGGATATGGTACTTGGCCCCGATGCTGTGCGCGAAGGCGTGTACGTAGCCCGCGAGCTGCGTGTTGATGGCGTTACCGCCGTACATCGCGGCGCGGCACATCGCCAACCGCGATTCGATATTCTCCGGCTCACGCATCACAACGGGCAGATGATGCAGGATCAGCTTCACGCCTTCCAAGGAACGGTAGGCATCCTCCACATCGACCGCCACATCGCTCACCGTCCCCTCCACCACGTGGCTGAGGGCGTCCATGCCGCAGGCGGCGGTCACCACTTGCGGCGCGTGGATGGTCAGTTCGCTGTCGAGGATCACGTGCGTCACGTCCAGCCCGACAATCACAGTAGAGCCTTTCGTGCCGCGAGTGCGGGTCACCACCGCGCCCACAGTGATTTCCGCGCCTGTACCAGCGGTGGAGGGAACAGTAATCATCGGCAGGGTCTTGCCCGGCACAATCAGGAACTTGACGAGCAGGGCTCTGGTGCTGAGATGCGGCAACCGCGCACCCGCCACTATCATCTTGCAGGTGTCCATCACCGAGCCGCCGCCCAACGCGATCACGCACTCGGTGTTGTATTTCATGGCGATTTTTCGTCCCTTTTCGATCAGCGCGGCCGTCGGTTCGGAATCGATGCCATAGAAGAGGGTGTGCCTCACGCCAGCAGCCTTCAGCGATTGCAGAATTTTCTGTTCGTAGCCAAGCTCACGCAAGGTCTTATCAGTAACCACCAGGACATGTGTGTAGCCTTTCTCCTTGCAAATCTCGCCGATTTGCGCCCGTGCCCCGTGTCCCTCCACAACCTGCGGCTCCGGCAGCGGCACACGGTGAATCACCCTTCCAGGTAACTTGTGTATCTGTTTTCTAAATACGTATGTGTCCATTGTTTTTT
>Ga0247608_10006571_pt1 | contig 12181 bp, 9 predicted proteins | sample 176DNAGHGlowgp2_FD_193490 | JGI IMG/M metagenome (GOLD analysis project Ga0247608, IMG submission 193490) | Sheep rumen microbial communities from Palmerston North, Manawatu-Wanganui, New Zealand - 1766 DNA GHGlow gp2 | ecosystem: Host-associated > Mammals > Digestive system > Stomach > Rumen ... | reverse complement strand
ACTTTTTTGTTAGATTTCGCCCGAATTATTTGCTAATGTCAGGAGAATAATATATCTTTGCATCGTGGAAGTTCCGTCACGGAAAATCCGTCACGGAATTGACGCTGTAGAATGATTGGTTATGGCAAAGAAGAACAACAAGCAACAGAACCCATTTGTGCTGGCAGAATATGTTGGACCAGAGTATTTCTGCGATAGGATAGAGGAGACAGAAGAATTGATAGCGAACCTTCAGAACGGGCGTAATACAACACTAATATCGCCACGCAGAATCGGAAAAACCGGTCTCATCAGGAATGCTTTTTACCAGATTCGGAAATCAGAAAAGGATGCTATCTGCATCTATATAGACATCTATTCCACTAAGAACCAGCATGACTTTGTGCAGGTGCTGGGAACAGCCATAGCCCAGTATGTGCTCTCTTTCGAACAGCAGGCTCTAAAGCGGCTGTTGCAGTTCTTCGGCTCATGGCGTCCTGTGTTCAGTGCCGACCCTGTCAAGGGTATGCCGACAGTCTCGGTCAGTATTGAAGCGGTTCAGACAGAAATGACACTGAAGATGATTTTTGACTACCTGAAGCAAAGCCGTCACAACATATTTATCGCCATAGACGAGTTCCAGCAGATAACCTATTATCCAGAGACTGGTACGGAGGCCTTGCTGCGCTCATACATGCAATTTGCTCCTAATGTCCATTTTGTCTTTTCTGGCAGTAAACAGCATCTGATGGCACAGATATTTAACTCTCCTGACCGTCCTTTTTATCAAAGTACGACAGGCATGGGCTTGTACCCGCTGCACGAGGAAATCTATTACGACTTTGCCCGCCGTTTCTTTGAAGCCAGGAGGGGAAGTCTTTCCAAAGAGATATTTCATGTTATATACACGCGATTCGGTGGTATCACTGCCAATATTCAGCAGATACTGAACCGACTATACGAACAGGGAAAGACTGTCAGCGAAGAGCGACAGGTAACGGAAGCCATACAGCATATCATCAATAGGAGTAGTATGCAATATGAGGGACTTGTGCTTTTCTTGACAGAAAACCAATTGTCGCTGTTAAAGGCCATTGCCAAAGCAGGCTGCGTGAAGAGTCCGCAGAGCAACGAGTTTATAAGAAACTACGAATTGCCAAGTGCCAGTAGCGTGAAAACTGCTCTGACGGTGCTCATAGATAAGGATCTGGTATATCATGATGCTCAAGGCTATACAGTTTATGACAAATTCTTTGATATTTGGCTGAAACAATTGATATAATCCTGCGTTATTGGTATAACATTGTCTAATAATCATACGCCGAGGTGTCTAATTTTTAGACAAACAGCATCCGCCGGGGCCACAAGCCTTGGCGGATTCGCTTTTTAGGCGTAACTTTGCCAACAGAAAAAGTAAAGAGTATGATAAATGCAATCAAGACATTGAACAAGCGAGGGCAGCACAACTGGACGAAGATAGTCTGTCTTGCCGTAGGACTGGCTGCTGGCGTGGTACTGATGGGCAAGGTAGGGTTTGAGCAGTCGTGGGATAACTTCTTCCCGACGAGTGAACGCATCTATGTGGTCTATGAGGACGTAATCCGTAATGGCGAGTACCTGCACTACTCGCAGACGCCTGGGGCCGTGGCTCCTGGGCTGAAACGCTATTGTCCGCAGGTGGAGGCGGCTACGCGCTATACCCCTTTTGCATGGGACATGCCCATCGTGACGGACGATGACAAACGGGTGCGCACTAACTTTGCGTTTGTGGACAGTTGCTTCTTCGACGTGTTTCCCTTCCGAGTGCTGGCAGGTCATGCGAAGAAGACCCTCAGCCAAGTGGACTATTGCATGATTCCCCTATCGCTGGCCGAGAAACTGGCGGGGAAGGACAATCCTCTTGGGCTTGTCGGCAAGAAGGTCTTCTATAACAAACGGGGCGGCTGGGCGCTGACCATAGGCGGCGTTTACGAAGATGTGCCCCTGAACTCGCGACTGCATGGTATAGATGTGATGGTGGCGATGCCTACCATTACAGGACATATACATGACGGCCGCGACAACTGGGTGGGCAACGACCGCTATCGTTCCTATGTCCGTCTGGCAGAAGGCATAGGCCCCGACGACCTGAAGCCTCAGATAGAGAAGATGCAGCGCGAGAACCTGCCTGAGGACAGACTGAAGAAGGTAGGCGTGGACCTCGGCTTCTCTGTCCGTCCGCTGCGCGACTACCATAAGGACGACGAGGGCACGCGGCGCATGATGTGGATTCTGTCGTTGCTTGCCACCGTGCTCATTGGCTGTGCCGTACTTAACTACCTGCTGCTCGTCATTGGCGGCATCAGCCGCAGGGCGCGCGAGATGGCTGTCCACATGTGCTATGGTGCAGAGGCTCGCCATATATATAATAAGGTATTGGCTGAGTGTACCGTTCACCTGCTGCTATCGCTGGCCCTGGCTGCCTTGTTGCTGCTTGTGGCCAAGGACACGATAGAGGAACTGGTGGGTGCTCCATTGACGGTGCTTCTGACGACGGGCAGCAATGTGTGGATGATTGTCGCTACGTGCATCATCGTACTGCTGGTTACGGGCTTGGTGCCTGGCTACATCTATACCCATGTGCCTGTGGCGGCTGCGTTCAGACACTACAGACAGAGTCACCGTCTGTGGAAACTGCTTTTGCTCGGCCTACAGTTCGCCTCGGCTACGTTCCTCGTCGTACTGCTGATGGTGGTTGGTCGGCAGTACCGCATGATGGTCAACGACAATCCCGGCTACGACTACTCCACGCTTGGGGCTGTGCTGACAGACGGCGTGAGCAGCGAGCAATGCCAGTTGGCGATGGAGGAGTTGCGCAAATTGTCGGGCGTGAAAGGCGTCACGATGGCGTATGCCAACCTGACGGAGCACCAGAGTGGCGATAACGTCTACTTGCCTGGCAGCGAACGAGAAAACATGAACATTGCAGACCTTTACTACGTGGGCGACGGTTATTTCGACGTGATGGGCATCCCCATTGTCTCAGGTCACACGTTCACAGAGAAAGTCGACACGCTGCGCGAGGTGATGGTGAGTCGGCAGTTTGAAGAGCGCATGAAGCAGATAGCCGGTTGGGACCGCGCCGTGGACAAGCAGATTATCTGCACTTCATTCGAAGGTCCTTACACCATCGTCGGTGTGTATGAGGACACCCGCATTGGCAGTATAACCGATCCTGATACCCGCCCTAGCCTCTGCTACTATAGCCAAGACCCCGATAGGATGCACTATCTGTATATCCGATTCCAGTCGATGACCAGTCTGGGGGCAGCCAACGAGGTGGTGAAGCGGCTGATGACCGACAATCCGGACATTGCCGTCACGCCCTATAGTCAGATGGTAACAGAACTCTATACTGATGCCCGTCACTTCCGCACAACGGTGATGATAGGCGGACTGGTAGCCCTCATCATCGCTCTTATCGGGCTCATTGGCTACTTGTCAGGTGAGATAGTCCGCCGACAGAAGGAGATAGCCATCCGAAAGGTGAATGGTGCCAGAATATCCGATGTGCTCAAACTGTTCCAGACTGACATTCTGCGAGTTGCCTTGCCGGCAGTGGTGATTGGCGCCGTAGGAGCGTGGTATGTAGCCCGTCTGTGGCTGGAGCAGTTCAGCGAGAAGACATCGCTTTCGCCATTCGTCTTCATTAGCGGTGCTATCTTGGTGATTGTCGTCATCCTGAGTGTTGTATGTATAGGCTGCTATCGCGTTGCTACTGGTAATCCCGTGAATTATCTGAAAAACGAATAAAGAATAAAGAAGTATAGAACTATGATTAAATTAGAAAACATTCAGAAAGTGTTCCGCACAGAAGAGGTGGAGACCGTTGCGTTGGGCGGTGTATCGCTCGAAGTGAAAAAAGGGGAGTTCGTTGCCATAATGGGACCGTCGGGCTGTGGCAAGTCCACCTTATTAAATATATTAGGACTGCTCGACAATCCCACCAGCGGCTCTTACTTGTTGGACGGTGAGGACGTAGGCTCGCTCAAGGAGAGCCAGCGCACAAAGGTGCGAAAGGGACAGATTGGTTTTGTGTTCCAGAGTTTCAACCTCATCGACGAACTGAACGTAGAGGAGAATGTTGAGTTGCCACTGACATACCTCGGTGTTCCTAAGAAGGAGCGCAAGGCGAGGGTTGAAGAAGTGTTGCGCCGCATGGCCATCTCACATCGTGCACATCATTTCCCTCAGCAACTCTCGGGCGGTCAGCAGCAGCGCGTTGCCATAGCCCGAGCCGTAGTGATGAACCCCAAACTGATCCTTGCCGATGAGCCGACAGGTAACCTTGACTCAAAGAACGGTTTGGAGGTGATGCAACTACTCACCCAACTGAACCAGGAGGGTACTACCGTGCTCATGGTAACTCACTCCGAACGTGATGCCGGTTATGCGCAGCGCATTATCAATCTGCTCGACGGTCAGGTCGTTCCAACCGTGAGACTATAGAAAGAAAAATCCCCTCAATGCACATCAACATCATCACGCACTGAGGGGGATTTTATTTAAGAAATTATACGACTAATCTTCCTGATTCTCTGGACGCAGTTTGCGGACAGTCTCACCAGCACGCCACATCTCCTGATTGCGCATAGCCTCCAGTTCCTTCTCCAGACCGGCACGATAGTCGGGCTTAGAGTTAGCGTCGATGGTGATCTGAGCCTCATTACCTGTCTTCACTGAGTAATACAGCCACTCCATCACGGGCTTGATAGCGTCGTGGAAACGGGGAGCCCAGTCGAGGGCACCACGCTGTGCAGTCGTTGAGCAGTTAGCATACATCCAGTCCATACCCTTAGCACCGAACAACGGACCAAGGCTCTGGGTCAACTCCTCAACAGTCTCGTTGAAAGCCTCAGAGGGAGAGTGACCGTTCTCACGGAGCACCTCATACTGTGCGAGCAGCAAGCCCTGAATAGCACCCATCAGTGAACCACGCTCACCGGTCAGGTCAGAGGTAGCCTCACGCTGGAAAGTGGTCTCAAACATATAACCAGCACCGATACCGATACCGAAGGCGAGCGTCTTGTCCTTAGCCTTACCAGAAGCATCCTGGTAAACAGCATAAGAGCAGTTCAGACCACGACCCTCGCAGAACATCGTGCGGAGAGAAGTACCAGAACCCTTAGGAGCCACCATGATAACATCCACGTCTGAAGGAGGAACAACACCTGTGCGGTCGTTCCAGTTGATAGCGAAGCCGTGGCTATAGTATAAAGTCTTACCGGGCTTCAGATATTTCTTAATGACAGGCCACTGCTGAATCTGTCCAGCATCAGAGAGCAGCATACAGAGGATAGTACCCTTCTCGGCAGCCTCCTCGATAGAGAACAAAGTCTTACCAGGAACCCATCCGTCGGCAACAGCCTTGTCGTAGGTCTTACCCTGGCGCTGACCAACGATTACGTTGAAACCGTTGTCACGCAGGTTACAAGCCTGTCCAGGACCCTGCACACCATAACCGATGACTGCGATAACCTCATCCTTCAATACCTCACGTGCTTTCTCCAAAGAGAACTCTTTGCTGGTGACAACAGTCTCGATAACGCCACCAAAATTCATTTCTGCCATAATTGCAAATTGTTGTTTTAAATGTTATACTTATCCCTTGCCGACCATGCCAGCCCTTAACCCGAGAGCCGTCGTTTTGTTAGTCTGCTCAGTGATTACCCGAAACACTGACGAGGGCTTAACTAATTGATATTGGCTGCAAAGTTAACAAATTGTAAGCAAACAACCAAATAATCTTACTGATTTATACTTTTTTTATTTCTTTGTTATCTGCCAGGCAACACCCAGCATGACATCAAAGAAATGATTGCGATGTCTGAGACTGATGTCCGTACAAAGACCTAACTCTATACGGGGCTTGAGTTGATAAGAGAGGGTTACACAAGCCCATGGCTGTACCTGCTCTTCCTCATCAGCGCCATAATAGTAGTTACTCTCTTCCAGAGAGAGGGTGAGTCGATTAGACAACGTGATATCAAAGTAGGCTCCCCAGACAACGGTCGGACGTGGTGTGTCGTCCCAGAATAGTCCTCCCATATAGTTAAGAGTACACCAAGACGTGAGATTATTGGCAAAAAGCAAGTCAAGTTCACCACCAAAATAATCAGGCAGGAACATATAGTTCTCACCACCGGGGATATAGACATTACCCATCAGTGAGATAGCAGGGACGGCTTTCCAGCCCTCAAACAACTTCGTCTTGAAACCTACGGCAAGATCACCAATTCCATGATAGTTCTCACCCTCGTCTGTCGAATGCATCCATGCTCCTTGAAAACGGAGTTCCGTAGTATTAGAGATACCATAACGCAAAACAAAAGCAAAAGGAGACCACGTATAGGAATCGTCCCCGAACATCGTATCATGCTGATAGAAAGCATAAGGTTCCCATTGCAAGCGTCCCTTTGGCAGCACGTCTGGTCCTAAGATTGGACCTCCAAACAAATCGGAAGTAAACCCTGCCTCTTCCGTCTCCTGGGACATGGCGCTAAGTGGTAAGAACATCAAGCATAGCAGCAACAGTCTCATGGGGGAGGATTACATTAGGCAAAAGATTACTTTACTGCGGCAGCACTCTGTACCGTCATCCTTGCAGATGCGGACGTTGAAAGTTGATGGATTCTCTTCCTCCATATAGAACGAGAGGCGGTCACCGGCATGTGCCTCAGCGACATAGGCTATCTCGAAGCGCTTGATCTGATGCGTACGATACCAGTCCATATCCCATAGGTCAAGCACATGCTCGATATACTTCACGCTGTTGATATGTCCGTTGATATCCACATCATTATAATAGGTGTCGATGGTGCGCACAAGTCTCGCCTCGTCACTCATCTTCACTCTCCCACCCTTGTCGATGGGACATTCCTTGTCTTTGACAATCCACTGCTCAATGGCACCGTTGTCGATACTGTAGATATCTGTCGGCTGGCGACTCTCGGTATCTATCATCGCCCAGATACTACGTCCATAGCCATAGACCTTACCAGCCTCATCCACCACACGGAAGTTACGGCTGGTGAAATAACGCATGGCACTCTCCACCCATGTCTCCACATTAAACTTGGTGTATTGCATGGGCATCTCGTCCATCTCGATAGCAAGACGGGAGAGCACCCATGAGCGTTGGATGGTCATCAGGTATTTCATGCCAAAGCCACGTGCCGAACTGTGGAAGTCGGCAGCATTGAGCAGGTGGTTACCCAGATGCCCCATAAAGAGCCTACCGCCAAAGTCACAATGGAAAGGCTCTGCCATAAAGGGATAACAGCCTATCTTATCCATGCTGGCACTCCCTTTCCTCCAAGAACTCGCTGACCTGCTCCTGTGTGCCACGGGTCACGGCGATACGTCCACTACGGGTATACTGCAGCACACAGCCAAACTCATCCAGAGCACGGTAGAGTGAGATGATATCATCCGTACGCCCACTCTTCATCACGATGATATAGGTGGGGTTCACCTCCGTGATCTTCGCATCATGGCGACGGATGGTACGGGATATCTCCGGGTTCTGCATCACCAGGTCGGTCTGTAACTTATACAGTCCTGCCTCACGGATAAACAACTGGTCGTCCGTAAAGTAGTTTGCCTTGATGACATCCACCTTCTTTTCTATCTGCTTGGTAATCTTCACGATCTGGTCTTCGTCACTCCATGCGGTGATGGTGTACTTATGCACACCCTCGATACTCGAAGCCGACACGTTCAGGCTCTCGATATTCACCTGACGACGGGTAAATACGGCAGTCACCTGATTCAGGATACCTGCGATATTCTCAGAGTAAACCAGCAATGTATATAGTTTCTTATTCTCTTCCATAACTATGAACTCTTAACTATGAACTATAAACTATGAACTATGAACTATAAACTACACCTCCAGCATCATATCGTTTACATTCATTCCCGGAGGAGTCATCGGCAACACGTTGTCTTCCTCCTTTATCGCACACTCCAAGATATACGGACCCTTCGTCGCCAACATCTTGTCGATGGCTGCGGAAAGGTTCTTGCGGTCGGTCACAGCCTCGTAAGCAATGCCATAACCCTTGGCTATCTGCTCATAGCAGGGATTCAGCATCTTCGTGAATGACTTACGACGTAGCCAGAACATATCCTGCCACTGACGCACATTACCCAAGTAGTTATTGTTCAGCAGAATCATCTTCACGGGTGCCTGCTGCTCCATGATGGTACCTAACTCCTGAATGTTCATCTGGAAACCGCCATCACCCATAAAGCACACCACGGTACGGTCGGTAGCAAAGGTGGCACCGATGGCTGCAGGCATACCGTAACCCATCGTTCCCAGTCCACCACTCGTACAGATACTACGCTTCTGGGGATACTTGAAGTAACGAGTGGCAAACAACTGATTCTGACCGACATCCGTCACGAGGACAGTACCCTTGGGCGCATGCTCGGCAACGGCATTCACCACCTCACCCATCAACAGGGGTCCCTCGGTGGGATGGATAGCAGGATCGATGACTTTCACACGCTCCTTCTCATCCAAAACCTTGAACGAATCACGCCATTCCTGATGGTTGTTCTTGTTCAGCAATGCCGTGATGGCTGGCAGAGACTCCTTACAGTCGGCAACCACAGCAACATCTGTCTTCACGTTCTTGTCTATCTCGCTGCGGTCGATATCCAGATGGATGACCTTCGCCTGCTTGGCATAGGTCTTGATATTTCCTGTCACACGGTCGCTGAAACGCATACCGATAGCGATGAGCACGTCACACTCCTGCTCTTTCAGGTTGACAGCATAGTTACCGTGCATACCCAGCATTCCCACATTCAGTGGATGATCGGAGGGCAGAGCACTCAGTCCTAACATCGTACGACCAGCAGGGATGTCCGCTTTCTCCAAGAAAGCCTTCAACTCCTCCTGTGCGTTACCCAGTTCCACGCCCTGTCCTACCAAGGCGAGAGGACGCTTGGCATTGTTGATCAGTTCTGCAGCCTCACGCACTCTCTCTTCCTTCAGTTTAGGAACAGCAACATAGGAACGGACGAAGTCCACCTTCTTAGGCTCCCAGTCAATCTCCTCGACCTGTGCATTACGAGGAAAGTCGAGCACTACAGGACCGGGGCGACCGCTGCGTGCGATATAGAAAGCACGACTGACAGCCCATGCCACATCCTCTGCATGGCGTATCTGGTAAGCCCACTTACAGATTGGCTGAGCCACACCCACGAGGTCGACCTCTTGGAAGGCATCCGTTCCCAGTGTGCCAATGGCAACCTGACCGGCGATTACCACCATCGGCGTGGAGTCCATCATAGCATCAGCGACACCTGTCAACGTGTTTGTTGCTCCAGGACCGCTGGTCACCAAGGCGACACCCACCTCACCACTGACTCGCGCATAGCCCTCAGCAGCATGGGTAGCACCTTGCTCATGACGCACCAGAATATGGTCAAAGCATTTCTTCTCACCTCGTGTATAGTCGAACAGCGCGTCATAGACGGGCATGATGGCACCGCCGGGGTAACCAAAGATGGTCTTCACCCCTTCTGCCTGTAACGCCCTCATCAACGCCTTCGAACCTGTAATTCTATCTCTCATATTGTTTGTTTTTTATCTAGATATTCTAGAGCGTTCTAGATAATTCCAGAACTTTCTAGAAAATTCTATTCTATTATTCTTACTCCTCCCTTATCTGCTGAACTGACACTCTGCGCATAGGCTCTCAGTGCCTTGCTCACAGTACGGTTGCGCTTCAGCGGTTGCTGAGGACGAGCCGCCAACTCCTCGTCAGTGAGTTTCACGTTAATCTGGCGGTTGGGGATGTCTATCACGATGATATCACCATCCTTGATCTTACCGATATTACCACCTGCGGCAGCCTCTGGGGAGATATGTCCGATGGAGAGTCCACTGGTACCGCCGGAGAATCGTCCGTCGGTAATCAGGGCACACTCCTTACCCATGTGCATACTCTTGATATAAGAGGTGGGATACAGCATCTCCTGCATACCAGGACCACCCTTCGGTCCCTCGTGGGTAATCACCACACAGTCGCCTTTCTTCACCTTACCGCCAAGGATCCCCTCGCAGGCATCCTCTTGGGAGTCGAAACAAACGGCAGGACCCTCGAAGTGCCACAGTGCCTCATCAACACCGGCGGTCTTCACGACACAACCGTCTTGGGCGATATTACCAAAGAGTACGGCAAGACCACCGTCCTTCGTATAGGCATGTTCCAAGTCACGGATACAACCGTTGGCACGGTCGGTGTCCAGTGTACCCCACTCCGCACTCTGACTGCCCATCTTCGTAGAGAAGCGGTTGCCTGGTGCCGACTGGTAGATGCGGTTAGCGTCATAGTCGACACGTCCGTCTGTGATGCAGTATTTGTCCATTGCCTCACCAATCGTCATACCGTCCACACGGGGTGCCGACTTGTCGATCAGTCCTCCTTTGGCAAGTTCGTTCATGATACCAAGGATACCACCAGCACGGTTGCACTCCTGCACACTGTATTTCTGGGTGTTCGGAGCGAGTTTGCACAGACAAGGTGTCTTACGGCTCAAAGCATCAATATCATTCATAGTGAAGTCGGCACCTGCCTCCTGTGCCACAGCAAGCAGATGGAGCACCGTATTGGTGGAGCCACCCATGGCGATATCCAGTGTCATCGCATTCAAGAACGCCGAACGGGTAGCGATATTGCGAGGCAGTACGCTCTCGTCGCCATCCTCATAATATGCGAAGGCGTTCTTCACAATCTGACGGGCTGCCTGCTTGAAGAGTTCGACACGGTTGGTATGGGTGGCAAGGATCGTTCCATTACCCGGCAACGACAGTCCGATAGCCTCTGTCAGCGAGTTCATGGAGTTGGCGGTGAACATACCCGAGCAACTGCCACAACCAGGACAGGCACATGCCTCTATCTGTTGCATCTCCTCATCAGTCACCGAGGGGTCGGCACCTTTGATCATCGCCGTAATCAGGTCGGCATTCTCTCCACGCCACTTACCTGCCTCCATCGGTCCGCCAGAGCAGAAGATGGTGGGGATGTTCAGACGCATAGATGCCATCAGCATTCCTGGTGTCACCTTATCACAGTTGGAGATACAGATCATAGCGTCTGCCTTGTGGGCATTCACCATATACTCCACACTGTCGGCGATGATATCACGTGAGGGCAGCGAATAGAGCATGCCGTCATGTCCCATGGCAATACCGTCATCAATAGCGATGGTATTGAACTCCGCGGCATAACAGCCCATCTTCTCGATCTCCTCACGGACAATCTGTCCTATCTCATGCAGATGGGTATGACCAGGCACAAACTGAGTAAATGAGTTGACGACGGCAATAATCGGCTTGCCGAACTGCTCTTGTTTCATACCCGTGGCAACCCAGAGCGCACGCGCTCCTGCCATTCTTCTACCCTCTGTGCATACCGCACTGCGTAACTGATGTTTCATATCTATCTTATAGTATTTGTCTGTTTTGAGTTTGCAAAGTTACACCTTTTTATAATAAAAACCAACGAAAAAGCGGATTTTCTGCAAACCCGCTTTCAATTCATCACTTAAATCAGCATTTAAGTTTCTATTTCATAGTATTAAATCGTTTATTCTTCTCAATGGTCCAACCCTCACGCTTGGAGAGTAGGCAGTCCTTGCCTTTGAACATCTTCGCTGCCTGACTATCTCCTTTCAACTGCCATTGCAACCAAGCGAGTGCCACCACAGCGAACTCGCCACCGTGGGGCTGGGCATACGTACCACCATGTCCCACAGGCAGATTGGCGGCACAGGCTGGCACATGGTTGATGCGGTGGAAGTCGTCCATACCGTTCTCATAGGCGATATCTGGTTTGCCTCCAAGGATATAGATAACCGGGGAGTGTATCTCGCTCAGTTTCTCCTTCGGGGGCATCGGCATGCCACCCACTGCGGTATGGGCGTTCTGCTGGTTGAACAGACCGCTGTTGCAGATCATGATGGTCTTGATGCGTGGGTCGGCACAGTTGTAGAGGGTCTGCAAACCACCACACGACATACCTGCTGCGGCGATATTCTTCACGTCCAACTTCTGATAATAAGGTGACGTGGGGTCTGCGTTCTGCTGCTCCGCCCAGTCCATCGACTCTATCTGCTGCTGCGTGGTAGACATAGGACCGTCATA
>Ga0247608_10006568_pt1 | contig 12183 bp, 12 predicted proteins | sample 176DNAGHGlowgp2_FD_193490 | JGI IMG/M metagenome (GOLD analysis project Ga0247608, IMG submission 193490) | Sheep rumen microbial communities from Palmerston North, Manawatu-Wanganui, New Zealand - 1766 DNA GHGlow gp2 | ecosystem: Host-associated > Mammals > Digestive system > Stomach > Rumen ... | reverse complement strand
ACTTGAACTTCCAAGTGCTACTGATGAAATCAAAGCAATGATGGATGAAAAAACATTCGATCAACAAATTAAAGAACGTGGTATGAGTATTAAAGGTTTCGTTGTTGAATCAGTTACATTAGATGATGAATCTAATAAGAAAATTGATGATTACGAACTTGCTGGAAATACTGCAATGCAACGTGGAAAACTTGTTGGTTCTTATGGAACAGCTGTTGTTGATGCTGCAAACAATGCTAATGGAGCTGCAAATGGTCTATTCGGTGTTGGTATGATGAACATGGCTTCAGGTGGTGTTCTAGGTGGTGCTGCTATGGGTGCATTCCAAGATGGAAATAATGGTGCTCAAGCTGGAGCTAATGGATATTGTACTAAATGTGGTACTCCATTAACTGGACCATTCTGTTCTAAATGCGGAACTAAAGCAGGAGAATAATAAAATAGATTAAAAAGATGCTTAGGCATCTTTTTTTGTTATACATTTTATTTATTACTGGGTAAAATACTATTACTTTTTATTGTTGACTTATTGGTTTTTTCTTTATTTTTCAACAAATTACGAGCGATAAGAATTTTTTATAGCTGTCGGATATAGCTATTTGACAGTTATTTTTTTTATGGTAGAATAGTGAATTGTCCCGTGTAAAGAGGTGTAATTTATGAATAATGAAATATACGAAAAGACTAAAGAGGACCCGACCCTGATATTTACTTATATTAGAAGAGGAAATTATGAATTAGCATATGAGTTAGTTGATAAGAATATAGTTAATATTAATACATTAGATTCTATTGGTAATGATGTAATGACTAAATTATTAAAAGCTAAACAATATGAATATGTAATTCAATTAATGAAAAAAAGAAATTGGAATGTTAATAATCAAAATGATGAAGGTAATACTTTTGGTCATGTTTTAGCTATGGATAATTCTCCTATGGCTGTTAAAGTAGTTGAAGCATTAACTAAGAAAAGTAATTATATTCCTAATCTAAAGAATAAGAAACATGAGACTGCTATGGATATAGCTCTTAATAATAATTATTTATGTACTGCATTTAAATTATTAGAAGATAAAAGATTTAATGAAATAGATTTTTCTTCATTTAAAAATTTATTTATGACTAGTATAGAAAATAAATATTATGGAAAATATTCTAAAATTACTAATTTAGAAATAATAGTAGATAGTTTAGAAAAGAAAGATCTTAGTGATACTATGAATGATTTAATAGAATGTATAGTTGAAAATCTAGAAAAGATAAAAATAGATATCATGAATAATAAAAGTTATACAATAGATGCTATTATTAATAGTTATGCATAGAGCTTAGGCTCTTTTTTTATTGTATTATTTTTAAATATTTGCTAAAATATATGAGAATGAATGGAGGGATACTATGCGTATACCTGATTTTAATGAAGCCAGAACTAGAGATAAAAGACTTTATAAAAGATTAGATTTTAAACTTGATGAAGATGTTTTAGGAAAATACTCTGGTAAAAAGTATTTTATTAAGACTTATGGTTGTCAGATGAATGAACATGATAGTGAAAATATAAGTGCTTTACTTGAAAAGTTAGGGTTTAGTCGAGTAGATAATTATTTAGATGCAGATTTAGTGTTATTAAATACTTGTAGTATTAGAGAAAATGCTCATAATAAGGCATTTGGTATGTTAGGTAGATTAAAACATTTAAAATTAGAAAAGAAGGATCTAATTATTGGTTTAACTGGTTGTATGGCACAAGAAGCTAGTGTTGTTGAAGAAATACTTAGAGATTATAAATTTGTTAATTTTGTATGTGGTACTCATAACTTGAATGAATTACCTAAGATAATAGATAAGTCTATAGAATCAAATAAACAACAAATAGAAGTATATTCAAGAGAAGGTGATCTATATGAAGGATTACCTGTAGTTAGAACTAATAATTATAAAGCTTATGTTAATATAATTTATGGTTGTGATAAATTCTGTACTTACTGTATAGTTCCTTATACTAGAGGAAGAGAAAGAAGTAGAGAAAAAGAAGATATATTAGCTGAAGTAGATGAGTTAATTGCTTCTGGTTATAAAGAGATAACTTTGTTAGGACAAAATGTTAATGCTTATGGAAAAGATTTATATGAAGATTATAATCTTGGAAATTTACTTGAAGATATAGCTAAAAAAGATATTCCTCGTGTTAGATTTATGACAAGTCATCCTTGGGACTTTACTGATAAGATGATTGAAGTAATTGGTAAATATAAAAATATTATGCCTAGTGTTCATTTACCTGTACAAAGTGGAAGTAATAAAATATTAAAACTTATGGGTAGACGTTATACTAGAGAAAGCTATTTACAACTATTCCATAAGATAAAAAATACAGTACCTGGTGTAGCAATAAGTACTGATATTATTGTAGGATTTCCGGGAGAAACTGAAGAAGATTTTCTTGATACATTATCATTAGTAGAAGAGTGTAAGTATGATAATGCATTTACGTTTATATTTAGTGTAAGACGTGGAACACCTGCTGAGAAGATAAAAGATAATACTACTTTATCTGAAAAAGAAGAAAGACTTCAAAGATTAAATGAAGTAGTTAATAAATATTTCTTAGAGAATAATCAAGCTCTTGTTGGTAAGGTATTAAATGTATTAGTAGAAGGTGTATCTGAAAAGAAAGATATGTATTATGGATATAGTGAAACTAATAAATTAATTAATTTTACTAGTGATAAGGAATTAATGCCTGGAGACTTAGTAGATGTAGAAATAGTTGATGCTAAGACATGGAGTTTAGATGGAAAAGTTAAATAAAAGTTTAGATGAAGTAGTTCTTTGTATTAAGAATTCTAAGGAATATAGAAAGTGTATAGAATTAAAAGAAAAAATGGAATCTAATGATGAAATTAATTCATTAGTAAAAGAAATAAAACTAAAACAAAAAAAATATATCAGAACAAATGACTCTAATATACTTAGTGAATTAAATGAATTAGAAGAGAAACTTAACTCTATACCAATATATCATGTATATAATGAGAATCTTGAAAAGGTTAATTATTATATTAATTATGTTAAAGATGAATTAAATGATTATTTTATAGAATTACTAAATAAAAAATACTAGTTTTACTAGTATTTTTTTAATTCTTCATCTATTACTTCTTTAGCATTATTTATAAATTCTTTTATTGTATAAATATCCATTGTATATGGATGATCTTTTTTAGAGTTTTCTATAATAATTCCCATTTTATTTATTAATATATCTAATTTATCAATTGGTATTTCATTTAATGGTGTATCAGGTATTTGAAATTCTTCATAGAATAATGATAAATCTAGGTTATATTCATCAATTAAATCTCTATTTAAGTTAGTGTAATCTGAATATAATAAATCTCTTATTCCATTTTCTGAAATATTTAAGACAGTTCCATCTAATAGTTTTATACTGCTTTCAGAAAATATTTTTGTTTCGATAGTTTCTTGCCATATTTTATCTGTATATAGGTGAATAAAGTATCCTAAATTAAATGAATTATATTTGAATGTAGGATATCTTTTTACAAATAAATTTATATCTGGAATTCCTTTTTTATTATTATTAGAAAAGTGAGATATGTTTCTATCTAATCCTATTTGTTTGGCTATATCTGGAGCAATTGAACCTAAATAGTAATCTTTTTTATTTTCTATATCTAATTTATTTTCTAATTCTTTAGCTATAGCCATATGAATAATTATTGATGCCATAAATACCCTCCATATTCTATATTTATTATAACATAATAATTAATATTTTTAGTACTTTTTAAACTATTTTTACATATATTATGTTAGGAGGATAATATGTCTAATTATAAAGAAATTGTTACTAAAGCAGTTATTTCTAAAGGTAAAAAGTTATTTACTACTGATCATAGTGTAGAAGTGAATAATCCTTCTACTGTATTAGGATGTTGGGTTATTAATCATAATTTTAATGGTACTAAGAGTGGTAATAATATAGTAATAAATGGAAGTTATGATGTTAATATATGGTATTCTTATGATAATGATACTAAAACTGATGTAGTTAAAGAGACTAATACATATAGTGAAGTAGTTCATATGAAAAATGTTGATACTGATGGAGAAGAAATAATTGTTAGAAGTTTAAAACAACCTAATCCTTTAAAGGTAGAAATAAATGGTAATAATATTAATTATGTAATTGAAAAAGAATTAGGTATTGAATTAGTTGGTGATGTTAAAGTAAAAGTTGAGGCTAATGAAGATGATGATAATTGGGATGAAATAGTCGAAGAAGAAAAAGCTGAAGAAGAGATAGATAATGTAAAAGAAGATTATATAAACGAAGAAATTATATAATCTTTTTTATTGTGTTATAATTGAAGTAGGTGATTATATGAAAAAAATTTCTTTAATATTAACAATATTAGTAGGTATTATTTTTATAATAATTACATCTTTTTCTAAACAAGTATTTGATGGTGATGAATTATACTCATATACATTATCTAATGCTAGTAGAGGAATGATGGTTGATAATATTAAATTGAATGAATGGAATAGTAGTGGTGATATTAAAAAGATATTTGAATTAAATAATAGTGAAATATTTAATATAATTCCAATTTATAAGAATCAAGCAAGTGATGTCCATCCACCATTTTATTATTTATTATTTCATATAATCTCAATATTCTTTTTAAATACATTTAGTATAATGCCTGGAATAATTTTAAATATAATAGCTTATATTATTGTTTGTATATATTTATATAAGATAAGTGAAGAGTTAGAAATTAAATATTCTTTTATACCGGTTGTGTTATACACATTAAGTATAGGTATGATAAGTACTGCTATGTTTTTAAGAATGTATATGTTACTTACAGCTTTCTGTTTAGCATTTACTTATTACTTTATTAGGATAAATAAAAAAGAAAATAAGAGTGATCTAATAAAATTAGGTATTTGTACATATTTTGGTTTTATGACTCATTATTTCTTCTTAGTGTATGCTTTCTTTATTAGTTTAATATATGTGGTATATTTATTAATTAAGAAAAAGAAGATATTTAATTATGTAAAAACTATGTTTATTCCAATAATACTTGGATTTATTACTTTTCCTTTTGCATATATCCATATATTTAAAGGATATAGAGGAGAAGAAAGTGCAACTAATTTAGTTAAATCTAGTTTTATAGATAATTTTAAAAGTATTTATGAAAGATTAAATCAAGATATTTTCTATGGAATTATGATTGGAATTATATTATTAGTTATTTTATTAATAATAAAATTAATTAAAGATAAAAAAAGTAATACTTCTATGAATATTATAATGTTTAGTACATTATTATATTTCTTATTAACATTAAAGATAATACCTATATTATCTACTAGATATTTTTATTCTATATATCCAATTATTATTTTAATTATTTATTATTTAATAGATAAATCTATTAAGAATAAGTATATTAAATATAGTATAGTTATGATATTTTTAATATTATCTATTATATCTAAAATAAATTATTATCCTTCATGGATAGGAAAGAGTAATCTAAAGAATAAAAATATTGATGTAGTATATATAATTGATAATGATTATAGTACTATTACTGATTCACAGTATTTAATTAAATATAATAGAGTATATTATACAAATAAAGAATTTGATGATTATAGTATTATTAATGATAATGTAATTATTAAGACTGAAGATATTAGTATTTTAGATAAGATTATTGAGAATACTGAATATAATACTTATGAAAAAGAAGATTTTGGATATAAATTGAAATAGTGTTAACAAAAAAAGGTTGACAGATGTGATGCTATTTGATATGATATGTATGCATTTAGAAATGGAGGGATATTAATGGCAGTAAAATTAAGATTAACAAGAATGGGAGCTAAGAAAAGACCAACTTATAGAATAGTTGCTACTGATAGTAGAAGACCTAGAGATGGACAATACCTAGAATTAATAGGTACTTATGCACCACTTGATTCACAAACAAAAATCAATGAAGAAATCGCATTAAAATGGTTAAATAATGGTGCAGTTTTATCTGATACAGTTAGAAACTTATTTAGTCAAGCAGGAATCATGAAGAAATTTGCTGATTCTAAAAAGAAAGGTAAGTAATCATGGATTTAGTAAAATTAACAGAAGAGATAGTAAAATCTTTAGTTATAAATAAAGATAGCGTAAGTGTAAAAGAATTTCCTACAGAAGAAGAAAATGTTATACTTATTCAAGTAATGGTAGATGATTCTGATATGGGAAGAGTTATCGGTAAAGAAGGACGTACAGCTAATGCTATTAGAACTCTAGTACAAGCTAGTTCTGCTTTAAATGATAATAAATATGTAAAGATAGATATTGATAAATTTTAGGAAAGTCTTTTGACTTTCTTTTTTTTGGTTATTAGTATATAATTATCTATGAGGTATATAATATGAATGATGAAATTATAATGCCAAATCACATTGGTATAATTATGGATGGAAATGGTAGATGGGCTAAAGAAAGAGGTATGATTCGTTCAATGGGTCATAAGAAGGCTATTGATACTATTAAAGAATTATGTATACATATGTCTGAGGTGGGGCTTAAATATTGCTCTGTATATGCTTTTTCTACTGAAAATTTTAAAAGAGAAGCTAGTGAAGTTAATTTTTTAATGGATTTATTTACTAGTATGTTTGAAAAGGGAATAAGCTTTTTTAATGAGAGAAATATTAAAGTTATTTTTTCTGGTAGAAGAGAACCTCTTCCTGAAAAAGTATTAGCTGCTATGGATAAAATAGTTGAAAATACAAAGAATAATACTGGATTAGTATTTAATATATGTATAAATTATGGATCTCATTCTGAGATAGTAGATACTACTAAAAAATTATGTGAAATGTATAAAAATGGTAATATTGAATTAGATGATATAAATGAAGAATTAATATCAAAAAACTTATATCAAGATTTACCACCTTTAGATTTTGTTATTAGAACTAGTGGAGAATTAAGACTTAGCAATTTTATGATGTGGCAAGCAAGTTATGCAGAATTTTATTTTCCTAAAACTTATTTTCCTGATTTTAATAGTGAAGAGTTTGATAAAGCTATATTAGAATTTAATAAGAGAAATAGAAGATTTGGAGGGGTAAAATGACAAAAAGAATTGTAAGTGCAATTATATTAGTTTTAATATTTGTACCTTTAATAATAGTAGGGGAACTTCCTTTTACTATATTAATGACTGTACTTAGTATATTAGGTTTATATGAAATAATAAAAGTACGTGAAACTAAGAAAAAATTCCCATTAGTTTTAAAAATATTTGCATATTTATTAACTTGTTATTTTTGTTTATATAATACTAGTTCAATTGAATTTATTAATAAATTTGATTATAGAGTAATGGCATTTATAATATTTTTATTTATGAGTCCAATGGTATTTATAAATAATAGTGAAAAATATAATTTAAATGATGCATTATTTTTAGTTGGATCAGTATTATTTATAGGATTAAGTTTTAATTTAATTATTATTACTCGTAATTATGATATTACTTATGTCATATACTTATTATTGATAACTACTATTACTGATACATTTGCTTTATTTACTGGTAAATTAATAGGAAATCATAAATTATGTCCTAAAATTAGTCCTAAGAAGACAGTAGAGGGATTAATTGGTGGAACTATAATGGGTACTTTTGTAGCTACTGTATTTTATAATACAATTATTAGTAGTACGGTTCCTTTAGTAACAGTAATTATGTTGACATTTGTATTATGTTTAGTAGGACAATTAGGAGATTTAGTATTCTCTTCTATTAAGAGATATTATGATGTTAAAGATTTCTCTAATTTAATACCTGGACATGGTGGTGTACTTGATAGATTTGATAGTTTAATATTTGTTGTACTAGCTTTTACAATTTTAATTGAGATATTATAGGAGGGATTTATGACAATTATTATTAATATATTATTATTTATTTTAATACTTGGAATAATAGTATTTATACATGAATTTGGTCATTTTATATTAGCTAAATGGAATGGAGTTTATGTATATGAATTTGCTTTAGGAATGGGTCCTAAAATATGTGGATTTAAAAAAGGCGAAACAGAATATAATTTAAGAGCTATTCCAATAGGTGGTTTTTGTCAATTAGCAGGAGAAGATTTAGATACAGATGATGATAAAAATATACCTAAAGAAAAAAGATTACAAAATAAAAAGGCATGGCAAAGATTTTTAATAATGTTATTTGGACCTATGAATAACTTTATACTTGCTGTTATACTTATATTTTTAATTGGTCTTATTTGGGGTGGATCTACAATGAATCCAGTAATAAGTGAAGTAGAAAAAGATTCTGCTAGTTATGAAGCTGGATTAAAAAGTAATGATAAAATACTTTCTATTAATAAAAATAAAATAGATACAAGTGATGATATTTCTTTATATTTAGCAGTTGCTTCTCCTAAGAAAACAAGTACCATTGTAGTAGAAAGAAATAATAAAAAATATACTTATAAAGTAAAACCTAAAAAAATAAAAGAAAATGGTAAAGAAACTTATAGATATGGGATAGTTATGAAACAAAAGAAGACTAAAGGTTTTGGTAATGCATTTGTTTATACATATCAAAAAACTAAGTCTATATTTAAGCAAATGTTTGTAACTATTGGATATTTATTTACAGGAAGAATTAGTTTAAGCCAATTATCTGGCCCAGTTGGAATATATTCTATTGTTGGAGAACAAAGAAGTGCTGGAATTGCTAGTTTAATTTATTTAACTGCATTCTTATCTATTAATGTAGGAGTAATTAATTTATTACCTATACCTGCATTTGATGGAGGACATATACTATTTATAATTATTGAGAAGATTAAAGGATCTCCAGTAAAACCAGAGTTAGAAAATAAGATACATAGTATATTCTTAATATTATTATTAATTTTAATGGTAGTAATAACATTTAATGATGTTTTGAGATTATTTAAATAATTGTTTTTTCAAAATATAAAGTATATTGAAAAATTAAAAACTATTAAGAGAATTTGAATATTTCAAATTCTTTTTCTTTTGAATTATTAAAAATAGTAGTTTGCATATAGGTTATATTTATTATATAGTTTTCCTCCATAGGAGGTGAATTATGAAAGATGAAATAATAACTACTATAAGTGTTAATAAACATGAAGTAAGAGTTATGAAAATAAATAATGAAGAATATATTTCATTAACTGATTTGGCTAAGTATATTAATTTAGAAGATCCATCGGGATTAATAAAACAATGGATGTCAAATAAAGATTCTTTTGATTTTTATGGGTTATGGGAAGTGATAAATAATCCAAATTTTAATTCGGTGGAATTTCACCGAATTAAAAATAAAGATGTTGGAAGAAATAGATTTCTAATGAATCCAACAAAATGGGTGAAAATAACAAATGCTGTAGGAATAATACCTAGTGCTGGTCGATATAGTGAAGGTACTTTTGCACACTCTGATATAGCTTTTGAGTTTGCTAGTTGGTTAAGTCCAGAGTTTAAATTATATTTAATTACTGAATTTCAAAGATTAAAGAAAAAAGAGTCTTATGAAAATAAACTGGATTGGCATGCTTCTAGAACACTAGCTAAAGTAGGATATGCTATTCATACTGATTCAATTAAAAGTAATATAGTTCCAACACTAACAGAAAAGCAAAAACAATTTATTTATCAAACTGAGGCTGATATCGTTAATGTAGCTTTATTTGGAATGACTGCGAAGGAGTGGAGAGAAGCTAATCCTAATTTAAAAGGAAATATAAGAGACTATACTGATTTACTTCACTTGGTTATATTAAATAATTTAGAAAATATTAATGCAGAATTAATAAATATGAATATGTCTCAACAAGAAAGATTAATTAAATTAAATAGTATAGCTATAAAACAAATAAATATTTTGAATAGTAATAAGTCTTTTGATAATTTGAGGTATATTGAAAAAGATAAGAAAGTGTAATTACTTTCTTTTTTTTTGATATAATGGATGTATATGGAGGTGATACTTTGATAGTAGGTGTTTTAGTAGAAATATCCGCAAAAGCTGTTGATAAAGTTTTTGAGTATAATGTTCCTAATGAATTAATTAATGATATTAAAGTAGGTATTAGAGTATCAGTTCCTTTTGGTAGAATGAATTTAGAAGGATTTGTATTAGAGATAAAAGATTCTAAAACTACTTCTAAAGATTTAAAAGATATTATTGGTATTATTGATAAAGATATTGTTTTAAATAAAGAATTATTAGAATTAGGTAAAGTAATGAGAGATAATACTTTATCTACTTTAATTAGTTGTTATCAAGTAATGTTACCTAAAGCATTAAAAGCTGGAAGTTGTGGTAATATTAAATATGATACTTATTATAAATTGAATAATAAGTATGAAGATATTAAATTAAATGATAAGCAAAAAGAGATTATTGAATTAGTAAAGAATGGTCCTATACTAAGAAAAGAATTAGTTGATATATCTCTTAGTAGTTTAAATACACTAGTAAAGAAAGGTATTCTTGTAGAAGAAAAGAAAGAACACTATAGAGTTAATTATTCTAATGAAAAATTTACTAAACCAGTTTTAACTAATGAGCAACAAGCTGTGGTAGATGAAGTTATTTCTAGCAATAATACTTATTTGTTATATGGTGTTACTGGTAGTGGTAAAACTGAAGTATATATGGAAATTATTGAATACTATTTATCTTTAGGTAAGACTAGTATTGTATTAGTTCCAGAGATTAGTTTAACTCCACAAATGATAGATAGATTTGAAAGAAGATTTGGTAAAAAAATAGCGGCTATTCATTCTGGGCTTAGTGATGGAGAAAAGTATGATGAATATAGAAGAATAGCTAGAGGGGAAGCCAGTATAGTAATAGGGGCTAGAAGTGCTATATTTGCACCACTTGATAATATAGGAATAATTATTATTGATGAGGAACATAGTGATTCTTATAAACAAAGTGATCCTAGTCCAAGATATCATGCTAGAGACATAGCAATTTTAAGAAGTAAATATCATAATTGTAGTGTATTACTTGGTAGTGCTACTCCTTCACTTGAATCTATGGCTAGAGCGGAAAAAGGCGTTTATAAATTACTTAGTTTGCCTCATAGAGTAAATGGAAAAGAATTACCTAATGTTAATATTATTGATATGAATAAAGAAATTAGAAAAGTAAAAGGACACTTTTCTAATGATTTAATTAATTCTATTAGAGAAAGATTAGAAAAGAAAGAACAAGTAATTCTCCTATTAAATCGTAGGGGGTATTCTTCTTTTGTAACTTGTAAGAATTGTGGTTATACTTTTAAGTGCCCTAATTGTGATATTACTTTAACTTATCATAAGAGTAGTAATACACTAAGATGTCACTATTGTGGACATGGTGAAAAAGTATATGATGTTTGTCCAGAATGTAAGGAAAAAGCATTAAATAATTTGGGTGTTGGTACTCAAAAAATAGAAGAAGAATTAAATAAATTATTTAGTGATGCTAAAGTACTTAGAATGGATTTTGATACTACTAGTAAAAAAGGTATGCATGAAAAGATGATTGAATCATTTAGGAATCATGAATATGATATTTTACTTGGTACTCAGATGGTTGCTAAGGGATTAGATTTTCCTAATGTAACGTTAGTAGGTGTAATTAATGCTGATACATCTTTAAATATTCCTGATTTTAGAAGTAGTGAGAATACTTTCTCATTACTTAGTCAAGTTGCTGGTAGATCTGGTCGTTCTTCAAAAACAGGCAGTGTTATTATTCAAACATATAACCCTGAACATTATGCAATTTCATTAACTAAGAATCATGATTATATATCTTTCTATAAACAAGAAATGATGATAAGAAGAAACTTAAAGTATCCACCATATTATTATATTTGTAATATAAGAATAAGCGGAAAAGATTCTAACTATATACTTAGTGAAGCGTTAAAAATAAAGAATAGTTTAGAAAGAAATTTAACTTCAACAATAATATTAGGTCCTAGTACATCTAGTTTATTTAAAATGAATAATACATATAGGTATAATATTATTTTAAAATATAAGAAAGAAGATAATTTGTATTT
>Ga0247608_10006567_pt1 | contig 12184 bp, 22 predicted proteins | sample 176DNAGHGlowgp2_FD_193490 | JGI IMG/M metagenome (GOLD analysis project Ga0247608, IMG submission 193490) | Sheep rumen microbial communities from Palmerston North, Manawatu-Wanganui, New Zealand - 1766 DNA GHGlow gp2 | ecosystem: Host-associated > Mammals > Digestive system > Stomach > Rumen ... | reverse complement strand
GGGCTATCAGCAAATCATCATTATGGGCAACCTCACACGGGATGTCGAGGTTCGCACCGTCGGCCAGTCCCAGGTCGCAAAGACCGGGGTGGCCGTGTCCGAGAAGTTCCGCAAGCAAGATGGGACCACGGGCGAAAACACCGAGTTCTTCGACATCGAAATCTGGGACAAGGCTTCCGTCTATCCCTACTTGAAGAAGGGACAGCAAGTCCTCGTCGTGGGCCTTCAACGCACCGACAAGTGGCAGGACCAGAACGGACAGCCACGCGAGTCGAAGAAGGTCCGCGTAACCGCCATCCAACTCTGCGGCTCCCGTCCGGCGCAACCCCAAGCCCCGGCCCCCGGCTACACTCCGCAACCGCAGTACCAGCAGCCCGCGCCGCCTCCGCAGTACGCGCCACAACCGCAGTACCAAGCCCCGGCCCCGCCGCCGCAACCGACCTACCAACCCGCACCCGTTCCTCCGGCTCCGCAGTATCAGCAGCCCGCGCCGCCGCCCGTGAACGATCCGGCCTACACGCAGCAAGTGCCGAGTGATCTCCCTTTTTAGCGCACAATGAAACTTAACCTTCTAAATACCGCCCACGGACTTGTGCCGATGTACGAGGATGACTTCGACGAGAAGAAGAAACTCCGCATCGGCCAAGTCTATAAGGCAGACATCACCGCCCCACGGAACACCTCCTTCCATCGGAAAGCCTTCGCGCTCGTGAATGCCGCATGGTCGCTGATGAACGAGTACCAACAAGCATCATGGCGGTCGAAGGATGGCTTTCGTGCTTACTTGACCGTCGCCGCCGGGTATTATGACGTTTACTTCAATCCGCGTCTGCAACAGTTCGTCGAAGTTCCTCGTTCGTGGAGTTTCGACTCTATGGGCGAGGATGAGTTCACGGGTCTTTATGAACGGATGAAGGACGTGATTTACGGGGTGTTGGGGGAGAAGGTGACGGAGGAAGTGTTTGAGAAAGTTTTAGCAAATTTCTAATGCAATACGGCCTACCCTATAAGGGTTCCAAATCCAAGATAGCGAATGAGATTATAGATTTCCTTCCCCCGGCTAAAGTCCTTTACGACCTCTTTGCCGGGGGATGTGCTATCACCCACGCGGCTATCCTTTCCGGGAAATGGGGCAAGGTCGTCGCAAACGACATAGGCCCCTGGCCAGGTCTTTTCCGGGACGCGGCGAAAGGAAAGTACCGCAACTCCTACCAATGGATTTCACGCGAGGATTTCTTCAAAAGCAAGGACCCGTTCGAGCGGCTCGTGTTCTCTTTCGGGAATGATTGCCGGACGTACATCTACGCGGAAGGCGACAAGAACGAGAACTTCAAGCGGGCGCTCCACTACGCCATCTGTTTTCACGACTACGGTCCGATGAAGGACATCGGCGGCCCAGACCTTTCCGTTATCGACTCTTGCAAGACGATGAAGGAGCGGAGGCTCATGGCCTACGCTATCCTCGGTGGAAAGGAATGGTACGAAAAAGACATCCATTTGGAGAACCTCGAACGGCTGGAAAGGCTTCAGAACCTCGAACGGCTGGAAAGGCTTCAGAACCTCGAACGGCTGGAAGTCAAACAGGGTGACTATTTCGATGTTCCGATTGAAGAGGACTCCGTTATCTACCTCGATCCGCCCTACGCCAACACAAACGGCTATGGGGCAAAGAAACTATCCGACTTTGACTCCGAACGGCTCTACGATTGGATTCTTGAACAGAAAGCACCCGTCTATATCTCCGAGTACCAAATGCCGGAAGATAGGTTCGAGTGTATCTGGGAAAGAAAGGTCAAGTCACTTATCAACCAAAGCGGTCCGACGGAAGCAACCGAACGGCTCTTTGTCCCGAAAGGGAGAGATTATATCAAAACGACATTGTTCTAATGAACGAAACACTTGAAGAAAAGCGGGCGAGGCTCCGTCCTTATCCCGACTATATAGACAAAGAGTGCGGAATCCAACTCTGCAACGATTCATTCCAAAATTGGAAGTCACACGGAATCAACGAGAAAGCCCAACTTATCCTCTCCGATATTCCCTACGCCATCGGGACGGACGCATACGGCTCCAACCCTATGTGGTACGAAGGGGGCAACAACGCCAACGGCGAATCAAAACTCGCGGGAAAGGCTTTCTTCGACACAGATTATACCTTCCGCGTAAAAGAGTTCCTTCACTTCTCAACGCAGATGCTCAAGCCGGAACCGAAAAGTAACGCGGATGGCAAGGCGATAGGCAAGAACGGCAAGAAGTCCGGCGGAGCACCGTGCATGATTATCTTCTGCTCCTTTGAGCAACAGTTCCAACTGATTGAAACCGCAAAGGAGTTCGGGTTCAATAACTACATCAACCTTGTGTTCCGCAAGAACTATTCGGCGCAGGTGCTCAAGGCTAATATGCGTGTTGTCGGGAATTGCGAGTACGCGGTCCTCCTGTATCGCAACCGGCTCCCGAAGTTCAATAACAACGGCGCGATGGTGTTCAACTGCTTCGATTGGGTGCGGGATATGGACACGCACAAGGTTCACCCGACGCAGAAATCCGTCCCGGTTCTGGAGCGGCTCATCGAGCTTTTCACGGACGAGGGCGACGTGGTGATTGATCCTTGCGCCGGAAGCGGGACGACGCTCCTTGCGGCCGCGAACCTCAAACGCAAGGCATACGGGTTTGAAATCAAGAAGGACATCTTCAAGGAAGCGACTACGAAAGTCCTTCCTTTCGTGCAAAGGACTCTATTCTAACCAAATGGACGGCTACATCACAATCCCGCGAACCATCTTCCAACGGGGCATCTTCGGAAAGGACGAACCCGCCACGCGGCGGGAAGCCTTCATCGACCTCGTGCAGATGGCCGCATACAAGGACACCGAGATAACCATTGACGGGAAAAGGTACGAGGCGAAACGCGGGATGGTGATTGCATCCAAAGCCTACCTCGCAAAGCGATGGGGATGGAGTACGGACAAGGTGCGGAGGTTCATCCTGCGCTTGCAAGACAACGGATGGGTGGAAACATTGCCCGGCCCGCTTCCACGGCTAACCATCATAGACTACGCGACCCAGGAGAAACCGAAGCCTGCGAAACCATCTGCACCAGCAAGGCCGTCCGTCAAGGAGGCGGTTGAACGCATCTACGCGCTCTATCCGGCATCCACCACGAGGCCGGACGGGAACAGGGTTGCGCTTCGCTCTGCACAGAAGGACAAACCGAAGATAGAGAGGATGCTCACGACGGGCGGGTGGACCGAGGATGGACTCACGAACGCTATCAAGCGGTACGTCGAAGGGGCGAACCCGACGTATCTGAAAATGTTCCAGACCTTCCTCAATCAAGTCCCGGACTACAAGGGCGTGGAATCTTCGCAACCGTCATCGGTTGAAACATACGGCTTTAGGATATTATGATTGACGAAAGAACAATAAGGCGCTGGTGGGACATCTTCAAGGCCCCGAACCGTCTTACCGAGGTGCGCATCATCGGTAAAGTCACCTACTCCGGCTACTTCTCCGACGTGGAAACGATGCTTTCCGAGATAAAGCGGTTCGATGGGATGGGCGGTATCTACGCCACCATCAACGAGCTCGACGGTTCGCTTTCCGGGAGGGAGCAAGCCGGGTGTATCATCAAATCGCCAAAGACATCCACCTCCGACAAGGAGGTCACGGAAAGGCGGTTCATCCTATTGGACTTCGACCCGGAACGGACCGCCGGGATCAACGCCACGGACGCAGAGGTCAAGCTCGCGGAAGGGACCATGCGGGACGTGTACCGATACCTCCGCGACCAGGGCTTTTCCGCACCCGTCGTCGCTTTCTCCGGAAACGGCTATCACTTGTACTACAAGATAACCCTCCCCAACACGGACGAAAGCACAAGCCTTATCAAAAGGTTCATTAACGTTCTGGATATGATGTTCGGAGACGTCAAGACCGTCAAGGTGGACACGTCCGTCTTTAACGCATCCCGTATCGCAAAGATTATCGGCACGCAATCCTACAAGGGGCGCAGCACCAAAGACCGACCGCAACGGCTCTCCTATTTCGTCCACGTCCCGGACAGGATTGAAGAAACCGGGGTGGAGTACATCAGGAAGGTCGCAAGCGAATATCCGGAAGTCGAGGCTCCATCACGGGCGAACAACTATTCTACGGAAAGGTTCGACATCGAAGGGTTCATCCAAGAGCACCATATCGAGATTGCGAGGCGTGTGAAATTCGTCGGCGGAGAGAAACTTATCCTTGCGGAGTGCCCGTTCAATCCAAACCACAAAGCCCCGGACTCGGCCATCTTCGTTATGGACTCCGGGGCCATCGGGTTCAAGTGCCTCCATGCGTCTTGCGCCAACATGAAATGGCGGGACGTGCGACTCCACTTCGACCCGTCGGCCTACGACCGAAAGGAAAGGGAGGAGTTCCAAAGGCGGAGGGCCTACTATGGAAAGCAAGCCCCGCAACCCGTTCAAGTGGTGAAGGAGGACAGCCGTGGAAAGAAATGGCTCCAGATGTCGGAAATCAAGTGGATTGATCCGGCGAGTTATGTCTCCATCCCGTCCGGCATTGAAAAACTCGACAAGCGCATCATGGGCTTCACCCTCGGCGATGTGACTATCCTCTCCGGCTTGTCCGGCTCCGGAAAGACAACGCTCCTTAATCATTTCATCCTTGCCGCCGTACAACGCGGGTACAAGGTTGCGGCATGGTCCGGGGAGTTGCAAGACTTTCGATTCCAGGCGTGGCTCGACCAGATGGCCGCCGGAAAATCCTTCGTCGTGCAAAAGTATGGGTACGAGAATCTATACTATGCGCCAAAGGCTACCGCCGAGGTTATTCATAAGTGGTTGGACGGGAAGTTCTGGCTCTATAACAACGACTACGGCTCCGGGTTCACGCAACTTTTCTCCGACATCAAGGAGTGTGTCGCATTGAATGGGGTACAACTTATCCTCCTTGACAATCTGATGGCTCTCGACCTTGACGATGTGGACGGAAGTGAGAATGAGAAACAGACGCGGTTCATCAAGGACATAAAGCAATACGCGAAGCAAGCGAACGTCCACATCATCGTGGTCTGCCACCCGCGAAAGGAGCAATCCTTCCAGCTACTCCGCAAGGAATCCATCGCTGGTACGGCCAACCTTACGAACCTTTGCGACAACCTCCTTATCTCACACCGGGTCGGGAATGACTTTCAACGACGGGCAAAGGACTTCTTCGGAGAAGCCCCGGTTATGGAGCTTATGCGTTTTTCCCTGGTCTTGGAGATTGCGAAGAATCGCTCGCTTGGCGTGGTGGATGCTCTTATCGGCCTCTACTACGAGAACGAGTCCCGGCGCATCAAGAACGACGAAACGGAGAACATCGTGTACGGTTGGCGGGAAGAACCCGTCCAGGCTACGCTTGACCCATACGAGGATATGCCGGACTTTGAAAGCGAAAAGCCGAAAGAGCCTTATTACAACAACTTTTAGTTTTCGGATAGGCAAGACTACCAAAAAACAATAGAACGTGGCTTAAAACCAAAATAAAGCGCCAAAGATGAAAAGATACACAGCCTACACGGACGGGAGTTTCGATATGGATTCGCAAATCGGGGCTTCCGCCGTGGTTATCCTTGATTCCACCGGGGATAAGATTTACGAAAGGGCGAAAGCCCGGCGGGTGGAATACGATCCGGACAAGAAACAACGCTCCCCGGAGCAGGAGCTTGGCGCGGCTATCATGGCCGTCATGAGCGTCCCGGATGGGTGCGAACTGTTCATCCACTCTGATTCGCAGTACGTCGTGAAGGTCCTTTCCGGCGCGTGGCGGGCAAACACGAACCTCGGACTTATCGACAGGTATCAGGAGGAGGTTCGCAAGCGCCACATCCGCGTCCAATTCTTTTGGGTGCGCGGACACGCCGGGGACCCGTGGAACGAGTACGCCGACCGGCTCTGCGTGAACATGTCCGCCGCTTTCCGCTCGACCGGGGTGCGGGTAAAGGAAACCAAATACAAGGATTATGATTAGCTTCTATCATCACAAGGATTGGCGGAAGATAGCCATTCTTCCCGCCCTTGACATCTTCCGTGGAGGCAAGACGGTTGCCGTCTATCTCTCTTGGCTTTGCTTCTGTGTCGGATTGCTTTGGATGGAGGACTTATGAAACGCGAGCCGAGTGCCTATTCCATCGTCCGGAATATGGACGTGAACGAGCAAAGGACGCTTCCGGTAGAGAAGTGGAACGCCGCAAGAAGTGCGGCCTCGTATCTTAACGCGCAATACGGAACGCGGTACACCGTGAATCTTTCCTCCGATAGACTTTCTGTTACCGTCACCCGCATCGCATGAGGAACGAAATCATCATAGGCGGCATCCGGCACATCTTCAAGGGCAAGATTGGCTTCTATCCTTGCAAGAGATGCTCGTTGAAGTATTTATGTTCCACCTCCGCCATTTGCCGGGACATCTTCGGCAAGGACGGGTATTTTGAAATTTGGGAGAGGAAAAAATGACCTATACCGTCACCATCACTCGTCCCGGCTACGGAAGGTATTCCGGCGGGAGTTACATCACGAGTGAGACCTTCGTGGATGAGAAGAAGGCGAGGGATTACTACACGGATTGCCTTGTGAGGTATCCGAATTACAATGTTGAATTTTTGAAAGGAGAATAGTATGAAAGTAATCAAGACAACTGATGGCAAATTTGCCATTGTGGATCGCACCCAGGTTCGGAAGGATGTGGCCATCTGGAGCCCGATTGATGAGCGCAGATGGGACGACGAACTGTCTGCCCAGAACGCACTCATGAGGATTCGCTGGGGCATTCCGGAGCCCAAACCCGCGCCCGCTCCGAAGCCGAAAGCCACGATCGACCGGAGCCACCTTCCTACTCGCGATTCCTTGCGTATCACGAAACTTGACAAGAAAGTCTTCGTTGTTGAGATCAATAAGGGATATGCTTGGGAGGAACTCAAGACCTTCAAAACTAAAACGAAGGCCGAAGAATGGTGCGCAACTAATAGCAGATAGGAAGAGAAATGAAAGCAGAAGAACTGATGGTCGGGGACTATCTGACCTTCACCGATGTTCAAAATGATAGCCGCTGCCCAAAGTTGAAAGTTGTTGTCATCGACGGTGCCACTAATGAATTACTCGTGTCTGTTGATGGCGACCCGACATTAGACCGCATTGACATCGATGATGAATTATGCGGCATCCCAATCACCCCGGAGATCCTGGAGAAGAACGGGTTCATCTATAAAGATGTCGCACATAACAACTTTCGTGGCGTGTGGGTATGTAATGTTGGAAGACGTAATAATGTTTTTATCCAATTCACCGATAAGGTAGCGATCGAGATTCATAATGAATTAGGGAGAAAAGACGAAAAAGGAAGATCAGACCTTGTCTCTTTCTGCCGTGATTGGTGCGAAGTGTTGTTTGTCCATGAACTCCAGCACGCTCTCCGGCTGTGCGGAATCAACAAAAACATCGAGCTATGACCTGGAGAGACAAGAACCTCGGCAAGAGCCCGTTCGACCCGGACTACGATGACGGCTACGATGCCGAGCAGGACTACGAGGATTTCTGCACGGCTCTGGAGGAAAGAGAAGAATATAGGCGAGAAGAATAACCTATGGCGCGGAAAGCATAATTCAAAGAACACAAGTGGACAACCGGCGAGTACGCGCCTTTTAACTTGAAGAATATGACCATAGAAGAAAAAGCAAGGGCATACGATAAGGCTTTGAAATGGATGCGAGAATTATATCCGGGGCTTCACGGTGCGACCAAAGAGGATGCAGAGCATTATTTCCCCGAACTCCGCGAGAGCGAGGATGAGAGGATAAGGAAAAGTCTTGTTTTGTATTTTGAAAAGTTCAAGCCACAAGATATGTGGGATGAGAGATTTTCAATTGGAGATGTTCTTGCCTACCTCGAAAAACAAAAAGACCATTTTCGTGACGATACGAAAATGGTGGAAAAGCAAGACTACTCCAGTCTCAATGACTTAGAAAGAGCCATCCATCGTGGATTCCTTTCCGCCGGAGTTGAGAATGCCCCGGTTACACTCATCAAGGAGACAGCAAAGGAGTGTCTTGAACAAATGAAGCCCGCAGAAATAAATGTGAAAGCATTACTGGCAGCGGATCGTCTTGCTTCAGCAGAAATGACCGGGAGACTTAAAGAACGGAGCGAGATTCTTGAAAATCCAGAGAAGTATGGTTTGCAGAAGCCCGCAGAAAATATATCACAACTGACTGTTAAAGGCAAAGGTGTTTATAAAATCTGTCCTCACTGCAAAGAGCGTATGGTAAGGGATGATAGTATGGTTTATACTTCTATGCCCCCTCAATACGGATACAATTGTCCCAAATGTGGAACTATGGAATTTGACACTGTTATGTACGATAGTCCAGAAATGGAAGAGCAGACACCAGCAGAGTGGAGCGAAGAGGATGTTGTTTTCCTTAATGAAATAATAGACTTCTTTGAGAACGGAACTGTCAGACTTCAGCACGACTTATCTATGTACGCCCATTGGCTCAAATCTCTTCCTGAAAGATTCGTTCTCCAACCAAAAGCTGAGTGGAGCGACGAGGATGAAATGATGGTAACATCTATCGTGGATGTCCTTAAAAGGTTCGAGCATCAAGGTGCAACTGACATGAAGGTTGATTGGCTCCGGAATAAATTAAAATCCCTCCGTCCCCAGCATCATTGGAAGCCCAGTGAACAAGAGAAGGGTGCATTGAGAACTGCTATACATGTTCTTACAGAAGAAAGAAATTTCCCTAAAGCGGCAGAACGTCTTCAAGCAATTCTCGATGCTTTTGAGGGTAAAGAATCTCGTAAAGACTTTAAACCCAGCGAGGAACAGATGAATTGTTTATGTGCTGCTGTTGATGCGGCAATAAGAAAACATAATGAATCGGTAAGTGGATATGAGCCCGCAAGAGTTCTAAAATCGCTTTACGAACAACTTAAGAAACTGATGTAAAACCATATGGTGCGGACAATATCGAGCAGAGGAAGACTGTAACGAGTGGGTCGCTACCACTAAACATTCAGTTCGCACCATTTTTATTAACTTAGATATGAGACAACTCAAGCAATATCTTTGGATAGAGTTTAGTCATTCTACTATACCTAAGTACTACAAATACTTTGAGGGATGGTTCTCTAATCTTACAGATAACCAGATTCTATTCTACACTGCTTATATGAATGGAGAAAAAACGCCTTATTAATATGAAAAAATACATTGACGCAGACCTTTTACGAGAAAAGATAACAGAACAAATGGAGTCACTTCCTCGTGAAGTAGGAAAAGGTGCTGGCACAATTACATCCAAGGGTTATGGGATGATGCAAGCATTTCAAATTATGCGCTCCATCATTGACTCTTTCCAGCAGGAGCAACCGGAGGTGGATATTGAGAAATGCAAAAAATATGATGAAGCTGTTGCGATTGCAAAAGCATGGTATAAAGCCTCTGGATCATCTCCACAAGAAAGAAATGTTGCACGTATGATAATGGGAGATATTGTAATGACTTAACACAAGAAAGGAAGAATAATATGGAAGCACCTAATAAAATATTTCTACCCAGAAATATTGATTGTCCGTCAGCTGCTATTTTGACATTAGGAAATCAGCCGGGTGATGTCGAGTACATCCGCAAGGATGCTCTTCTGGAGTGGCTGGAAAGTAAGGTCTATGAGCATAACGAAGACCGTTTTGACGATGGCTTCAATGCTGCTCTTGGACAAGTAATTGACAAAATCAACTCACTATGAGTACATTTGAAGCTATCTGCTTTGCCATCACATGGTTTTTCATATTAACATTTGGAGCATGGTCAATAGTGGAACATTATACTTCCAAGATAGAAAAGAAGATTGATAAACTTATTAACTTATATGACAATCATAGAACAAATAAATGCCGAAATAGAAAGACTGAAGAACGCCAACGAAATCAGTGATAACGAAGCGTATGCACAATATGAACTTGATGTTGCTTGTGGATATGATATGGCGTTAAATGATGTTATTTCATTTCTTTCTACTCTTGAAGAATCGAAAAAACCGATTATTTCAAATGACCTTGAAGAAGCGGCAAAAGAATATGCCGGAGATTCTGTTAGCGATGAGGGAATTATGGAGGTTGCCGCCTTCATTGCTGGAGCGGAATGGGATAGGGAGCAAATGATGAGCAAGGCGGTGGAGTGCATTGTAGAGGATTGGAATCCAGAGCCACACCCGGAGATTACAATTCCTCTGAATCCGGGAAAATTCTCAAATGGCGATATAGCGCGTATCATCATTGTAGAGGAGGACTGAAAATGGAAGCTATAAAGTATATTCTTGATTTCTTTTTTGGACCGGGAAACTTCTGGCATTTCTTAGGATTGTGCGCTGTATGTCTTTGTCTCTGTCCTAAGAGTTCAATACAAACTATTACTCAGAGAATCATAAAGGAGGACAGCCATGAGTAAGAGAGCTGAGCAGGCAGCGAAGAAAGCCTATGTCCACTTTACGGCAGAAAATATTGATGATGTATTCAAGGCCCAATACTTTTTTCAAGAAGGCTATGAGCGAGCCGAAAAAGATATAATTCACATGGTTAAGACGTGGCTTTCTGAAATCCATCGAGTGTGTGATATAACAGATGAAAACGGGTATCGTATAGAACTACGAAACTTGATTGCATCGTTTGAAAAGACATTGAAGGAAGAAGAATGACTAAATTCAATATTGACAAGCTCCGAGAAGTAGCAGAACCACGGAAAGAAAAGCCAAAGATAACTCCGCAAGAAATGGAAGAAAAGCTGAGAAAACTTCACGAATACTTTAAGAAGAAAAGAAATGAGAGAAATTAAGTTCAGAGGAAAGTCCGATTTATTTGGATGGGTCTATGGGTCATATGCTATAATAGATGGCAGCTGCCACATATTTGAGGAAAAAGACCTTACCGAAGATGGGCATCATATTCGTCAAGACAGCGATAGACCGACATGGGTAGATCCAAACACCATCGGTCAGTACACCGGCTTGAAGGATGCGGACGGGAAAGAGATTTATGAGGGGGATATTGTCCGCTATCGCCTAACTGATGAGCGTTACAAGAAGAACCCTCGATTTACAAACATTCCCATCCACTATGATGAAAGTCAGGCAAGATTCGAGGCCGGGAGTATCTACTGGGACACCCTACGATCCAACAAGATAGAAGTCATTGGAAATATTCACGATAACCCAGAAATACTTAACGTCAAGCCATGACAAATTTTGCTAAACTCTATGTACCGAAATGCAAGAATTGCAGCTTCTGCCAGCCACATATCGGAACAAGAAGGTATTATTGTCAATTAAAAGTCCAGCGCGGATACAAGAATCCAAAGGAAACTTACGTCAAGCTGACTGACTGCGCTTGCGAAAGATACGATGACAAAAGATATTGGAAGGATTGAGAAATGACAAAGGAAGAAGTAGAGCAGGCGTTCAATGGTATCTCTCCATACTACGCCTACAAGCAAGGAATCCAAGACGGAGCGGCCTATAATGAAGAATCCTTCCGCAGAGAGGCGGCGAAGGATATACTCGCGGGAATGCTATCGGCCGCAGCGCGTATAAATATCGGAGGGAAGCAACTCGCAACTTTTGGAGATTTCACAGAGGCGGCTATAAAATTCGCGGATGGTTTAATCGCTAAACTAAAAGAGCAATGAAAATCCGAACCGTAAAGAAAGTCATCAAGGAGTTTATGATTAAAGGAAGATGGACTCCGCTGGCAAGGAAGGTCACACTCGACCATATCGCGTATTATAGGGACAACAAAGACCACAAGAAATGATTGAAGAAATAATCACCGAGGTCGTAAAGAAACGGCGACAAGAGCAAGAAAAAATAATCAAACAAGCATTTTTGCTTCATTTCGGATTCCCGATAGATAAAGTCATTCACGATGGCGGGTTTACCAGGGTTCGGACGGCTAACTCTATGGTCGAAAGATTTTGCTACAAAAATGAATGCTTCCTTCTTTGGGATGAATCAGACGGCTTTGATGTCGAAGAAGGAGTAAACTACTGGCGTGGAATCCTAACCGCCAAATATCTATTCGTATGAAAAAGTACATCATTGAAATGAACGAACGCCAGGCCCGGCTGCTTTCTTGGGTCTGCGATACCTTTC
>Ga0247608_10006566_pt1 | contig 12185 bp, 14 predicted proteins | sample 176DNAGHGlowgp2_FD_193490 | JGI IMG/M metagenome (GOLD analysis project Ga0247608, IMG submission 193490) | Sheep rumen microbial communities from Palmerston North, Manawatu-Wanganui, New Zealand - 1766 DNA GHGlow gp2 | ecosystem: Host-associated > Mammals > Digestive system > Stomach > Rumen ... | reverse complement strand
CCTAAAAGTCGTGTAATAGTTACTCAAAACGTCATTTTGCTCTATCAAGAGAATGTTGAACTTTGAAAAATCCTTGATTTTGTTGGATTTTGGACTTGCATTTTATTTGAGTGTGTATTATAATGATGATAGAATAAATATACACTCAAATAAAGGAGGTTGTCATGCCAGCAAAATCATCAGGTGAGATTAAGACCAAGATCATTCCTGTTCCGCAAAAGAACGGTGATATCTATCTTATGGAGCGACAGATCCAGTATGATCCGATCAAGAAATACAATCGGATACTTAGCAGCAAGCTGGTGTCCAAAATTCCAAAAGGTGAAAAAGATCCGGTTCCAACAAGACCAAAAGCAGCCAAAGGACATAAATCTGAAGCAAAGTCAGGAAAGTTATCTGCTTCCAGAATACGTGTTGGAATGATGGATATCGTAGATCATATCGGAACTGTATCGGGGATAGATGCTGCGGTCTATGCCTCTACTGACATAGGTACAGCGCAAAAGATTATATCTATAGCACGGTATCTCTTCGCAAGCAATGGTCAGACCTTACCGGGGATACAGACCTGGCAGTTTACACATCCGTTACCCTATGCAAGCGGGATATCCGAGGATATATATCACGATCTGTTCAACAGGATAGGTCTTGACGAAAGCCTGCAGCAGAATTTCTTTAGAGAGCGCTGTTCACTTCTTGAAGGCAACGATGCCATAGCTTACGACTCGACTACGATTTCAACGTACTCGGAGAATCAGCCAGATGCACGTTATGGATTCAATAAGTCCAAAGACGGATTGAAGACCATAAAACTGCTCACGCTGTACTCAATCAACTCCAGGCAGCCAATCGCATTTACGAAACAGCCAGGAAACCTGCCCGATGTTACAGCCATAGAGAATGCATTAAATCAGCTAAGCGTGCTTGGTGTAACCAATGCCGAGATAGTCACGGATAATGGTTACTATTCTGAGCCAAATCTATCTGAGATGCTTCAGAGAGGATTTGACTTTGTCACTCTTGCCAAGACAAATCTTAAGTGGATACGTCCTGAGATAGATAAGTACATGGATGACTTGAGTTCGATACACAGTGTCTGTCCGTTCGATATATCCACGCACGGCATAACCGTTATGCTCATGCATGAGTTTGACAAGGTTCGTAAATATGCCAGTCATAAGACCGGCGCAGAAAAAGGAACTACCGAAACATTTAAGCGGCGGATTTATCTGCATATATATTTCAATGCAACACGCCAGTCAGAAGACAGAGTAGCATTTGAAAACGATTTGTATGAACTCAAGACGCTCTTAGAAGAAGGAACTCCACTGAGCGATCTGCCGGAAAGTTCACAAAACAAGGTCAACAAATATATGAAGCTGCGTACCTGGGGTAGCAAAACGACTGTCACTTTCAAGGAAAAAGCCTGCAAGGATGCTTATAAGTATCACGGCTACTTTTGCATAATCTCCAATAAAGAGAAGGATTGCTTCGAAGCCCTGCGTAAGTATCGGAGCAGAGAAACTATTGAATCCTTTTTCGAATCCGACAAACAACGGGCTGACGGAACTCGCACCCGAGTTTGGGGATCTGACACCTTAAGAGGACGTATGTTCGTTCAATTTGTTGCACTTTGCTATTATGAGTATTTTAGCAACCAGTTACGACTTATAAAACATACTCTCGGTTTGAGAGATGTTGACCACACGCAACATGAGTTAGAAGTCGAAGACAAACTTAAGAGTTGGATGAACAATACACCGATATATCTTCAATTACAATGGTTCGATACTATAGAGGAAGTAAAGATATCCTCTGAGCTATGCTCAAAACGTTGGAACACGGAAGTAACTGAGAGGGATCGTCTCTATCTCACCAAACTTGGGATGAATCTGGCGTAATTGTTTTGAGTGTGTATTATACAACTTTTAGGGTGGTATATGGTGCTGCACCAGATGATATATTTGAACAATATAGAAATCAGGGAATCGAAATCCTTCAGTTTAATAGTGATTTTGCTATTAGCAGAAAGGAGGCTAACCATGGGGGCAGGTAATCATGGTGGATTTGGTGCCACAATAGGTGCGTTAAGAAGTGGTTTGTTGCCATTGGATTTGCAATTTTTTGCGTCAAAAGCATTTGAAAAGGGTGGACATATATCCGAAAAAAGTTTTTCTGAGCATAGGGAATTCTTTCTTGGTAAATCAGTTGCTAAGCTTGAAGCAGAACTGCGAAAGCAGGGATACGAGGTAAAAAGAGCAAAATCCAGGGATTATAAATCTAAAGCAAGAAAACTGGTTATTAAGAATTCTTCTAAAGAAAGGAATATTGCTACTATCCTTATATCACCTGGTTCAAAAAGACATGGTAATATTGCATATGTAAAGGTAAGTACCAATGATGTTGGCGTATTAAAAGTGGTTTCATATGAGAGTAAATATAAATCGGATGGGAAAGAAACAGCTAAAATTTTCTTTGCAAGGAGGAAAAAGAAATGAGTTTAGAAATGTTTAATGAAATTATACCATATGTAGGCATTGGCCCAATCAAGTTAGGAATGACATTAGAAGAAGTAAGGACTATAATAAAAGCACAAAAAATGAAATTTGATCAGTGGATTGATCCTAATAAGTGGTGTGAACCAAGCATTCCTTGGACACTCATACGAATCGAAAAAGCAATTACTATGGTTTTTGTTAAAGGTATTTTATTTGAGATAGGATTGGAAGAATCTTATATTGGCAGTTTGCCTAATGGTATACATATTGGAATGCCAATGTCAGAGGTTGAAAAATTGGAACCTAATCTCAAATACAATGAAGATGATGAAGAATTTGAGTCGCCTAATGGATATTGGATTGGCGATGAAATAGCGTCAGGCAAAGTGGTGTCTATTACAATTTTCCTTCCGGATGTTGAACTTGATAGTGATGAGTTTTTTAAGTATGAATGGCTAGAGAAATATTTGCAGAAGTAGTTTCGAGGAAGCCGCTTGATACCTATACAATAATAATTCACTTCTTGGTACTATTCTGGTACTACAATCAGTAATAACTGTATGAATCTACAACTTCAGAAGGTTAATTTCTAAACTGAAAGGGTTAGAAAAATCCAGAAAAAGCACTAGAGGTATGTCGGAACTTGGCGAGTTTGAATAAGCCCTTTGTGTTATCTCATCCGTTTGGTTCAGATAGTATTAATATAAGGGGCAGTCGCAATAGAGTGTTGTGATGGCGCTCACAAATCAGAAAAATCCGGCTCTTAAAGTCGGATTTTTCTGATTTTAGATATAAATTCTTATTCCTATTTGAATTTGACGGACTTTAACTAAAGACACCCACTAAATAAGTGTCTCTCTATGAGTGCTATTTTGAAAAACATAAATTTATCCTGAATTATTCATGCAACCATAGATCCTATCCATTTTGCGCATAGTACTTTTAAAATTTGAAATTTGACAGATCGTCATATGGAAATCCCTTGAAAAAGGGTAGACTATCCCTATGCGGCTTATGGATAGATCTGTAGTTGTCAATGTTCGTTACTTTTTATTACTCGAGCTGTGGCACAAGAGCGCTGATGTTTTCCAGCGTCTCATAGAATTCATTCTTGTACGGACAGCTACTACATAACTTGAAATAAATATATCTGCCAGTTTTTACTATTTTTGCAGCTATCTTTATCAGCTTTAGCCGTATAGTATCAACGCACTGCTTACGCATATTTGCCGGTAATGTCAGTCGTTTGAACCAGTTGAAGATGTTGTAAGTTAGGGCATGGATAAGAACCCGGTTGGCATTAACGATTTTGGAATGACTGTTTACTGCGCCAAAATCAAACCCGTTTTTGCTTTCCTTTATGTAGTTCTCCATTTTGCCGCGACCACAATAGAACTTTATGACATCCTCTATAGCAACAGTCATGTTTGTTACGATGAAGGTATGCATATATGTGAACTGACCTTCGGGCTTTTCAATTTTGAAAACCACCCTTCGAGGTTTGCTCCACGAGCCTGCCTGATAATCGAACTCGCCGTAAAAGACGGCATAGTCTGTGTAATTGCCATCAACCTTTTGTGTCAACAGTTCCTCTGTCGGCTTTGCTAATGACATCAAGGTGGAGTTGCATTTCAGGCGAATGGCATATTTGACATCATAGTTCGGTTCTTCGCAGATTTCATATAGCTCGGGAGTAGCAAAACCGCTGTCTCCCCGTAGAGATAGATACGGTGCGTAATGGGCTTTTGTAAGGTCTTCTAGTATCGGTCGCAAGAAATCTGTTACCCCCTTGCTGGAATAAGTGGTTCCATCACGAAGTTCGATTCCAAGCAGATCGCCGGTCAATCCATCATAGCATACAAGCGGATGGTAGCCATGAGCACTGTAGTGATAATTGAATCCTTCACCTTCCTGTTTACCGTAGGTATCGAGCAGTGTAGAATCGAGATCAAGCAGTACATTTTCGGGCCGTTTGATGCGGTAGATAACCTTTCTCATTTCACTCATAAGAGAACCAAGCTGTTGTAATGTGGCATCATTCAGCCTGTTGTAAAATCTTGACAATGTAGGCTGAGATGCTAAGGAATCCTTTGAAAGGATCGCTGTCATAAAAGGATCGTTGGTAAGTTCATCTGCACAGTTATCTTCAAAGTATGCTGCGAGGATCTGGTAGATAACCTGTTGGAGATTATCTTCGTCTTTATGAGTCCTGCCAGCATTCTTACCGTCAGTATCAAGGTATTGGTTGATGAGCTTATCAAAGTGCAGTTTGCTCATGAATTCCTTTATCAAGAGCAAGCCGGAATCAGAGGATAAATCGCCACCATCGAAATTTAATTTAAAACGCTTATTGCTTTTTAGTGTAGAGTGAGTTAAACTTGACATATAAAGCCCCTTTTCTGTTTTGTATTGTTGGTTTGGTCACTTACAATTATAACAGATTTGGAGCTTTTCTAATACAAAAAGCTTTACCAAATAGGTGAAAACAATATGCGGTTTTAATACAGTAACTATGCGACTTTGTTAAAAAGCCGTGAATAATTCAGGTATAGTGATAAATCTTCTGTGATAGTCCCGAAATCTATGGAAAAGATGCTACTTTTCGTGTATAATCCATCCCAAATACTACAAGGTTTATTACTTTGCCCTTTGGAGGATAAAGTAGAGTGCCCGATGATACCAGGTGGCTTAAAGATAATGAGACGAAAAGGCAATTCGCATTTTTTCTGCGGTTGCCTTTTTTGGATATTGACTGGGCTGGCAAAAGGTAATATAATTATTACGAACCAAAAATGCATCTGAATGCAAAAAATGTTCGGAGGAAAGTGGGATGGAAATTAAAAGAGATCGGTATCTGATGCAACTTATTAAAAAAAGAGATAATGGGCGGGTTAAGATTATCACCGGGATTCGACGTTGTGGAAAATCATACCTATTATTTGACCTATACAGAAAGTATCTTCTTGATGAAGGGATTGAGGAAAAACAGATTATCGAGGTGCAATTGGATGAAATAGATAACATTAAATACAGAAATCCATTCGCGCTTAGCGATTACATCAAGGGACAAATCAAGGACAGAAAAAAACAATATTATGTGCTGATTGATGAAATACAGTTATGCGCTGAGGTTTCTAATCCATATGTTGATGACATTGACGAGAAGGTGACATTTATTGATGCCATTCTGGGTTTGATGAAGATGAAAAATGCAGACATCTATGTTACTGGCAGTAACTCGAAGATGCTTTCTCGGGAGGTTCTTACACAGTTTCGCGACAGAGGTGATGAAATCCACCTGCAACCATTATCATATGCTGAATTTAAAGCATGTTATTCTGATCAGACGCATGCTTGGCGTGATTATTGTGTATATGGCGGAATGCCTTATGTTTTGCAACTGGAAACCCAGGAAGAGAAAAGTCGATATTTGAAAGATCTGTTTGATGAGACATACTTGAAAGATATTGTTGAACGCAAGGATATCAGAAATGATCAGGAAATTCTTGAAATACTATTGGATTTTGTCTCATCAGCAATTGGTTCACTTACTAACCCATCTAAATTGGAGAATCGATTTCTTACAGAAAAGAAGATTAAAGTTACGCATACTACGATTGCGAAGTATTTGGATTATTTTAAGGAAGCTTACATTATCGATAGTGCAAATAGATATGATGTAAAAGGTTCAGCTTATTTTGATACACCACTGAAATACTATTTTTCGGACATCGGCCTCAGGAATGCAAGGCTGAATTTCCGACAGATTGAAGAGAGCCACATCATGGAAAATATAATCTATAACGAACTGATCAATAGGGGATACAATGTAGATGTGGGTGTTGTTGGATATTCGAAGAAAGAAAAAGATGATGCCGGAAATGTTAAATCTATAAGAGTTCAGTTGGAAGTTGATTTTGTAGTAAACAGAGGTAATCAGCGATATTACATTCAGTCTGCATTGAATGTGGATACAAAGGAAAAACAGGAGCAGGAAACGAACTCGTTAAAAAGGATAGGAGATTCCTATAGAAAAATTGTCATTGTAAAGGATGATATTATTCCTTGGCATGATGAAAAAGGAATCCTTTACATAGGGGTACAAGAATTTCTCTTAAATGAAAATGCCATAGATTTATAAGACGAGCCGCCTACTCGGAAGAGATGAAAAGCCTACACCAAATAAACCGAATCATATAGGAGCCACTGCTCTGATATTTTATAATGGGAAGGTTTCGCTCTGGAAGAATTAAGAGATATCAAAGTGGTAGAAACACATATACCTATTTTGCAAAGATTATAATAAACAAGGTAAAACCATTTGATCCTGAGTTCGCGGATAAACTCAACTTCTATGTGAATGCAGTTAACGAATTTGTAAAGCGGGATAGCGATAATCCTACAATTGGGCTCTTGATCTGCAAGGATATGAATCGCACGGAGGTACAACTCGCATTTTCAATGACAATACAAACTTCAAAAAGTGTAGTAGATACACTCGAACTGTTCAGAAATGAACTGTTTAACCCGCCTAAATTCGCTCAAAATACACTGTTCAGAAAATGTATTTGCGAGATGGAATAGACCCGAAGTGGTTTAGAGGTCGGTATAACAAATCTTTTTTGTGTCGTGATACCTTTTTGATACTGTATTGTATTACCTAAAAATGCATCTTGCCGCAAAAAATGGTAATAAGTGATTGATTTAAAGAGATGGTTATTTAAATAAACTGGTTGAACGACAGAATAACGGAATGGTAAAGGTTATTACTGGAATCAGGCGATGTGGTAAATCATTCCTATTATTTAAGTTATATAAGGAATACCTTCTTAATAGCGGTGTAAATTCAGACCATATAATTGAGATTGCACTTGATGGTATCGATGTTGATGAATTGCGTAATCCAAAAGTATGTTATAGCTATGTTAAAGAGAAGATTATTGATGATGATGTGTATTATATTTTATTGGATGAGGTTCAATTTTTGGATAGATTTGAGGAGGTGTTAAATTCTCTTTTGAGGATAGAAAATGTCGATGTCTATGTTACAGGAAGTAATTCTAAATTCTTGTCTAAGGATATAATTACAGAGTTCAGGGGAAGAGGAGATGAAATACATATATATCCCCTTACTTTTGCAGAGTTTTACGTTGCTTTTGGAGGCGAATACGATGATGCCTGGGATGAGTACTTGAATTATGGTGGATTGCCGGCTCTTATAAGCATGAAAAATGCCACGCAGAAGATGGATTATCTCAAGGGTATTTTTGATAATGTCTACATGAATGATGTTATAGAACGTAATAAGATAAAAAGCAAGGTAGAAAATACATTGCTGCGAACCTTAAATATTATTTTACTGATGTCGGACTTAGAAACGCCAGATTGAATTTCAGACAGCAGGAACCAACGCATCTTATGGAAAATGTCGTTTATAATGAACTTTTAGCAAGAGGATATTCAGTTGATGTTGGTGTGGTGGAAGTAAATCAGAGAAACAGTGAAGGTAAAAATGTGCGAAAACAATTAGAAGTTGACTTTGTTACCAATATGGGAAGCAAACGATACTATATTCAGGTAGCTTATGATCTTTCCACAGAAGAAAAACAGAATCAGGAATATAATTCATTTAGAAATATTCCCGATTCTTTCAAAAAAATTGTAATAGTAAATGGGACATCAAAACCATGGAGAAACGATGAGGGATATGTAATTATGGGAATGAAGTATTTTCTTTTAAATAGTGAGAGTTTGGATTTTTAAAGATATACAAAAGAACAAATAGTTGCCGCACTTTCTATATATAACAAACTAAAATCCATGCCTAGGGACTCATCGCAAATGGGTTCATGCCTCGATTGATATAAGGCTAAATGCTATTCATCGTTGCATTGATAACGGAGAAATGATAAAATCAATAGCAGAAGATTTATTGAGAAAAAGGATGCGCACGGAATCATACTTTTGATATACGTATTATTGCAGGAAGGTTGATTGCTTATGAGAAGTAATTTGAAGATGTTTGGTGCCGAAGTCTTATATCTTTTGGCCGCGACCATTATTGCCGGGCTTGCTGCATTGCTTCAGACTGTCGGCAGATCCTATGAGGGTGACTACTCAAGTTTTATCTGGAGTGGGAGCGAGTATAGATATAACCCCTTCTTTTATATGCTTGGTTTGGCACTATTCGTTGGATTCATGATTGCGGGATACAGTTTTTTTCTTAAGAAGCGGATGCTTTATCTCAATCAGAAAGGCATAACACCGAAGATAGTTTTCTTAGGGGTGGCCGTAATCTTCTCTTTGCTGATGATTGCGACAATCGTTTTCGGCCTTTTCTTGGTGACAGGTCTGACTGATAATATGCGCCCTGATTGGATGCTTTATATGACTGGTTTTGGATGGCCTGTTTTTTGTCTTGTATTCATGATAATTGCGGAAGTATTGGTCGTGAGAAAAAAGTTGTAGATTTGGGAAATGATATAGAGGGTATTCACAATGTGGTTTAAGATGCATCCATGGGTATTTCCAATAATCATAGGTGGTATCGGTATTTTATATTTGATATTAAATATTGGAGCAATCATCGAGACAAAAAAGAATCAGGCAAAAGGGTCTGATCATCATATTTCGGGCATTCCATTTCTTGGAGGAATACATCTGCTTATCGCAGGATTAATCAGCCCTATCAAGTGGCTGGCGTTGCTCTGTGTCTTGGATTATACATTCTGGAGCTTTTTATATGCGGTATTTATAGGAGACTGCTTTAAGAAAAATGATGCTACTGAGGAAGAAAACCGGTATGCGACCGATGTAGAGAAAGACAGGATGGAAGTAAGACCTGTCAAAACATCCGCTGTGGGTGTTAGTGATGTAATCGTATTTTTGATGCTAGTTATATTTTCTGTCGCAGGCTTTGTGGGCAGGAATGCTATTTTGGGATATCTTGCAGGAGTACTTGCGGTATTGTTGTTTCCGTATCTGACACTCAAAAGACCGTTTTTCAAGGCTGATATCTATGGGATATTGTATAGGAAACCGACGGGCTTTGGATATGGAAAAGCAGAATCTATCAAATGGGAACAGATAGAGGCAATAATAGCAGGCAATCAGATTTTCAGTATAGATGAAAATCTCGGAAGTATATCGGAAAACAAATTAAATGCCCAGGCGCTTTCCAGATTGAGCGCTTTTGCAGGATATACTGAGGAAGAATACGAGGATCAGGCAGAGTGGATAGAAAATGGATTTTTCATAGTGATTAAACCTATGGAAGAAGAAAAAATAGAATTGCTTGATTTAGGAATCTTTTTTCATCAGAAGGATTTTCTGAAAAAACTGGAAATGTTAAGAACATTATGGTCGTATCATTTTTTTCTGCATATCACATAGGTAATCTGCTACGCAAGTGTAATGTAAGTAAAGAGAAAGGAGTTCCTGTCATAGATATCTTCAAGTATAAGTTGTGCAATGTCTTCAAAAGAGCCAGTATGTATATGCAGATGAAGACGGATTCACATCACTTTTATGAGGTTATTCAACAGAATATAGTTACTAATTTGTTAGAAGCAGATATTATTGATGATGGAACTTAATATAACGCTGTAAAATTTGTATACAAATATTGTTGTGAATTGGTGGACATAATGATAAGATGGAGATAAGAGAGGAGGCGATGTTATGCCTAATATAAAGCCTATTTCAGATCTTAGAAATTATACTAGTGTCGTTAAAGAGGTAAACTATGGTAATCGTGTTTATCTTACAAAGAATGGACATGGACAGATTGCCTTGATAAACATGCAGGAGTTGGATGATATGGAAAAGCAACTTGCATTATATAAATTTCAGTTAGAGATGCAAAAGGGGGAACAATCTGTTGCTTTGGAAGGTACGATATCCTCTAAAGAACTCAGAAAAGAGCTGGGAATTATATGAAAAAAGTGGAGTATTCCAATCTTGTCAAAGTGAAACTTCTAAAACTCAAAAAGTTGCTTGCTGATGAGTATGGAGATAATAAGGCAAAAGAAATACTGATTTCTATGGTGAATTGCGTGGATATGCTTGGACTACATGAAGAAAGAGGTGTCAGTATATCCCGTATGTATAATATTGATACAGATTATTGGGGTGAATAACTTTTGAATAACGATTTATACACGTACGGCGACCAATATTCGAATAACATATTGATCCAGCCTGTCGATGACCATGATATGGCTGTTATCGAACAGGAAGTGGCTGCTATTAGGAAAGTGACCAGGGATTTTTGTCTTATCGCAGTGAAAGTTGATAATTGGAATCATGACCTTTCGCCGTGGGAGGCACCGCCTGTATTTGGTGATGAGAGCTTTGGCGATGGTGCTAAGGGTATGCTTGATAGGATACTTGAATTGACCGAGGATAAGACTAAGAAGTACTATATCGGTGGATATTCGTTGGCGGGATTATTTGCACTTTGGGTAGCGTATCAGACCGACGTGTTCGAAGGTGTAGCCGCAGCATCGCCGTCGATATGGTTTCCAGGATTTGTTGACTATATGCAATGCACTGATATTAAGGCGCATAGAGTCTATCTAAGCCTTGGTAACAGGGAGGCGAAGACTAAGAATCCTGTTATGGCCAGCGTTGCTGATAGAATTCATGAAGCCTATGATATCCTTAGTAAGCAGGAAATTGAAAGTGTACTTGAGTGGAACGAAGGTAATCACTTCAGGGAGCCAGAACTTCGAATGGCCAAAGCATTTGCGTGGGTATTAGTTCAAGTCTCGTACCGCGAGACTTGAAAGATATGCAGGAGTTGGAGAATTTTATGACAGATATAGATAAACTTAAGGCAATCGTTCAGAAGCTTCGTTCTATAGATGGCTGCCCTTGGGATCGGGTTCAGACACATGAGAGCCTGAAGGCACCTTGTATAGAAGAGGCCACTGAGGTTGTTAGCGGGATCAACATACTATCTGCTACGGGTAATTCAGATAATCTTAAGGAGGAGCTTGGAGACCTTCTTTTGCAGGTTGTGTTTCACTCTTGCATCGCTGAGGAAGAGGGACTCTTCACCCTTGATGATGTGATTGATGTTGTGTCTGAGAAGATGATCAGGCGACATCCGCACGTATTTTCAGGCGTGACTTTTGATTCGGATGAGGCTAGACATAAGGCGTGGGTAGAGATAAAGGCGAAGGAAAAAGAAGGTAAAGAGTGGCAGGAAGAATATCTCAAGGAGGCTTTTTCTGAGGCGCAGGAACTTATTGATACGGCGAAGAAGAGGAAGGGGTTATCACTGACAACCGAATAATAAAAGGAGAAGTGCCATGGGAAGAGATGAAAATGTAATAGTGTTCAAGGATACGGAGAATCTATGTAAGACAAATCCGAGGATTTCAGAAGCAGTAAAAAGATCAACATCAGCTCAAAAGCTGATTTTGGAAGGAGATAAGTTAGAAGATCAGAAGAAAGATCTTTATGAAGATGCAGCAAATGTTATTGTCACAAAAAAGAGAACCTTTGAAGCTGCTGTGGCATACAAGAATCAGCATGTGGCAGTCCACAACTTTGCTTCAGCATCAAATCCGGGTGGAGGAGTAACAAAAGGCGCAAATGCTCAGGAGGAGTGTCTCTGCCGGTGTTCAGGTTTATATTTTTGCCTTAATACACCAGCCATGTGGGATGGATTTTATAAGCCTC
>Ga0247608_10006564_pt1 | contig 12186 bp, 9 predicted proteins | sample 176DNAGHGlowgp2_FD_193490 | JGI IMG/M metagenome (GOLD analysis project Ga0247608, IMG submission 193490) | Sheep rumen microbial communities from Palmerston North, Manawatu-Wanganui, New Zealand - 1766 DNA GHGlow gp2 | ecosystem: Host-associated > Mammals > Digestive system > Stomach > Rumen ... | reverse complement strand
CAAGACCTTCTACCTGTCTCATTTCAAACAGGCGTCGCTCACTCGGTTTCAGATGTTGCACCGCTTTTTTCACGGCTTCATGCAGTTCCTTGGCTTCCAAAACCTCATGAGGCGATGCGCCCATATCCTTGTCTGGTGGGGAAATCTCCTTGATTAACTTGTCCGATATAATGGGGCTGGATTTCCTTTTCCTAACCATATCCATGCAGCAATGTTTGGCCACCCTAATGGCAAGACCATCATGCTGTGCGCCAGACTCCATCCTGTCAATGAACCTAAATAGAGCCACCAGTCCCTCCTGCGCGACATCCTCAGCGTCATCGTCATTACCAAAAAAACTTTGACCTACCGAGAGCATCAGCTCACGGAGTGCTGGGGCGATATGTTCAAACTCTTCTTGCGTCATCTGCTATATAAGCGAATGTCAACGCGAAAAGTTAAGTTCTAATGAATGCTTTTTTTAGGATATTCTTTAGGAGATACGTTGCATTCTGATTTCTGGCCACACCTTCGGAGAGTCGATAAGTGTAGGTGATTTCATCGGCGAGCTGGATTTCAGATATTCAACCGCAAAGTTATAGTATTTCTGCCGAATATCCGTCAATCAGATGATAGATTTAACCATGTTTACGGATTTCCTTTAGTCTGATTATAAACGTATTGGCATGCCAAAAGGTTGTACGTAAGCAGAATTTTTTGTATATTTGCGCCCGAAACCATTCAAATAGTGTGTATGAATATGATGAAGACTTTAATGACGGCTGTTCTGCTAACTGCGGGTGCCAACTTTGTTATGGCTCAGCAGCCCATCCTCACGGGCTTTCATGCCGACCCGGAGGTGCTCTATTCGACTAAGACGAAGAAATATTATATCTATAGTACTACCGATGGAACTCCCGGATGGGGTGGTCATGACTTTAGCGTCTTTTCTTCGGAGAATCTTAAGGACTGGAAAGATGAAGGTAAGATGCTCGATGTAAAAGGCGACCAGGTGAAGTGGGCAACGGGTAATGCGTGGGCACCCTGTATCATCGAGAAGGAAGGTAAATATTACTTTTATTTCTCTGCTCATAACCCTCAATCAAAGCGTAAGGAGATTGGTGTGGCTGTGAGCGATAGTCCTACGGGGCCGTTTGTTGAAAGCGGTGCTCCCATCATCACCGACAAAGACAGGCCCAAGGAGGCTCGTGGCGGGCAAGCCATCGATGTCGATGTGTTTAAAGATCCAAAGAGCGGGAAGTATTATCTCTACTGGGGTAATGGCTTTATGGCAGGTGCCGAGCTCAACGATGATATGCTTTCGGTGAAAAAGGAGACCATTACCCTCCTCACGCCCAAGGGCGGCAGCCTGCAGACGTGGGCCTACCGTGAGGGTACTTATGTCTTCTGGCGTAAAGGCAAGTATTATTTTCTCTGGAGTGTTGATGACACTGGCTCGCCCAACTACCACGTATGCTATGGTACAGCGAAATCGCCCCTTGGCCCCATCCAAATAGATGAGAACAGTTATCTCGTCATCAAACAGAAACCTGAGGACGGCATTTATGGAACTGCCCATAACTCCGTACTACAGATTCCTGGAAAGGACAAATGGTATATCGTATATCACCGCATCAACAAGGACTATGTGAACCACGAGCCTGGCATTCACCGCGAGGTATGCATTGACCGCATGACGTTCGACAAGCAGGGACGTATTATCCCTGTCGTCCCCACACTCGATGGTCCTGCGCCCCTGAAGAAGTAATGCTTCTTTTATGAGAAGAACTTAATGGTGCCTTGTACGGGTTCGTCAGGTGCGCTTACGACGGGTTCTTCACGTGCGTAGTCGCCTGTGGCCTGGGAATTGATGCTGTCGAGGATCTCACGGGTGCGCTTGTAGGTGGGCGTCGACTCCACAGCGGAGATGACATCATCGTTGTCGAGGTCCTCAGGTCGGAACAGATAGATGTTAGGACGGCGCTTGTAACGCTTGGCGGTACTGTCGCCACCATAGAAGCGGTTACGACGGTCCTGACGCTCCAGAGCTTTGGCCTGCTCCTCAGCAATGCGGTTGATGTCGTCCTGTGTATGTTTCTTGATATGGGCATCCATACCATCGACACTCTCGATGCCGAAGCCTGTAGCCAGAATAGTGACCTTGACCTTCTTGCCGAGTTCCGGATCGGTAGCCAGACCCCATTTGATTTCGAAGTCGCTGCCGAACTTGGCCATGAAGTCGTTGACATCGTTCATCTCCTCCATCATCAGCGACTGCTGACCGTCTTTCGAGCCTGCAAACGAGATGCTGAGCAGGATCTTCTTGGAGTTAAAGATATCGTTGTCGTTCAGGAGCGGTGAGTTGAGCGCATCCTCAATGGCTTTCCTCACACGTCCTTCGCCTTCGCCATAACCAGTAGACATAATAGCGACACCACCATCCTTCAGGACGGTCTTCACATCGTTGAAGTCGAGGTTGATGAGGCCGTGAACGGTGATGATCTCAGCGATGGACTTGGCAGCAACGGAAAGCGTATCGTCGGCCTTGCCGAAGGCATCGAGTACAGAGAGTTCAGGGTAGATCTCACGAAGGCGTTCGTTGTTGATGACAAGCAGGGCATCGACATGCTTCTGCATCTCTTCGACGCCATCAAGTGCCTGGTCAATCTTGCGGTCGCCCTCGAAGCGGAAGGGGATGGTGACAATACCTACAGTGAGGATGCCGAGTTCCTTTGAGACACGGGCAATGACAGGGGCTGCACCAGTGCCGGTTCCACCGCCCATACCGGCTGTGATAAAGGCCATGCGGGTGCCATCGTTGAGCATGTTTGTGATGTCATCGAGGCTTTCTTCCGCAGCCTGACGAGCCTTCTCGGGCTTATTACCGGCGCCGAGACCTTCCTTGCCCAACTGCAGATGTACGGGGACAGGCGAATCATTGAGGGCCTGGTTGTCTGTGTTGCACAGAACAAACGTCACATCGTGAATGCCTTCACGATACATGTGATTGACGGCGTTTCCACCACCACCGCCTACACCAATCACTTTGATAATGCTATGATCCTTCTCGGGAGCTCCGAAGTCGAGGATATCTATATTCATATTGTCTGCCATATCTGTAAACTGTAAACTATAAACTTGATTATTATTCTTCTTCCACAATCGACTTTCCAAACTTCTTGATGCCCTTCATAGCCTTATTCCAGAAGCTGTTCTCTCGTTTCTCAGCAGCGATACGCTGGCGCTCAGCCTCTTCTTGCTCTCGTTTTTGGCGGTCTTCCTCTTCCTGTTGGCGGCGACGCTCCTCCTCAGCCTTCTGTTTCTCGGCTTCGGTACGGATGACGCCAGCTGGAATCTCGCTGACCTGACGAGCCTGACGATTGAGTGTTGGAGATTGTGAATCGCCTGCTGCGTCTTTTTTCGGTCCAAACAAATCGTCGCTGAATTCACCTCCCGCACAGTTCATGTCACCCTTGGCGAGCAACCCCAGTACGGTGTTCATCTTACCATCCTTGGCTTTGATGTCTTCCTGAGTAGCGTTGATGGTTTGGGTAACGAACTTAGCTGTACGGATTTTGTCCAAATGGGTGTGGTTCATGAAGGCCTGTTCGATGTTGCTCATATTAGAACCACCACCCGTGAGGATGATACCACCTAATAGTTTATCGTAATATTCCGACGGAATCTGATACCATACGTTCTCGATGATCTCTTCCAGTCGGCCCTCGACAATCTCAATGAACTTGCGGCTCTCCACCTGACGCTCCAGATCGATAGAGTATTTCAGGTTGTTGTCGATGTCGTTGTTGTCGGTATAGGCAGAAGCATACTTCAATTTCATCTTCTCGGCATCGCTTTCTTCCATCTGGAGGGTGGCGATATCCTTGGTGATATTGTTGCTGCCGAGCGGGATGACAGCAAGATGGCGCAGGATGTTTTTGCTATAGACGGAAACCGTCGTGGTGTCAGAGCCAATATCAACCAGTGCGCAGCCCGAGCGCTTCTCTGCCTCTGTGAGTACGGCATCGGCCAAAGCCAGCGGTGCGAGATACATCTCTGCCACGTTGATGCCAGCCACCTCGAAGCACTTGTTGAGGTTGCGGTAGAAGGTCTTACGCTGCAAGATATTGAGGAAATTGCCCTCCAAGTGAGATGCCTGAATACCGACGGGATCCATCTGGTACTGAGAGTCGACCTTGTATTCCTGAACAGCAGCATCGAGGATTTCCTGATCCTGGTATTTCATGTTGCGGTTGGCATCCATCAGTTCGATGACCATGTCCTGGGTGATTCGGGTGTCCGCAGGCAGGTCTTTGGCAATGACATTCCTGACACTGCGGATGGACTGTCCTCCTACACCTACATATACCTGTAGAATCTCTGTCTTGAGTTGGTTCTCCAGTTTCTTGATGATGTTGGTCAGGCATTGTGCAGTCTTGTCAATGTTATACACATATCCTTTGCGGATAAAGGACGAAGAGTCTTCCTTCACCACGCCGAGGACGGTAATGCTACCGTCGAGATTCTTTTGTCCCGCGATACCGGTCATCTTCGATGAGCCGAGTTCGATTGCTACGATAAATTCCTTTGCTGCCATCTTATATATCTTTGATTTTTTACTTATTTACTTTTCGGGACAGAAATGTATAATTATTTTAATATCTGTCCTATATGTTCTTTTTGCGTTTACAGATAATTTGGTTGTCGAATTCCACGCTGATGTAACTGTATTTATTCCAGCCCGCTACATTCAGGCCATAGAGATAGAACTTGCGCATGCGCTCCAGTTTCTTGTCGATATTGGCGGGTGGACCGAGATAGATGATGTGATCGCCGATGCGCGGAATCATCTCCACTGTACCGTCGTTGAGAATATTCACCTGTACCACCTGGTTCTGCCAGAACTTGTCCTTCATGAGTGTGTTGCCAATCATGTGCAGGGTCTTCTGGGCATATTTCCGTGAAACATGCCCCGTCACGATAATCATATCGGTGGCATATTTCGACTCTGGGAGGATAGCACCTTGGGTGTCGAGATAGTAATTATCACCGTTGTTGGCCATCACGTGCAGAATAGGAGTGCGCTGACGAAGACTAATGCAGACATGTCCGCTTTGGGTCTTATAGCACTCTGCCTTCTCCACAAAGGGGTTTTTCATGAGTGTTTCCTCAATATCCCTTGAGTGGACTTCGTCCATATTCTTTGCGAGGGGATAGAGATGGTTCTTCTCCAGGATATTCTTGATTTCACCGGGATTGACAAACCCGCCCGCAGCCTCGTTGTTGATATTGATCTTGACCTCCGTACATACGGTAGCTTTCTCGGCAGGGGTATTGAATGCCGAGACGGCCAAGACCAGATAGACAGCGATGACGATATCGAAAAGGGCGATGAATGTCTTCTTCCAGTTGAACGTCATTATGATTACTTGTTTTTGAGTATTTTTGTTATCTGTGGCACCTGGTTGTCTAAGTCACCAGCCCCCAGCACGATAAGTACCTCGAATTCGTGGGTCTTCACATAATTGAGTACCTCGTCCTTCAGGATCATCTCCTTTTTCACGCCCTCTTTCAGGTTGTCGTAGATGAGCTTAGAGGTGACACCCTCGATGGGTTCTTCGCGGGCAGGATAGATTTCCGTCAGTATCACCTCGTCGAGCTGACTCAGGGCATCGGCGAAATCCTTGTAGAAATCACGGGTGCGAGTATAGAGGTGAGGCTGGAAAATGGCTGTGATATGCTTGTCCTGATAGAGCTCGCGAATACTCTTTGCACTCTGATAGATTTCCTTGGGGTGATGGGCGTAGTCGCTGAGGAAGACCAGCTTGTCAGTCTTGATCTTGAAATCGAATCGGCGGTCAACACCTGTGAAGGTCTGCATACCATATTTCAGTTCGTCTTTGGTGCAGCCATTAAGCTGTGCCATCGCCATTGCGGCAATACCGTTTTCGATGTTGATGGGGATGGGCTGTCCGAGTTTGACGTTGGTGACATTCTCGATGGGCGAGACGAAGTCGAAATAGATTTCCCCGTTGCCGATGCGGATATTCTCTGCATGGAAGTCGCCTTCGTTGAGACTGTAGTCATAGCGACGGACACCCTCCTGCAGGTTCTCTTGCATCTCAAGACCACGATGGATAATCAAGGCACCACCTGGCTGGATCAGTTCTGTATAATGGCGGAAACTCTCCAGATAAGCCTCTTTGGTGCCATAGATGTCGAGGTGGTCGGGATCGGTAGAAGTGATGACACTCATCCAGGGGTGGAGCCAATGGAACGAACGGTCGAACTCATCGGCTTCGATGACCACGTAATCGGAGTCAGAGAGGATATAGTTGGTGCCGTAGTTCTTCGAGATGCCTCCGAGGAAGGCATTGCAGTTGAACTGGCTCTGATGCATGATATGGGCGCACATGGTCGATGTGGTGGTCTTGCCGTGGGTACCTGCCACGCAGAGTCCCTTATGGGCCTTTGTCAAGGTACCAAGCACTTGTGCGCGCTTCTGAATCTCAAATCCGTTCTCGCGGAAATACTGGAGTTCTTTGTGATTATCCGGAATGGCGGGGGTATAGATGATGAGGCACGACTCCTTTTTCTTGCAGGCATGGGGAATCTCGTCGATGTTCTCTTCATAATGAATGAGCATGCCTTCAATCTCCAGTCTGCGAGTGAGGTCAGAGGGTGTCTTGTCGTAGCCGCCTACAACCAGACCTTTCTTGATGAAATATCGGGCGATGGCGCTCATGCCGATGCCACCGGCTCCGATAAAATAAACTGCTTTTATATTCTTAAATTCCATTTGCTAAATTAATCACTTCTTTGGCGATGATATTGGCAGAGTCGGGCAATGCCAATTTGAGCACATTCGTACTCAGGGATTTCAACTTTTCTGCATCATTGACCGTATCGATGGCAGTCTGAAGCAGGATATCGGGTGCTTCTGCATCTTTGATATAGATGGCAGCGTCGCGCGTAGAGAGGGCCAGGGCGTTCTTCGTCTGATGGTCTTCTGCTACATTAGGGCTGGGCACCAGGATCACAGGCTTACCAATCAGACAGAATTCAGAGATGCTGCTGGCACCTGCACGGCTGATGACCAGATCGGCAGCACGATAGGCCGATCCCATGTCTGTGATGAAGTCGGTGACCTTCAGATTGGGCAGGTCCTGACCTTTGAGCCTTGTAGCTATCTCTGCGCTATAGTATTTACCTGTCTGCCAGATAAATTGGAGACCACTATCCTTAATCAGGTCAAGATGGCGGAGCATGCTCTCATTGATGGTTCGGGCTCCCAGGCTACCGCCTACGAGAAGGATGGTCTTTTTCTCAGGGTCGAGTCCGAAACTGCGGACGGCATCCTCGCGTGTGATGGTGGTCTCAAGGAGCGCCTGACGAACAGGATTGCCCGTGAGGATAATCTTCTCAGCGGGAAAGAAACGTTCCATACCTTCGTAAGCCACACATATCTTCTCGGCTTTCTTGGCCAGGAGTTTGTTGGTTACACCCGCATAGGAGTTCTGCTCCTGGATGAGGCAGGGAATACCCATTGCCGCTGCCTTGTTGAGTGTAGGACCGCTGGCATAGCCACCCACGCCCACAGCCACCTGGGGACGGAAGTCCTTGATGATCTTTTTGGCCATGAGCTGACTCTTCCAGATCTTATAGAGCACCTTCACGTTCTTCAGCAGGTTCTTACGGTCAAAGCCACAGATAGGCAGTCCTTTGATTTCATATCCTGCAGCTGGCACACGTTGCATCTCCATTCGTCCCAAGGCACCGACAAACAATATCTTGGCATCCGGACGCATGGCCTTGATCGCATTGGCGATGGATACTGCGGGGAAGATATGCCCTCCCGTGCCGCCTCCACTGATAATGACTCTTAACTCCTTTTCCATAACGATTTATATTGGGTGCAAAATTACAAATTAAATTTCTTTTAGCGCCATTTTTTCCCCTCTTTTTTTCGCGGAACGGCTAACGCTTAACATGGCTCCGATATAGGCACAGTTGATGATGGTCGATGTGCCACCTCGAGAGATGAGCGGAAGGGGCTGTCCTGTGACGGGGGCTATACCTACGGCCACCATCATATTAAACGATGCCTGCAGCACCAGCATCAAGGCTAAACCCATGACGAGGAAGGCAGGGAAATTGTTCTCGCAACGGCTGGCGATACGTGCTGCACGGTAGAGTAAAACGATATAGAGGAATGCCACAAACGCAGCGCCTATGATGCCCAGCTCCTCAATGATAATCACATAGATGAAGTCACTGAAGGCCTGAGGCAGGAAATCGCGCTCGACAGACTTACCAGGACCCTTGCCAATGATGTTGCTGCCCACGATGGCGATATTGGCATGGGCCACTTGGGCATCTTTGTCCAGATCATAGTCGGCAGGAGCCACATGCTTCGAATTCAGCTTTTTGTCGATACGGTTCTTCCAAGTGCCAAAGCGATGTAGGAAAGATGTGGTCTTCTTGGTGTCTTTCTTTACCTCACCATTGACGATTGCCTCTGTCTGCGTCTCACTGTTCTCGTTCTGATCCAAACTGCCCAACATATAGATAGAGCCAATGAACACGACAAGAAGGAGGACAGCTCCGGCTGCTAATTTCCCTAATTGTGACATCGGTACTCTTCCTACGAACATCATGAGGAAGATGACAGCAAAGATCAGTGCTGCTGTAGAGAGGTTTTCCACGCCTATCAGGAAACAGAACGGGATGACCACGATGAGGATATACTTGAATGCCCGCTTGTCAGCACCATTTTCCCGTTGCATGGCACTGAGAATCTGTGCCGTTACGAGGACCAGCGTTCCCTTGGCAATCTCGGAAGGTTGGAATTTCAGACCAAGAAGACTGATCCAACGGCCTGCGTCGTTGGTCTTTTCTCCAAAGAACAACACCCATATCAGCATGATAGCAGAAATCAAGAGCAGGGCTGGCGTCATCAGTTTGAAATATCGGCAGGGGATGTTCAGGATGAGTATCGCCATACCCACGCCTAAGAGCATCTTCCAGGAATGCCCGATGATGGGGCCTAAGTAGTTCTGGCTCTTATAGGTCAGCGTGCTGGATGCCGAAAAGACTTCCACCACACTGATCAGGCACAGGAACAGCAGTACCATCCAGATGACCTTATCGCCCTTAAAGAGATTTCCTATCTTCATAATTCTTATTCTTCTTAATTATCCTAGGCATTCCTAGGCTATCCTAGGCTATCCTAGTCATTCCTAGGTTTTCCTAGAGATTCCTAGCAATTTCCTTGAACTGCTCTCCGCGATCCTCCATATTCTTAAAGAGGTCGAACGAGGCGCAGCAGGGACTCAGCAATACAGTCTCGCCAGGCTTGGCCATCTCGTAGCAAGCCTCCATACACTCCTTCATCGAGTGGGTGTCGCGAACGGGGATGCCCATATTGTCGAAATTATCGTGCAGCTTCTGGTTGTCGGCTCCTAAGTACACGATACCAGAACACTTCTCTTTCACCAACGGCTTGATGGGTTCATAGTCGTTGCCCTTGTCCTTGCCGCCGATAATGAGAATCACCTTGGTCTTCATCGATTCCAGCGCATACCAGCAGGCATCGACATTCGTGGCTTTCGAGTCATTGATGTATTGCACGCCACGTACCACGCAGACTTTCTCCAGACGGTGTTCCACGCCAGGGAAATCGCTGAGGCTCTTGCGGATCTCTTCCTTCTTGATACCAGCAATGTCGGTGGCAATACCTGCTGCCAAGGAGTTGTAGATATTGTGCTTGCCTGTCAGACTGAGGCTCTCCTGCTCCATGTTGAAAGGCTCTGGCTTCTCAATCTTATACTGGCCTTTCTCGATATAACCGATCACACCCTTCTCCTTCAGTTCTGCGAAAGGATACTGGATGGCCTTGATGTCGTATTTTTCCAGTTCCCGCTTAATAATGGGGTCGTCAGCCCAATAGATAAAGGCATCTTGCTGCGTCTGGTTCTGGATGATACGCATCTTCGAATCCACATAGTTCTGCATCTTGAAGTCGTATCGGTCCAAGTGATCAGGTGTGATGTTCAGCAAGATGGCGATGTTAGCACGGAAATCATACATGTTGTCGAGCTGGAAACTGCTCAGTTCGATGATATAATACTCGTGGGGATCTTCTGCTACCTGAAAGGCGAGGGAATGGCCGATGTTACCTGCCAGTCCTGCATCATAGCCTGCGTGTTTGAAGATATGGTAGATGAGCGAGGTGGTCGTGGTCTTGCCGTTAGAACCTGTGATACAGATCATCTTGGAGTTCGTGTAGCGACCGGCAAACTCAATCTCGCTGATGATATGGATGCCCTTCTCCTTTACTTTCACAATCATGGGAGCGGTATCTGGGATGCCGGGACTCTTGATGATCTCATCAGCGTTGAGTATCTTCGCCTCGGTGTGCTGACCTTCCTCCCATTCGATATGACGGTCATCGAGCATCTTCTTATACTTGTCGGCTATCTTCGACATGTCTGATACAAACACGTCGAATCCCTCTTTCTTTGCCAGGACAGCAGCGCCTGCACCGCTCTCACCGGCTCCTAAAATCACTATTCTCTTCATACCTAAGGTAATCTAATTCTTAATTCTCAACTTTATCTCATCTTCAGCGTAATAATCGTCAGTGCAGCCAGGATAATGGTGGTAATCCAGAAACGTACAGTAATCTTCGACTCATGGAAAGGACGGTGGGGCCATCCCTTCAGGATATACGTACTTGTGGCATCGAGCTGTGAATCGAGTCTACGGAAGTTATCGTGGATAGGTGTAGCCCTGAACACACGCACCCGCTTGCCCTTACGCTTCTGAAGCTTGAACCATTGCGTCTGGATAATCACGCTGAGACTCTCGACGAAGAAGATGCCACAGAGAATGGGCAGCAACAGCTCTTTATGGATGATGATGGCACAGACACCGATGATGCCACCGATGGTCAGCGAACCCGTATCGCCCATAAACACCTGGGCGGGGAAGGCGTTGTACCACAGGAAACCAATCATTGCACCCACGAAAGCACAGAGAAACACAACCAATTCTTCACTTTGTGGGATATACATAATGTCGAAATACGATGCGAAGCCGATATGTGCCGACACATAGGCCAATGCCCCCAATGTCACACCGATAATAGCGGAATTGCCTGCACACATACCATCCATGCCATCGTTCAGATTGGCACCGTTGCTGACTGCTGTCACCACGAGGATGGTCATCAGCACAAAGATCACCCATCCTGCAGCGACCTTGTATTTACCTAAGAAACCTAACACCTCGGAGTAATTCAGGTTGTGGTTCTTCACAAAGGGGATGGTGGTCTGTAACGACTTCACCGCCTCTTTCTTGTGCTTCACCACGATTTCCTGGTTCTGTTGTTTTATTTGCACATTCTCGCGAACTACGGCATCAGGACTGAGCCAGAGCGTGAGGCCTACAATGAACCCGATACTGATCTGTCCTACAATCTTGTATTTGCCCTTCAGACCTTCTTTGTTACGCTTGAAGATCTTGATATAGTCATCCATGAATCCGAGGAAACCTAACCAAATGGTGGTGACAATCATCAGGATGATATAGATGTTACGGATACGGCATAACAGTATGACAGGGACAAGTATGCTGACGATAATGATAATGCCGCCCATAGTGGGAACGCCTTTCTTCTCTACGCCAAAGGGGTCAATGCTGGGGTCGCGCTCTGTCTCGAAAATCTTCCTGCGCTTCATCCATTTAATGAACTTCTCACCAAACCATGCTGAGATTAGCAAGGCCAGGATGAGCGTCAGCAGGGCACGGAAGGAGATGTAGCTCCACAAATGTGCGCCTGGGATGTCATATTGTTCTAAAAATCTGAAAATGTAATATAGCATAATTATTCACTTTTCACTATTCACTCTCAAAGATCCCTCTTACAATCTCTCTGTCATCGAAATGATGCTTCACGCCTTTGATCTCCTGATAGTCCTCATGGCCTTTGCCGGCAATGAGAATCACATCCCCTTTCTCTGCCATCATACAGGCTGTACGGATAGCTTCTTTTCTGTCGACGATGCTCACCACCTTCTTCATCTGTTTGTTGTCAAGACCAGCCAACATGTCATTGATGATATCCTGCGGTTCTTCAAAACGGGGGTTGTCGCTGGTGATGATGACTTTGTCGCTGAGCTTGACGGCAGTCTGTGCCATGATAGG
>Ga0247608_10006563_pt1 | contig 12187 bp, 10 predicted proteins | sample 176DNAGHGlowgp2_FD_193490 | JGI IMG/M metagenome (GOLD analysis project Ga0247608, IMG submission 193490) | Sheep rumen microbial communities from Palmerston North, Manawatu-Wanganui, New Zealand - 1766 DNA GHGlow gp2 | ecosystem: Host-associated > Mammals > Digestive system > Stomach > Rumen ... | reverse complement strand
CAGCAATTTTTAAAGTTTTTTGTTATATTTATAATAAATTTTCCTCATTTAAAAGAAAATTTCCAAATTTAAAGAATATTTGTTTAATAGATTTTATATAAAAAAACCAAATGAAGCACTCCTTAAAAAAACACAATTTAAAAGAGATTAAATGGATTAGGTAATTATATTTTATTTTCTTTTAGTATTTTTCTTATTCTATTAATATCTGTCAAACCATGTATAGATGTGTATTTATAAAGATTAACATTAGAATTTGTTTCTTTTAATGTGTTATACAAATTAAGAGCATCTTTAGGATTTACAACAGTATCTTTATCAGCAGATAATATTGCTGTTTTACATTTAATATTTTTTATTTTTTCATCATTTTTAAATCCTTTTTTTAAAAATATTCCAGCACAACAACAAATATGTTTAGCTGCTGATTTTATATTACCAAAAGGATGTGTTAATATTAACATATTTATTTTAGAACTATTTTCACAACTAGCAAAATCTATTGCAAAAGAACATCCTAAAGAAAACCCTAAAACAGTTATTTTGTTATATAAGTTCTTAATTTTATCATATATTTCTTTTGCATCTTGTTGAAATTTTTCTTCACTTACATCGTCTGATTTATATATAGAATAACCTGGAAATTCTGGAACTATTACATCATAACCATTTTCTAAACCTGTAAATACATTAAATATTGTACATATTTTTTCATGATATATAATATTTATAATATCTTCAGAATTACCATGATAGAATATCAATACTTTTTTATCTGTATTATTGTCGTTTTTAAAATATAAACAAGGAATATTATTTATTTTTGTTATATAAGTTTTAAAATTTAAATTTATATTTGTATTTTCTTTTACTAGTATATCATAATATTGTGATATGTTTTGCATAATAGGTTTTTCATAATTTTTTTTATCACTATAATTTTTATTTTTTTCATTATCATCAATTTTAAAATTTAAGTTTAAATTATACATCTTTGAGCCAAAAATACTTTGTTCTATATTACTGGTATCAGAAGATTTATTTTCTAAAAAATTATTTATATTGTCTATATTTTTTTTGATAGAGTAATTGCTAATTAAATTTTCATATAGGTTTTTTCTAAAATGATCATTATAAACAATTTTATTACACTTGCAAGATAATATTTTGTAATAAGGAAAATAAAAGATTATTATAATTTTTATTAGATTTAAATTCATTAGTATTAGTGTGCGTATGAAGGGACTCGAACCCTTAAGCTCAAAATAAGCACTACCACCTCAAGGTAGCTTGTATACCAATTCCAACACACACGCTATTGGTAATGTTATATATATAATTATATTGTTGTCCAACCAGGATTCGAACCTGAAGTCTTCTGGACCAAAACCAGACGTGTTGCCGTTACACCATTGGACATTAATATTTTTATTCTATCTAAAATAAATAAATATAAAAATATTTCAAGGTATATAAATTATAAAAATATCAAACTAATTGTCTACTCTTCTCATAAACTATAGATAATATTTTTTCATTTTTTTCCCTTCTCTCTTTATTATATTTTATACCTGCTTTGTCTAAATTACAAACTATGAACCTAATAATTCTTTCATCACGTCTATAAAATATTTCTAAATCTTTAATTTTTGAAGGATCTATATTAAATTCAAAATAGATATAATATCCATTTTCAAATTTTTTTATAGAATAAGCCATTTTTTTTAAACCTATTATTTTACCTTCAACTATACTACCACCATTATCTTTTATAAAACCTTCAATTTTATTAAAAATATCTTTATTTTCTGAATCATGTAAAATAGGTGATAATATTATTACACTTTCATATGTTTTCCCTCCACTGTCCATATTAAAAATGTTATTAAATATTTTCTAAAAAACTTTTTCTGTTGTAATTTTTTATTATCTAATTAATAAAGATGCGGGAATAGCTCAGTTGGTAGAGCATAACCTTGCCAAGGTTAGGGTCGCGAGTTCGAATCTCGTTTCCCGCTCAATAGCATTAGTATTTTTATGAAATGTTATTGAAATTTTTAGCCGAGATGGTGGAATAGGTAGACACGAGGGACTTAAAATCCCTTGGAAGCAATTCTGTGTGGGTTCAAGTCCCACTCCCGGCACAATAATGATATGAAAAAAGTCGATAAATTGATATTTAGTTCATTTTTGAGATATTTTTTTGCATCATTTTTTGTTTCTTTTTTTGTTGTTATTTTAGGTATTATATATGATAAAATTTCTGTTATCCTTAGTAAAAATTTAGAAACTAAGATATATTTGCAGATTTTATTTAATATAATAATTTTTTTGACACCATACATATGTATTGTATCTTCGATACTTGGTACGATTATTTTTATATCTAAATTGGATGATCATTTAGAATTAACAGCAATGAAAAGTTTAGGAATAAGTTTACGAAGAATATATTATTCATTATTTTTATGTGTTTTATTTGTAGGTGCTTTTATAAGTTTATTTAGTCATTATTTATCTCCTAAATATAAAAAAAAGTGTTTTGATATCTTTAGAAATTTAGAAGACATGGATCCTTCTGTAGGTATAAAAGAAGGTAGTTTTAATAATGATATTCCAGAAATTGGTATATATGTTGATAAAAAAGAAGGTGATAAGATGAAAAATGTTATTGTTTATAGTCATAAACAAGGTGAAAATATTGAATCATTATTTATTGCTAAGAATGGCTCTATAAACTCTGATCACAATTCAAGAGTTACTACTGTTTCTTTAGAAAATGGTTTTAATTATTTTGAAGGAAGTTTTTTTGATAAGTTGGTTTTAAACAATAAAAAAGATAATGAATCAGGAATAATAACGTTTAGAAATGAATTCGAATCACAGGATATTTTTATAAACATGAAAAATTTATTTGGTTCATCAACTTTTTCTACTAGTTTAAGTGATACAATTTCATATGATATCTTAAATAAAACAAGAGAACTAAATGATAATATTAATATAAAAATTAATGAATTAATGTCAAATGTTGATAAAGATTATAAAGATATTTTTGAAAATATTAGTGAAAAAAATGAAATTTTATTAAAAGGTAAGATTTACGATGGTATTGTTTCTAACAATTTAAATACTTCTATTGTAAGTTGGGCAGATGATTTTAAAAAGAAATATAGTTCAATTTTTTCTGATATAAAAGGTTTAAAATATACGATAAAAAAGAATAATCTCGAAATATTAAGAAGAATAATGGAATTCATAAGTTGTTTTTTTTTAATAATAATAGGAGGTTTTTTTGGTTTTTTCATGAAACGTGGTAGATTAATATTACCTTTATTTATTGCTGGTTTTTTTATAACATTGTATTTTTTAGGAGAATCTTTATTAAATAATATTTATTCTTCTAATTATTATATAATGTTGATAAAGAATTTAGGAGGAAGTGTATTTTTATTTCCATTTTTTATAATAAGTATTTTAAGATGTTTTTTTAATATAAATATTAATATTTTTACTTTTATAAAAAGAAAAAGAATTAGGAAAATAATAGATGGAGAAAAAAAATAGTGGTAGGATAATGGCTATAGATTATGGGTTAGCAAGAACAGGTTTAGCAATAACAGATCCTTTGAAAATAATATCGTATCCTTTGACAACTGTAAAACCTAAAGAATTGATAAAATATTTAGATAAATATTTTAAAAAAGGTGATGTTAGTATTATTGTTTTGGGTTATCCAGAGAGTTACAATAGTGAAAATACAATAAAAAATGAAATATTAGAACTTTTTAATATTTTAAAAGGTAAGTTTGTCGATAAAGAAGTTGTTTTATACAATGAGCGTTATACTTCTAAAATAGGTAATTATTATCTTTTAAATAGTGGAGTTAATAAGAAGAAACGAAGTGAAAAAGGTGTTTTAGATAAAATAAGTGCATCTGTAATATTGGATTCTTATTTAAATTATTTAAAACATAAGAAAGAAACAGAAAAAGAATGTATTGACAATTGTTAAAGTATTATTTTTAGTAGTGCAATATTGGTGTCTTTTTTTTTTATAACATCATAGTTTCATTATTAAACATAAAAGGTTACTTTAAAAGTAACTACTTTCTAAGAAAGTAGCAAAGGTACGTTTTGACAGAAGGTCAAAACAAATAATTCATAACTAAATCAACATATTATATATTAAAATACATTATATATTCATGTTTTTACGAATGTAAAAGCTTATTGGTTACTTTTTAAGTAACTACTTTCTAAGAAAGTACCAACGTGACGTTGGACTTACTTAGAAAGTAAGCAACAATATTTAATATTATTATATAATAGTACAGTACTTAGTCCTGGTTAGTTACTTTTAAAGTAACTTTTGACAGAAGATTAAAACAAATAATACATAACTAAATCAACATATTATATATTAAAATACATTATATATTCATGTTTTTACGAATGTAAAAGCTTATTGGTTACTTTTTAAGTAACAGCCGGTTCGGCGTTTGAGAACGTATGTCCAAACTTAGTTTGGAAGTTTCTAATTTAAAAATTAAATTTAGTAAAATAAAAGAAAAAGTATTTAAAAAAGAGTAAATTTTTATTATTTTGGTTAATAGTTATTTTTTATAAATACAATTACGTAATTGTATTATCTATAGTAAAAAACATATAAAATAAATATTATTAATAATTTATTTTTTTGATTTCTAAATAAAATATTATGGTAAATGTTAATTTTTTTAAAACATCATTTAAATGTGGTGTTTTATATTCGAACTTATTAAATTGTAATGCAATGGAAAATAAAATTAATAACCATATTAATTTAAATAATATTAATGAAAATAAAATTAATAACCATATTAATTTAAATAATATTAATGAAAATAAAATTAATAACTATGTTAATTTAAATAATATTAATGAAAATAAAATTAATAACTATGTTAATTTAAATAATATTAATGAAAATAAAAATAATATTAATGAAAATAAAATTAACAACTATATTAATTTAAATAATATTAATAGAAATAAAATTAATATTAATGAAAATAAAATTAATAACTATACTAATTTAAATAATATTAATGAAAATAAAATTAATAAAATTAATAAAATTAATAAAATTAATATTAATGAATTAAAAAAAATTATAAAAGAAGAATTAAAAGAAAATATTAAAAAAGAAAAAGAAATAAGTGAAAATAAAATTAACATTAAAGATATTATAAAAAATAATATAAACAGTATTTCATTGTTCAGTTATTTAAAATATAGATTAAAATCTAAAAATATTATTAATGAAATTTTAAAATTCGGTATGAAAAAAGATAGATTTAATATGTTTGATAATAACATACATATATTAAATAAATTTGATTATAATAGTGATGATATTAAATATTATAATAAAATAAAAGTTTTTGTTAAAGCACCTGCAAATGCTAGAATTATAAATGGATATTATGAAGGTAAAGTTAAAGTTTTAAAATTTTATGAAGATAAATACCAAATTATTGCAGATGAAAATTATGTTAAAGGACTATTTAATTATTCTAGAATTGATGAAGTATTAGAAATTCGTAATTTTTTTGATTATGATAAAGAAATAAGTTTTGAATGTTTATTTAATGGATGTGTTAATTTAAAAAGTATAAATTTAAGTGGATTAAATACTTTTAATGTAACAAATATGTCTGCTATGTTTGCATACTGTAATAATTTAAAAAAAATTAATTTAAGTGAATTAAATACATCTAAAGTAATAGATATGTCTTCCATGTTTAGTGGTTGTAAAAATTTAGAAGAAATAATTATAAATAATGATACTAAAAATGTAAAATATTATTTTGACATGTTTTATAATTGTGAAAAATTAAAAAGTTTTAAATTTAATTTTAATGCTAATAATGCAATAAATATTGATGCTATGTTTCTTGGATGTGATAAATTAGAAGATGTAGATATTACATTTAAAAACGCTAATAATTTAATAAATGCAGGATTGATGTTTTATAATTGTAAAAATTTAGAAAAAGCAAAATTAACTTTTTTACGAAATAATAACAACAGCATATATATGAATGGTATTTTTAGTAAATGTAAAAATTTAAAAAATTTGGTTTTAAATATCAGTAACGAAATATATATAAAATGTAAAAAAGCATTTGAAGAAACTGATAACTTGAATATGGAAAATTTTAAATGTGAAAATTGGCAATTATTACATGAATTAATGAATAAACAATCAGAAGAAATTTAAAGTAACTACTTTCTAAGAAAGTACCAACGTGACGTTGGACCTACTTTAAAAGTAGGCAACAATATTTAATATTATTATATAATAGTCCAGGACTAAGTCCTGGTTGGTTACTTTTAAAGTAACTTTCGACAGATGGTCGAAACAAAGAACCTACTTTAAAAGTAGGCAACTTGTTCTCAATCGCCGAACCGGCTTTATTACTTGAAGATTTAAAAAACTTATTTACAAACAGATAACTACTTTTTACAAAAGTAGCAAAATCAACACTTTTTTCCACGTCAAAAAAAGTGTTCAAAAATGACGTTCGTTCTTTTTAGGAAAAGAACCAAAAACTAACTGGAAGAATTTTAATTAGTATTCAACGGTTCATATTCAGATCAGTTACTTTTTATTCTTAAAAAGTAACCAAAAACCAACCTTTTTTATCAAAAAAGATTGATAAAAAAACACCAAAACGTTTAACTTTATATTTTACTTAATAGATAATGTATTAAAATTAATTATGTGTTCGTCTTTACGAATGTAAAGACATCCTAAGGTCCAGGACTTAGTCCTGGAATTTTATATTAATTCGACATAATATTTTGTATTTATATATTCAAACGGATGATTATCACATTTTTTTGATTCATCTAATATATTCTGAATATTAAAATTATCGAAATCAGATTTAGAAACTATAGTTTTATAGTTACAAGAGTTATGATAATATATGTTATCTTTTTCTTTCACAATATTACAATTATGTGCATCATTAATTCTTTTATCCCTAACATTTAAATTCATTATTATTATTTTATCTTTAAACTTATAATATTCATTAATATTTTCTTTATATATATTTTTTATTTTGAATAATTCTTTATTTTTATCATCTTTATAAATTATTTCTTCATTTGTTTTATTAATTTTTAGTTTACTTATTACATTTATTTCTACAAATTTAGATACATAATTATTTAAATATAAAATTAAATATTCTAAAGTTAAACCACCAGATGCTTGATATGTATTATATGCTTTTTTTAGTTTATAATTTTTTATTTGATCATTAAAAGTTTTTTTAATATTTTCGTCATTTAAATCTACTTTATTAGTATAATCTTCTTTGTCTATAGTATTTATTATTTTAGTTATATTTAGTTTTTTTTTATCTATATTAGAAGATAATATAAGTACAATATTTTGAGAAATATTATAAAAATCTCTGTATTTCTTATTTTTTATAAAATCATCAAAATTTAATGATTGAATATATTTTTCGTTAAATTTTAAAAATATATCATATATTTTATGAACATCTATACCTGTTTCACCTTTTAAATATCTTTCTCTTAAATTAACAATTTCATCAATAACTTCCTTTTTATATTTTACATCACAATTATCTTTAATTATATTTTCTTCTTTTTTAAATTCTTCAAATAATTCTGGAAAATAATCAAAAATAACCATTAAATCTAAAAATACTGTTTGAAATAAACAGTTGTCACTATTATGTAGAAATGATGTTTTTTGATATTCTAATTCTTTTTTATCTTTATTTTTTTTATCTTCATCTTTCTTTAATTCTTCATTTATTCTAGGGGCGTCATCATTAAAATCTTTATTTTTATCTTCAATATTAGTTGAAATTTCAAAATTATCTATATTATTTTTTTTATTTTTATAACAACAATAATTGTATAATAAAGAATTAAAAAAAATAAAAATTTTAAACATAATCATGATGTAATTATAAACTATTATTTATAAATTATCTTCAAACATTACTCTTTATCTTCTTTTTTATTTTTTTCAGGACTTTGTTTTTCAGTTACTGTCTTTGATTCTTGCTTTTTAGAAGCTTTAAAGAAATCACTAGCAGATATTGATGATCTCATTTTAGTATCTGATTGAATGTTTTTTAACTTCTCATAATCATAAACGCCTAAATTACCATTTTTTAAAGCATCAGCAATAGCTAATGGTACTTCTTTTTCAGCTAATACCACTTGTACTCTAGCATCTTGTTCTGCTGCTTTTTTCTCTTCTAAAACTGCTATTGCCATAGATCTTCTTCCTTCTGCTTTAGATTCTGCTACTTTAAGATCTGCATTAGCTTGATCTATTTGTAATTGTGCACCTATATTTTCTCCAACAGTAACATCAGATATATCTATAGATAATATATCAAAAGCAGTACCAGTACCTAATCCTTTACTTAATACTAATCTAGATATCTTATTAGGATCTGCTAATACTTCTTCATGATTTTCAGCTAAACCTACAGCAGTAATAATACCCTCACCAACTCTAGCTAATATAGTATCTTCACCAGCACCACCAACTAATTGTTGTATATTAGCTCTAACAGTAACTCTAGCTTTTATTATTAATTCAATACCATTTTTAGTTACAGCAGATACTTCTGGAGTATCTATAACCTTAGGATTTACAGATATCTGTACAGCTTCAAAGACATTTCTACCAGCTAAATCTATAGCAGCTGCATTATTAAAAGATAACTTAATACCTGCTTTTTCTGCTGATATTAAAGCCATAACAACTCTTTTAACATTACCTCCAGCTAAATAATGTGTTTCTAATTCTTCACTTTTTACTGTTAATCCTGCTTTTATAGCTGTAATATATGAATCTACAATTAAATCAACAGGTACTCTTCTTATTCTCATCACAATAAGACTTGTTAAACTTATATATGCACCACTAAATATTGATATTAACCACTGATAAATAGGAATAAAATGCAATAATGTTGTAATAAAAAAGATTAAACATATAAATAAAATAAAATTATCAAATATTAAAGAGAAAATATATTCAAAAAATAGCTCAATACCCATATTTTTATTCTATTAAAACTTTGTATAAATTATAAATAAATATGTAAATTATTTTTCATATTTATTTTTTAAAAGATCATGTAATATTATCGTTAATAATTGAAATTATTAAATTTTTTTTAAAATTTTTTATTATATTATATATATGAATGTTATTATAAAAAGTATATTGAGTTTATTATTTTTAGTATGTATAATTAATAATATATCTGCTACTGATGATGGTAAAAAAAATGAAAATGAAGGTGAAGATATTGATTTTTTTGAACCTATTAAAACAGGAACTGAAAAACTTGAAGATAAAGATATATATAAAGAGGATAATAAAGGTAATGAAGAAATACTTAAAGAAATTGAAAAAAAATCTAAAGTAGATGTAAACGTTGAAGATATTAATAATTTATTTAAAGATATAGAAAATAGAGTATATGAAGGAAATGGAGAAAATGGAAAAAATGGGAGAAAAAAAAAAATAAATCCAGAACAGCTTGATAAAAATCCAAATATAGTAGATGAAGAATTAAAAGAAAAAAGTGGAAATTGTTGTTTTTAATGTTTTAGAGTTTAAATATATTTTTATAAAAAAAAATTTTTTGATTAATTTTTATATTGTCTTTTTTATAAAATCTCAATTATAATTTATTTTTTGTAATATAACGTAACAAAAAATAATGTTAAAGTTTAAACATTTGATATATTTATATTTATCAAAGATAAATATAAATATATATTCAAATTTTACTAATAATCCAAAATTCAATAATATTTTTTTTAATGATTATAAATATACATTTAAATTTAAACGTAATTTTAACAGAAATAATATATTTGATATAGGTGATAAGAATAAGATAATAGTTAAAATAGATCATAAATTTAATGAAAATATTATTTTTGGATTATCTTTATCAAAAAAACAAGGAGAAAAATTTATATTTGATAATAAAACAAAAAGATATTATTTTAATCATTATTCATATTTTCTTAACATTAAGAACTTATATTTTCATAATATTTTAATAAACAACATTGTTTTGGGTAATTTTAAAGTAGGTTATGGTCAAGGTTTGGTATTTAACTATATTGATAATTTTATTAGAAAACCAATTAATTCTACTAAAATATTTAAAAAACAATATGGATTAATTAACTCTAAATCTTTAAAAGATAATATTTTTAAAGGTATTGGTATAAATTTTAATATTAAAAACGTAGACATTGCTATATTTGGAAGTTTTAAACGAATAAATGCTTTTATATATAATAACAAAGTTCTTTCCGCTAAAATAATAAAAAATGAAAAATATAATACATTAAATAATTTAAAAAAGAAAGATAAATTGAAACAATATTCTTTTGGATATGGCATAAATTATATATATAACACATTTTCTATTGGTTCTTGTTTTGTTTTTACAAAATTTAACAAATATTTTGACTTATTAAATAATGATGATTTTAATAATAATTTTAAACAATTAGATAATCTTTTTAAATCAAATAGACATTATAACTTTAGTTTTTTTTCAAATATAAAACATAATATTTGTAAATTTTACATAGAATATGCACATTCTTTAAATCCATATAAAGATAATAATAATTATGGTTTTGGATTATTAACATGTTTTAAAATAAGTTTTTTTAAGTTTTTTAAATATTATTTTTTACTCAGAGATTATTCTAAAAAATATCATAATTTTTATGGAAATAGTTATGGAATAAAAAAAGGTACAGTTTATAATAAATTAAAAGGTACTACAAATAATGAAATTGGTTTTAACAATGTTTTTAAGTTTATTTTTAACAATAACAACATATTAAAATTATGTTCTGATATTGTTTTATTACCTTATCAAACATTTTATTTTTCAAAAGGTTTTAACAAATATTTTATAATAGATTTCTCTCATAAAATATCTTTTTTTGAATCATTAAATATTCAATGTAAGTTTAATATTGAAAAATATTATATCTATTCTAAAATAAAAGAATTTTATAAAGTAAATAATAATATTTGTAGATCTAAAATATATTTAAAAAAAAATATAACCAAAAAGTTTTTAACTAAAAATAATATATTTTTGACATTAAATTTTACAAAACATATTACAAAAAAAGATATCGGTTTTGCTATTTATGAAAAACTATGTTATAAAAATAAATGTTTAAATATAGTTTTTTTATTACTTTATTCATATTGTTCAAAAAATACAAAAATATATATTAATAGATATGAATTTGATGATAAAACATTTAAATTCATGGAAATAAATAATCATTTAATTCAAACAGGAACAAATTTAAGTATTAAATTTTATAATAAAATTATATTGAAAGGATATTATATTTTTCAATATGATATTAGAAAAATTAGAAAAACACAATTTAAAAATATTATATATATGTCTATTAACTTTTTCAGTTAAATAAATATTTATTTTTTCTTTTTATCAGCAGGTTTTTTTGGTGTTTTTTTTTCACCTTTAGCTTCTGCATTTTGAGCTTTTACATTTTGTATTTCAGTTCTCATCTTTTGTAATAATTGTTTTTCCTCTTGTGCTACTTTTCTTATTCTAATACCAGCAGTTTTATTATTCTTAAAACAAAACTTATTTACGTCTTCTTCGATAGATTGTAAAAGCTTCAAAGCTTCTTCGTACAAATCTTTTAACATACCTATTTGATACTTTTTGAATAATAATGATTTTAATAAAAAAAAACTTTTTAACATTTTTTTTATTAAAATTTTCAAGATTTTAATATTTTAAATATTAATTCTTTTAAAAATATATTATCAAAAATAATAAAGAAATGAATAAAAAATAACTAAATTATAAAAAAATATTAGATTTTAATAAGTATTCATTTTAAATATTATCAATGAAAATTGTACTTACTTAAAAAGTAGACAACTTGTTCTCAAACGCCGAACCGGCTGTTACTGTAAATGTAAAAAACCTTTATTTTAGTAAAATTTTACTGTTTTTTTATTATATTTTTTATATACAGTTTTGGATAATTATTATTTTTTTTAATTACAAATTTTAAAATTAAAATATTCGAAATATAAGTA